>Ga0065711_1006279_pt1 | contig 25063 bp, 24 predicted proteins | sample Hoacrofraction12_FD_59098 | JGI IMG/M metagenome (GOLD analysis project Ga0065711, IMG submission 59098) | Hoatzin crop microbial communities from Cojedes, Venezuela - Epithelial fraction 12 v2 (version 2) | ecosystem: Host-associated > Birds > Digestive system > Esophagus > Crop | place...
GACCTGGGACTCTGCATTGAAATCGGAAGTGGCAAAGATGATGCAGAATTCCTTACCTGGCAAGAAAACATATGCTTGAAATGTCCGTTAGTTTTCTTTTAACTTTGTCCTCAGAATCACGTGCTGACCTGAAGTTAGGAATTTCAGTCCAAGCTCCTCTGTGTACAGTGCTGATAATGAGTCAGGACGAAGTAAAAGTCCTGTAGCGTAGCAGGAGAAGATACGGTGGTAAGAGGCACAGGCCGGCGGAGCGTGGTGTGTGCTGAGCCTGCAGCAGCCAGATGTTGGCAAACCAGTGGTGGCTGCTGGTGATGGCCTTGCAGCCCCAGCCCCTGGTGCCCAGCCACTGTCCCGAGCCTTGGAGGCTCTGAGGATGAAAGAAGTTTACATTCCCTGTTTAGGCCTGGTTTACTGATCGCGTTTTATACGGATTGGATATTTCGGGGAAAGGAATTCTGTCTTCTTCTTGAAGAAGGCCAAACACCGTGGGAGGTTACTATAAAATAAATGGTGTTGCACTGCAACCTAAGCCAGAAGACGGCTCAGGTGGTAAGCATCTCCATTAGGAAACTGCAGAATTAAGGTAATTCAGCTTAATTCCTTTCTGGTATGCATTGCAATTGCCTTAATTCAATAGACAGATTGGGGGGCGCTCAGGGATTTGAATGGGGTTGTTGATGTTTCTTCCTGCCTTGCAGGACTAAGGTGTGGGTTCTGACTGAAGCAAGAAGAGGAACCTTTGAGACATTATTATTGGTAGGATCCACAGAAAATGGCTGGTTAGAGGAGTGCTGACACTTGAGAACACTGACTTTAGTTCCAGACTTAGGAAAGGTTAGACCAGCAGTTGCCAAAATGGTTGTTGTGACCGCTCTTCAGTTTCTGCTTTAAGCTTTGCGGCTCCTGGTTTGAGAGCTGTGCTTTGGACCCGCACAGCAGACCCTTGTCTCCTCACCCAAGGGTGTTCTTGGCCCCCCTCTTTTCCCTGTGCTGAGCTGTTGTGGTCTGTGTGGCCCTGGAAAATGACAAATCACTTTGCAAGGTGGTCATTTGGCAGATGAGAATTTTCAAAAGATAAAAAGAACTGGGAAATCCTGGAAATATTTACGCTTGGTTTTGTTTCAGGAGTTTAATTTTGAATTCTGTAGGTAGATTTCCTCTTGATAATTAGTGCAAATCTCTTCATATCCTACTGGTAAATCAACATTTATGCAGTAAAGCCTGGGATTTTAGTGTCCTGCACAGTTGAATTTTGAAATGTCTGATCAAAATTGTTACAGCTGGCCTATAACCTAATTGGACTGGTATGTTGGAAAGTTTCTGGAGCAAGTCGCTTTGGCTCTAAGCTTTGTGCCAGTGAAATGATGAAGTATAGCATGATGACTCTAATGAAAAAGCTGCGTTTAGAGAGCTGAAAAACAGTATTATTTTGGGTTTTAGTTTCCATCTCTGCTTATGAATGTATTGCAAGTAGATTTAATAAGCACAGTGTCTCGATGTTCTATGGGAAAATTTTTAGGCAGTTGAGGTTGTTAATTAGCTTTTTTGTTTTTAGAAGAGAACAAAACAAAACCTGAACTTGTGCAGAACAGAATTAGACTGGAGTAAAATGTGTTTCAAGAAAAAGTGCCACAAAGCATGCTTGTGAAAAATTACTCCTGTGAAAATGGATGAACATGGTTGAACCACCTTCCTGATTCAAAAAAGTCAGTCTGCCTATGCAACCTTTTCATAGGGTTTTAAAGTGGTTTAATTTAGGTTTGTATTTTGCTTAGATTTCATTGAACAGCCTTGTCTAAACCCAAAGTAACTAAGTGCTGGCTCTGGAGCTGAACTCTTCGGTACCTGCTGCAAAAGAAGAGGCAGACAGGGAAGCTGAAAATCCTTTTTAGAACAATTGCACGTAAATATCTTAGCGGACAGTTACTTGACTTTGACTTGTATGTGTCGTTGGTGTAGCTGCAGAGGCAACCAAGGCCAAAGGTACCAATAAAGTTAAATCAAGCTACTTGTGCAAAGGGTGAAGGTGCTGAGCAGCTTCTGTGCCATCTGATGTTGCTGTATGATGTGTATCTCCAGCTGTCCAGACTACGTAGTGACTTTGGGTACTGCAGTGAACTCTTACACTGAGAGTATTGTGATGCTGTATCAAAGAGCAGGTTGCTGTTTTGGTATGGAGGGGCGTAATTTATTCTGCGACATGTTGGAGCAGTGAGAAGGTGATGGTTGAAATAATTTGTAGTGTTGGAGTGCCTGGGTGTCACTGATAACGTAGTTTGCACAGCTGCCTGAAAGGCGCTAAGGAAATCGTCTTGGAAAAAGTGGAGTATTTTCGGGAACTCGAGCTGGATTGGTCATGTTTGGAGGTGTGAGGGATGCTAAGACAACTTCTCCTCTTCAGCAGGGCTCTGAAAAGGAGCGTTGCCTTGAGTTTGCCCCTCAGCTGTACTCTACTCCCCACAGGTGCTGCTGGTTAGCAGTAGTCGTCACCCTGATCGATGGATTGTCCCTGGGGGTGGCATGGAGCCCGAGGAGGAGCCCAACGTGGCCGCTGTGCGAGAAGTCTGTGAAGAGGTGAGTGCTTGACAAGAACGGGAGCTTGTGGAGCTTCATTGCTTGTTGTTAGCCAAGGCTCTGGGAACCTGGTTTTATCACTCTTGCTGGTTTCCCTTAAGGTGAAGAGTAATATAGGGTCACTGTGATATGCACATCATGCGTGGGAGGAAAACCAGAGTCCTAAATAGAGACAACATAGGAATGTCATTAAAGTTCTCAGTTTGAATGAACTTTTCCTTGCCTGATACCTTTAACTGAAAATAAATAATATTAAGCTATAGTAATTTCAGTACATACAATGATACTCTCCATTCTGTTTTCTCCGTGTGAAGAACAGTTTCTTAAGAAAACTTCAAAAAACAGCTGTGCTTTTGTGAAGCTGTCTAATATTTGAGTAGAGGGTAGAAGTAAGACCTTACGAGCCACTAAAGATGCTCCAAATATAGGAACCTCAGTGTGTTTTGGTGTGATATGTGAGTGTTATGTGAATAAGAGAAATTGGTTGTGAAAGTTACAAGCAATAATTCCTAATGTGTTCACGTTTTTTGTTTTTTACTTTAAGCCATTTCAGAAAGGGGATCAAATAGATTGATGCTTTGTGTGGAGAAGGCATATTTTTCTCAAAAGCTGGAAGAACAGTTTTATTCTTCTTAAGGAATTTAAAGCCAGCAAATGGGAGCTGACTATGTCATGTGTAGAACATGTCATTAGAACTCACTTCTGCATATTATGAAATTGGAGAGAGGCTTGGTTTCAGAAACGATTAAATGATTATATATGGATGACCAAGTAGGTTCACAGTTATATAAGGCAGGATTAAAAAAGCTTTCAAGAGGGTTATAAATCTTCGTGCTGCAGAGCAGAAATCAAGAGCTAATTGATGGGACTTGGGAGGAAGCTTCTCCAGTAGTTGCTTTATTTAATTGTCTGGTGTATGGAGGTTTTTCTCTGAAGTATTCGGAAGTACCCGCTGCTGTCTAACGAAATGCTGAATATTTGGGCCTCTCGACTAATCTAATGTGGCAGTTCCCTAGTTGTGTGTTTCTCTTTGCGTGTTTTTATAATCTAGCAGTTTATCAGAAAGATAGGAAAGATTATACTGTCAAAGTTTTTTTGGTTTTTTTTTTGTAATGACTTCAGGTCCCTCTAGTACTGAGGATTGCTGCTTGCAAATTTGATTTCCAGCTTGCAATACAGCTCCTGCTTTTTTAGTATCTCGGCGATCTTTCAAGCACATTACAAGCCAAAGTGAGTTTGACCAGAACAATAGCAATATTTTTAGCTGCAGACTCCTGCTTTACAACCCCATCGTTATTAATAATTAAGTTATTTGATGCAGAAGTCAAGGGTTCATTCAGGAGATGCATGGCTTTGCCTTTCAAATCCTTAAAATAAATCTGTATCGACCCTCCCTTCCTCGGGCAGCGCAGCGCCTTGGAAGAGTCGCTCTCTTTCCGTGACAGCTCGGTGGCTGAAAGGAAGCCTTGGCATGGGCTCAGTCTGCAGTGAAGAAACTGGTTTGGGCTGGCTGAGATAATCCCCTCTCGCTCAGCTGGTGTTCCCTCGCTCACGTGGACCGGTGCCGAATGAGAGTGTAATTCAAACTGTGGCAGCCTGGCAGGGTTGAGTCATTCCCAGCGAAGCACCTATCTGCTTGAATGCCGCTCGACAAACAGTAAACACCCAGAGCTCCAAAAGCGTCGGGATTACCCCAACAGCAACCCTCCACAATGCCTAGTAGCGTGTGATGTGAATGCCGGCTGGGAATCTGAAATGGAGATATCAAATGCTGTTATGATAAAGGCTTTCCTGAAAGCCATCTGCAGAAGTACAGCCTGTCGTGTATAAAAGCACTTGAGCGCTTCTGCAGCTAATGATGAGGCCAGCTGACACGGGTGGAAAACGCAGGCAAGCTTTTAGGTGTGCGAGGCCTTCCTCAGATAGGTTTGTGTTCCAGTACGCTGCTTATGATCCGCACACAAAATTATAACGTACATCAACTGTCTTATGCTCAGCGAGCTGTTTGCTGTAAGATGTTGCTGGGGAATGTGTGTGGAGGAGGGGAGTGTTTGTTATGTTACAGCTGTAACACTGTAAAGCACTTCTGTGCACCCCGTTTCCCAGCTTGCGCTGTTCATTTGGCAGGGGAGGCATTTTAGGAGGCTGCTTGTTGGGCAGCTGGCGTGCGTGCTAGCTGGTAATCCTTGATCATCCTTTCCTGTGAATCTAGACTTTTTCAGGTAGGTTGTAGCTGCTGCTGATTTCTGAGTAGGTTGGCTGTCTTTGCTCCTCTCGTGGGACAGGCGTGTCTGTCACCCGCAAGGAAATGAGGTTAGCTGAGCAGGTAAGAGTCTGCTGCTGGTGTTGGAAGGGGGAGAATCCAGTTTCCTCCGTGTCAACGAACACAAAGTAGTTTTTATTCTAAAAGAAGGTGATTCAGATGCTGCTCAAAGTTATGTAAGAAACTTGTGGGCTTTCTTTCACTGTCTTTGGTATGCCATTTCCATTTTAATAAGAGACAGTTGGAAGAGCTGGAAGGACTCATTACCCTTTCAGTTGCTTGTGGTCTTTAAACATGACAATAGGCTGGTTTTTCTCAATTCATTCTTTTTTGCATGGTATGCATTTGCTTAGTTTAGGGAAGCATATTTTTAAAAGATTTTTAACTTCTGCATTCACTGTTTTAATTTCACCAGATGTTTGAGTTTATCCATGTGATTGCAGGATTAATTGTCATATCAAGAAATCTGATTTTTCACTTTTTCTGATTTTCAAAATTTTAGGAGACTTTGAAAATGAAATGTTGGTTCTGAGTGAAACCTGTGATCCCCCTGTTCCAGTTGGAGTTAGAAGTCCTTGTCCTCGTTTGCGATAGTCCTTATCTGTATTAATCTCTACTGGCAGAAGTATTGAAGTAGACAGGTACCAACACTTGTCATGCTTGCTGTTGTCTGCATAAAATTTGAAGTGACTGGAGTTCTTGGGTGTTGTTTTTAGGCCAAGTGGCAGTAAACAAGCATGCTAACTCTGAATTAGGGCAGCCTTTTCAGAATAAAACCACTTCTGATAGATTGTTGAAAAATTATGTAGTCAGCCTTACACAGCTGTGTAAGGTACGTTCTAAGGTTCCCCTGCTAGAAAAATAATGATCACTTTTAAAACAGTCGTTCGTGTCAATGTAGTGTGTTTTTTGATTCTTCATTCTTGGATTGTTTTACTCTTGCATTCTCTCCCCAAAATTAATTTTGTGTTAGGAATAAGGGTTTTTATGGGTGTGAGCAACTGGTGAAGAGCATGTTTTAGAAATAGATGTCTTAAATTATACTTATTATAGAATGACTTTGAAAAAAAGCCTCCACACTCAGCTGTTAAACCCGAAGGCATTTCGTTTTGCACTTATAGCATCTTTCATATCCTGACCTTTAAATACTTGGTAAATGTCAAGTTCTATAAAATTACGGGAGTGTTAGTCGTGCTTTCTTCATGGGAATCAAAAGCCAGATAAGTTGTTCTTGATCTGTGATCAAACAGGCAATTGATGCCAATATCAGTGTGTCCATCATGGTAGTACTTTGATCTGGTTGCTAGACCGCTTTTTTTTTTTCTTCTCCCCCCCCTTAAACATGCTTTATAAATAGTCATTTCTGTTTCATGTGTTTTGTTAGTGCCTTAGAATATGAATATTGATATCTTTCAATACTAAAACAGGTAGAGTTTTTTTAAATTATTGCAAGGACCATGGATGGATGACTGAGATGATGGCGTTGAACTCTTCCTAGATGTAGTAATATTCAGTGCAAATAGTGGCGCAGGTTCACTACTGTCTGTTACCCTGTGTACTCAGACCTCATAAAGGTGAGTGTTCTTCCCTCTGTCATGGTATTTCATTTCTATTTCACAAATGTAAAAGCGTATGTTGGTTATAATGCAGTGATGAATTAGATTAAGAAGTATGAGTAAGATACGGAAGTATCTGAGACACAACAGAGACAGCAAGAAAATTTGCCTAGCAGATCTGTAATTGGTGTCTTTAGAACTTGTCTAAGCTAGCAGTCTTCATGGGTGTGATTTGCTGCCTTCAGTGCTGCAAGTATTAGAGCAAAGATTTGGGTGTTTTACCACAGTCCTCTTGCCTAGCAGTAATCTGTAGTAGATGCAGGCTTTGAGCCTAATAGAGCAAAGTAAAATAGCTGAAATTCCAACCCACATTTTCCTTAGCTCAGATGGAAGGAAATAAAAGCTGTCCCTAGGAACAGATGGTGTTGCTGCAGGCTGCTTTTTGCATCTGACCCGAACTTATTTTCAGCTTTGAAACCTGAACCTGCTGTTCTTGGATGTCTTCAGTAATTTTTCTTTATTAAAACAAGTTGTTCCATGAGCAGCAGAACTAGTAAAGCTTCATTTCCTCCAGATTTTTGTTCCTTGTCCTGAATGCCCAGCCCACCCCTCTGGGTGTGCGGCAGCAGTTTGAAGTCGTGTGCTGGTTTGGGGCAGCTGGTTGTTGCGGTGACACTGATGGGCTCTTGCCAGAGCTGTCTTTTCCTCCAGTGAGGACTACCGCAGACATTGCAAACTGATTTGGATCTGCAGAGCAGTAAAAAAGAAGCTCGCTTTACAAGCTCTGTCTGTCCTTTTTTATACCTGCGTGTGTCTCTTCCTGGGGAATACCGGTGTTGGATTGATTTGCTTTATTTTCACACTGGCAGATGGAACAGTTGGTTCTGGTGCTCTCCTACCCCGTAATATATACGTTTAATAGTGTCCTCCTGGGACCTGCGTGTATTTTGAGGGTGTGCAGCACTTCTGATGCTTGAGGGGGAACATGTGCCCAAATACATTGTGCTGTCTCTGCCAGGCACTGACTGCTGTGGCTGTGGCCCACGGGGGCGGAGGATTCTCAATCCATTTACTACCAAGGAGAAAATTCCTGAGTCATCTGGTGCAAATTAAGATTTAGAACCAGCTTTAATCCTGGATGAGCCGGTGACTATGCTTTTAACTTTCCAAGAAAATGCTCGTTGTCCTGCCGTGAAGATGAGTCGGAGGGTGATGAGGGGTTGGACCGTAGGACAGCAAGAGGTGTGGAGCTTGCCCAAAGAGAAGCCTGGCAGTTTTGTTGCTCATTATCTAGCTTGCTTTGTTAGTGATAACAGCTATAGATTATTTTCTCGAGTGTCTTGGGCAACTTTTATGTTGGAAACTTGTGTGAGACTGTGAATTCCACTTTCACATTTGTTTGTTCCATTAAATGAAGTACATGATTGTACAGAGACTATGACTTTCCTGTTTGTGTGTGAATGAAGTGCTTTATCAAGAATAGGTGTAGAATAATCCAGTCGGTCTGTGTTAGGTGTCCTGTATGTTGTCTTTAAAATCCACAATACCAGTAGGATAGGATGAGAATGCCATTGGTCTCCAGGACGCAATGGCTGATGTGCTTTGCAGTCTTTGGTAAAGACTCTTGATAAAATCAGCCCAATATTTATTTGAAAAAAACCATTAATTTATGTCATCATTTAGTACTACATGTGGTAAATTCATGCATGAGGAAAACCTTAGCACTTAATTTTGAGTTGTCTAATGATAATCCAACATGATTTTCCTGTAGTGCATGTTTGTCTTGGAATCACTTTTTGTGCCTTTTTGAGTTAATAAGGCTAGGCAGAATGGAGAAGGATGACCTTAGTTTGCAGGCAGAGTGTTATTTCCATCGCCTCACTGTTTAACCAGAACAGAAGAAAGGGCTCCTCACCTGCCTGTGTTACTTCAAGCACAGTTTTAGAGCTGGGGATGAACTGCTTGGGAGGCTGGCTGTGCAGTGTTCATGCTTAGTTTCCAGGCTGGCTAGCTGCCTGGAGATAAATTTGTTTCTAGTTGGGCTGGAGAGTTCTCTAAACCATCACAGCAACATCCCTGGCTTTTGATTCCGTGCCTCTGTAGGTAAGTAAGGAAAGCAGGAATTCAATAGCCTTCTCCAGGAATAAGTGAAGAAAATTGGCTTAAGACAGTTATTTACCTGCAACATTTGATTACACTTCACCTTGTTGTATATTTATGTACGTATGTATATTGTGAAGGTGGAAGCCTTGTGTTCCTCTCTGTTATTGCTGCCTGATTGGTATGGCTGTGTCTCTTAAAAAAAAGTAAAGCTCACCGTTTGAGGCTGCCGAAGGAGGTCTTTGAATGAAATGCATTTGAAGTATTTGCATTCCAGTTCACTTCTGAGAGAGATTAGTCCAGGTTAGCAGCAGCAGTTTTGCAGATGAGGTAAAATCACTCATCCGCAAAGGTCGGAACTGGTTATCTGTCTTAGCCACGCTGCTGTGCGCATACATGCGTACATTGACCTTCATGGAATTGCTATTTGACTCCAGAAATAGTCTTGTGGTTAGTAGTCAGTGGTCCACCTATGGGGTGAGCAGAATGTCAGAAATACTGATGAGACAATAAGTTTTGCATCCAAAACCAATATAAAAGATTCAGTGGAAAAGCTACTTCCTAGAAGCAGAGGTCAGGGAGCATGTTACAGAACGAATTATAGATTTCTGTGAATGCTTGTAGTAGGGGCAGCTACAAATCATTTCCTCTTGGGGCAATTCTACCATCAGCTGTTGGTAGAAGCAACAGGGAGTGTGCTTTGGCTGTATTGTTTGGTATCTCTGTGTGTTTGTTTAGTAGGCTGGGAACTTAACCAGTAAAATATTTTAATTAATAAAAGTTCTTCCTTTCTAAAAGTATATGACTGTACAGCAGCTGGTTAGTAGCTGAACAAGTGGTAAAAGGTATATCTCAGCAACTCAGGACAGAGAATTTGGCTTATCATTAAATACTTAGTTGCCCTCTCCCTAACATTTTTTTTTTTTTAAAAGCCTGACATGATCAGATCTATGTATCGTGTCTGCAAGAGCAGAGGCACTGTTTTGCTGAACTGTTTAGGATGTGTTCCAGCTGCCAGAGACGGCGGCGGAATTTACCTTCCAGACGTGGCTGGGTTGTGTGCCAGCTTGTGTGTGGTTTTTCAGACCAACTAAGTCATGGAGCAAAATCTCATCTTGTCTGCAGCGCTTGAGTTCCAACCGTTTACAGTCATAAAAAGAAGGATATTTAAATTATTGGGCAAAAAGGGGGGTCTGAGGGCAGGAGAGTGGGATGGCATTTTGCATTCGTGCGTGGTGCAAGCCCCAGAGAGCAGAGGCGAGAAGCTGTCGCGCTTTGAGAAAGTGACTGAGCCAGAGTGGTGAGTGGATGCGTAAAAAGTGGCAGCGAGTGAGATGAAGTAGGTAGATCCTCAGTAGTATTCAAGCAGAAGACAAAACTGTGGCTTAGATCTTCTCTTGATTCGTGTCTGTGCTTGATTCATAAGTCTTCTTTCGACGCACATCTGTGTTTTGTGTTATGTCAAAAATAGTCTTGTTCCTGTTGCGGAGGCCACATTACACCACTGAAAGTATTTTATGTTTATATTAGCTCGCTGCAAATGTATGCAGGACATCCCTGAAATACCTGGTAGCTGACATGTTGCTTTGATGGTGTAAGTGGATGTCTTATACATACTTCAAAGTTATTTTCTTAAATTATAACTTTAAAGAGGTAAAACTGCTAAACCCCAAAGCAGATTTTATCCGTGCTTAGACTATAGTAACCTTTAGAGGAGATTCTGATCATTCAGCATATCTTGGTATGCAATTAGTAACTCACCAAATAATTTTTTTTTTCCCTCCAGAATGAATCTAAAATAGTTTGAATGTAGAAAAAGAAGGAAAAAATCCTAGGAATGCATGAACGGTTAGAGCTCGTGATCCATTTGTGTTGTTTTTCTTGTGAACATGTTATTTTCAGATTAATAGAATTTTACAGCATTTACTTCCTGTTCTAAAGGAACTGCTCCTGCACAACAAATGAGGAAATATGTACTGACCTGTTGTTAAAGCATGTTTTTTTTTCTCTTTGAATTTTTCATAGGCTGGAGTGAAAGGGACATTAGGAAGATTAGTGGGAATTTTTGAGGTAAGTTTCAGACACTGCGAAAAATTGTCTTGGAGTAAAAATCACTCCCTAGTTTGTTGTGAAATAAACTAGATAGCTGGTTTGAAGGAAAACTTAAAACTCCCTGTTTAAATAAAAATGCTTGCTGGTCTTCTCACTGCAGATGAATGATACTGATCATCTGCAATTTCCACTTCAGTTGAGAGCAGGGGTGATAAGCCAATGTAACAGTGAATATTCTCAGTGCCTTCATACCTTTCTTGTGCCAAATCATGCCACCCACCAGCTGGGGAGCAGTGGCTCGCCCTTGGTTTTTAGCACCTGCCATCACCCGTTGCCAGCCTGACCTCTGCAACGTGGTGAGGTGTGCGGTGTGAGATGTGACAGTCAACAGGTACCAGACACAGATCTTTTGACAGTTTTTTCTTCATCATTTCAGAGATGTGTGAAACAGATAAAAATCTTTCCTGTGGTTTCCAGCTGAGAAACTGGTTTATAAGCATATTCATCCACCAAATACTGCCGTACAGATTAGGAACTAGACTTTTTGGCTGCAATCCCTATTAATGCTTTCAGACCCGTCGCAACAATTTTTAATAGCCAAGAACAAGCTATAAAATGAGAGAAGCTGCACATAAAGCACCGCAGCATTGTAGTGAGGCAGTTTGCAACTTGTAGTTGCCATGTGCCTACCTGCCTCTTCTCCTTTTGGTAGCTTGGTCGTTGCTCTGTTCCCTTTGCCTTCTAGAATCGGGACAGGAAACACAGGACATATGTTTACGTACTTATTGTCACGGAAGTGTTGGAAGACTGGGAGGACTCTGTCAATATTGGTAAGGTCTTTGTGCTTGCTAGCGTTAACTGGTTTGATGCACACAGAACACATCAGCGTAGCATTGCTCTGGGAGCTGGAATCCTTGTGAGTGGTCGAGAAAAGTTGCAGTGGTGTGTCCTTTGGTTGCTTGGGAAAAAAAAAATGTGGTCAAATTGATGCTTTTGTAACCTCTGTGGCTCAGGAGAAGTCAACTCAGCTGTACAGCTGCCTCTACAGCAATTTTGTATTGAATTCTGGCACTTGAAGATACCAAGCAAAGATCCCGAAGAGCTGTGCATTTTAAGATTAGAAGAAAGTATATGTGGGCAGTGTAGATTAATCATTTCCCATTATCTTTTGAAATCTTAGCGTTTAAATCAGATTGCCAAAGGAAAATGAATGTGGTGTTCTGCGTGAGGTTTGTCAACAGCACTGCAGCACCTGTACCTTGGCTTTCCTCAGGCTGTGTGTGGAAGAGGTTTTCTAGAAAGAGTAAGAAATGAGTGCTGTCCACCAAAAATGGAGGTTCACTTGCAGATTGATGGAAATTGGGTGATAGTTGGTATGTGTCATTGTGGATTGTCTTAAAATGAGTATCTGACTTGAACAGAAATTGCTGAAATAGCAAAATGTGTGTTGGGTTGTGTTTTTTTTTTAATTAGTAAGTGCAAGACTGGTTTGTCTGGACAGCGGATGCACTGCCCAAAACAGATGTCTGTTGTGGGGACAGAGGAGCCATCGGTGTGGTGTCGGGAGTGGGTGGCCCTCGAGAGCAGGGAATCCTGAGAGAAAATTTCCCAGTGTCTTTTGAACTGGTGCTTTGCTACACAGTGAAATTATTCTTGCAGCATCAGTGCATGTGAGAATGGTTGAAAGCTAACCGGCAATAATGTTTAAACATAGAACAGGTACCGTCATTTTGTTGCATCCACTGATGTTTGTTTTTACCCACAGGAAGGAAAAGGGAATGGTTTAAGATAGAAGATGCCATAAAAGTTCTGCAGTATCATAAACCAGTGCAGGCCTCGTATTTTGAAACCTTGAGGCAAGGTTGTTTGGCAAACAACGGCACTCCTGTCATGACCACGACGTACTCTGAGAGCTCCGTGTCTGACATCAGATGACTGAAGACGTCCCTATGAGAGAAAGTTTGAAAAATAGACTGAAACACGGATTTCCCTCCCCCCTCCCCTTTTTCACATGCCTCCTCTATCAAACAAGGCATGGGCAGCAGCCTGTGGCAGAGCAAGTGTTAAGAGTGCTGCAATTTAGTGCAAGGTGGGATTTTTTTTTTGTTGGCTTTTTTTTGCTTTTTTTGGATATGTATTTTGTAAAATACATTTTGTGCATGAAGTGCCCCTTTCCCGTTACACCGCTTCCATGGCCTGGTGAGCGAGGCTGCCAGCTTTGCCTCTGCCTTGTGTTCTGAACTGTCCCGTTTGTGTCATCCCAGCCATAGCCACTTTTTTTTTTTTTTTAAATTAAAAGACTTCAAATGTGAGATCAGCTCAAGTCTTAGTCTGTACTGTAAGGTGCTGTTCAGACCTGTGTGGTGGTCACTTTCAGCGCATATGTATAAACTTTTTAGATGGAGAATCTAACATTTTAATTTTGCGGGAATTTTTTTAATCCTGGTCTGCTTCTGAAAAGAAGGGTTCATAATTAATCTGTTTGCCTTTTGTTATTTTTTTTTTTTAAAAATACACATTCTGTGACAGTGCTAGTGGCTGGGCCAGTTTACTCCCCCTTCGGTATCTCCCGATTTAGTGCAGTGACACTTGAAGTTGAGGGCAGAGTTTTGATCACGTGCAGACATCCCTGCTGCTCCGTTGCTTCTCCTACAGCTTCCGCCAGTGTTTCTGCATTTACATCAAAATGAAACAAAAAGGAGATGGTCTTTTAACCCTTGGCCAAAAATAAATAGCCTCAGAAATGCTACGATAGAAACTGAATTTCATTGTCTGTGGTAGGAATCAGGGATTCAAAGTGGGGTCAAAGTCTGACAAACTGGAGCGTCGATCACCAATGCTGTTCTGCTGATCCTGCTGCGTTCTGCTGATGTCTCTTCTTGTCCACATGCCTTATACTGTGCTGAACTGGATACTTGTAATTTGTGCTAAAGCATCGGATTGTACTTACTGAGTGTTAACTGCACGAACCCTCGGTTGGATAACCATGCGTGTCCTTGAAAAGAAGTCCTGGGGGGAAAATTCAGGTGTTCAGTCTCTTGTCCTGTGGTTCTGCAGCACTCACAATTGCACCATGGAGCATGCTCAAAATGTTTAAACTCTCCCTCCCTGAAAGGTACAGCTGACTCCCGAGCAGAACTGCGAGTCGGAGGAGTACGCCGTTCACTAGGGTAGTTCCCCTGCTGCGTTGGCACACTTCATTCACATTATTTTTTTGTTTTTGTTTTTATTGATGTAACTTTCATGCTGTCTTGATTTGCCAACAGTGTTGTCTAGTTGGGAAATAAAATGGGAAGGGTTGGGGCTGGGGGGTGGGTTGGGACAGGTACAAGTTTTGGGAGGGGCATTAATTAATCCCTGGCTTGGGACAAGAAGCAGTTGCTGAATTCGGTAACTTCTCCTTTGTCGGAGCATAGCCAAGATGTGAAATTAAATCTGCAGTACTCTTTTTTTTTTTTTCTTTTTTTCTTTCTTTTTTCTTTCCTCCTCTTTATTTAACAAAAAAGATTCTAATAAATACTCACTGTTCCAGAGTTTTCTCTCTTCCCGAGAAGCGCTTACAATATGAAAATCTGATAGAAATATCCATGGAGCCTGGGACAAGGGGGAATGGTATCCTTGCTGGTTTGGCAAGAAGCTGTTCATTTTAAGATCCTGTTCTGTTCCTTTACTTGTTCTCCTTGCTTTCATCCGTGTGGAGTAGCAAGGCCAAAAGCAGTGCCAGTGATCGCGAACATGAAAAACCACGCATAAGAAAAAGCTGAGAGGCATTATTCAAGAAGTAGCTTGAAACCGAGCATCTGGAATTGAGCCTAAATTACACCAGTTCAGTTCACTTCAACTTAGAGACGAATGTACAATACTTTCTTACTCTGTGCTGATCGGCCTGAACCAAACTCTCAAAAGGGCTTGAATGTTGTATCTGGAAGCGGACAAGGAATTCAGACAGTCGGCTGTTCCCGAGCTGTGAGTGGCACCTAGCACAGCCATCTACTGCCTTCAACTGAGTTTTTGTCTTTACTGTACAGATTAGTATGTCGAAAATGCTTTGCAACAAAACAGCTGGTACTCCTGAAAGAGTAACTGCAGTTTTAATATCAACAGCATGCACACTTTTTGTTTTTAAACTAAAAATGTTTTTACAGGGCTGTTAAACTGACAATTTAGGGTAGAATATTGTTAATGACTTGCTAATGGCTTATTTGTTTGGGTCAGAAAAATAAATTGTGCCAAGAAAGTGTTTTAATGTGGCATGAATTGATGCTGTTAACACAGTAACATCGAGTGGCTGATATTACGCCTTCTTAACTGGAAATAGCTCCTGCGGTAGAAACAGCCTTTATTCAGCAGTTGTGGATTTCAAAGCAGGGCTTAGTCCTGTGCTACCTGAATCGCTCCCTGCACCACATGAATTCCTGTCTTCCTCAGCATCTGAGGTTCTCCTCCAGTAACTGGTACGGCTGCCTGCCCTAGCAGTTTAAGCGACTTGATCCAAAATGAGGTTAAATTGGTTTGGGACCGACAATCAAACTGCCTTTATTAGGGACAAAAGAGTTGTTCTAAGGACAGCGCGCGCTCTGGGTTTCGCAGTGCAGACTAGTGCCTGCTTGATTAAACTGCGTAGGGCTGCTGTCGTGACCAGCTGCTAAAAACCCCGTAGGATTAGACTCAGGCTTCCAGCGTTGCTAAAACTGGTGCTATATTGAAATAATGTTGGAGATAGTGAGATTCTTACCTCAAACAACGTAGTGTCTAGCCTGACCCCTTAAATCGACCATTACGATGTGTCTCAGCTTCCCGTTGAAGAATAATGCACTTAGTTGGACTTTCAGCATAGCTTTCATCTTGCTTGGCACTGGTGTAAAACAGGAATACCAATGCTTCATTCAGACATCCCGCAAGTTTGCAGCAAATTTGTCAAGTCACCCTCAAGTTGCAGGTTTCAGAGGGTTGTCTGGGTTCTCTGCAGTCTGGTTTGGGCTTCATGCCAGGCGTGTTGATGATGCACGGCCTCCGACTCAGAGGGGCTGCTGTGAATTATGTCTTAGCACACTGCTGAACCCTGGGGCCTCATGAAAAACTGCCAGAGACCTCTGCAACTGCTTAGGGATAGAGTAATTTCGGTAATAAGATTACATTTTCCCTTACTGCTTTTCATAAGTCTATTCACGGTATATACAAGGACATCTCACTCCTGATAGATCAAGAAGCAAGTCTGCCTGCAGCGAGGGAGAGGAGGAGAATTGTTGGCCCTTGGAACACTCGAGTACTGGATTTCTCTGTGCACCTACGTGTCACCTCAGGGTTGCAAGAGGAGTGATGAAGGAAGAGGAAGATGAGACCCGCTGCTCAGCGCAGGGAGGTTCTCTGAGCAGTTCCTGCTCTTCAGCATTGATTTACTTTCTCTGGTATTGTCAAAATCGGAAATCCTTGTATATCGGAGTTGAATCCTGCCATCTGGATTTTTAAATGTGTTTGAGACCTTAATGGGAGATGAGCAATGCATTCAGCACCACTTAGCATGGTGATCTGTTAAACCTCAAAATACTTAGAAAATTCTGGATCTGGAAGTGTTTGACAGACCAGCTTGGATTACTGTTGGGGCAGGAAAATGTGAGGTGGTGGTTTAAAGCGATGGTGGGTAGTGGGTTTACTGGCATTTCTTGACTCCAGCTTAGGAGCAGGAAAAAGAAGGAAGACGCCCCTGGGGTACCAGTGTCTCCAGCAACTGCTGCTTGATTCTTCCAGCAGGATTTCTTGATTTCTCCCGAACCTTTCTGATGATAAATGATGCGTAAAACTCAAGAGGCAGGTGGCCACCCCTCTGCAGAAGAATGCTAGGCATGATTAAAAATAACGGAGCTGAAATCACACCTATTGAGCTCTAGGAAGCCTCTCTCAAATAAGGTTTGGGTATGGTGGAAGAGGGATTTTGATGCATTGGTTAATGTCAGCTTAGAAATGGTGTGTGGTAGAAAACATGCAGCACCTTTGTCTTGAAGTGGGTACTGTAAGGTGGTTTTTGAGTTTCAGATTTGACTTTGCTCGCACTGAGGCTTTTCAAAGGCGTGTTTCAAAAGGAAGAGCCTTTTTCAGTGAAAAACAACACGTATCATTTTCTATTAGGTGAAGCTTTCCCGCAGTATTGGATGGGTGTGCCGTGCGGCTGCGATATGACAGTGCCAGACCCGGGAGGTGACGCCTTTTCCAGAGAGATGCCCAGAGGAGGGTGAGAGAAGGGGGTTTTCCGTTCTCGTGCAGTCTGGCAGTCAGTGCTGTCAAAGTACTTTTGGTGGCTTCACAACGGTGTCTTCTGGTTTCTTCACAAAGGTGGGTTGTTTAATTCCAGACAATAGTTCATTGGCGATAGAGAAGCTTGGTGTTGTTACGGAGCCAGGGGAGGCTCGTAGCTCCTGGATCTTCGCCCAGGGGTTCGTGCTCGCTTGCGGTTAGCCAGAGCTGCTCTGGCAGAGCTGAGCATCCCTCGCTCAGAACTACAGGGACTTGGTAGAAGAGTGTTTGGCATTTGCCTCTCCAGGTATATCATTTGGCAAAACATTCCTTGGAGTTAACGGCTACTTTGCAGACTAAAAATGAGGTATTTTTTCAAATAAAAAATGCAGAAGCCTTTGAGTAGTAAAACCTCTTTAGGACTGAGGCAGTGACAGCCGAGAGGGTGCAGGACGTGATGGCAGTCTTCCTCACCGGCTGCTGTGCCATGAGCGCTGGGTGGGGTGAAGAGTACTCATGATTTTGAACTTGCAGAACAAGGCGTGTAGCCTCTGAGGGGTTTTACAGCTGAAATACCTAGAGATGAATCTGTCAAAGAGAAGGGGGCGGAATGAGGCTGCGCAGCAAGTGCAGGGCAGTTGCATCACCTGTAGCAAAAAGAGAAATCGGAGGTTGGTGGCGGTCAGCTCGCTTGTTTGTGTTTAATGCTGTTAAACAGAGCTGAAGTTGTAGACTGGTATTACTGGTAAACTCCATTAGCCAGTAACTCTAGTTAAAACTGAGTAGAAGGGGATAAAAATATGTGCTTTAATGGAGGGGCTCTTCATAATGAGGTGTTTTTAAGCTGCTGCGTGGATCAGATGGGAGAGTACGTCTGGCCTGTTAACGTCTTGCTCTTTCTTCCCCTCATCCCTTGCTCGTGTTCGGTACAGGAAAATGCAAGAAATACTTGGGAGTGGCCGTTGTTCTTGATCATAAACCTCCTGTGATTTAGCTGAGTTCTTTTTGTATGTTATGCTATAAGAAGCTATAAGATTTACGGGTAAAGGGAGCCCAGCAGGACTCTCGGATAACATCTGCCCAGCTTTGCCGTCGGAAGGTGGCATGGACAGGTGAATGCGTGTGTTGTCTCTCTGCATCCCTTTAAAGTACACCCCTTGGGATCTGTGTCTGTTTTCTTCCGTTCTGGGGACACCTTTCTGTCTTGGGTCGGTTTGGTTCCAGCTCGGCAAGGCCAGGCATGTTCTCCAGCAGCCGTGCTGCGAAGTGGAAACGCGGAGCGGTGCTGAGGGGGGGGAGCAGACCCTCACCCCGGGGGGTTGTGCTTCGGAGGGCTGCACCCAGGCAACCCGCCGCACCTCCTCTGATGGTGGCCTTCGGCCTTGCTGTTGCAGAGGAAGGTAAGAGCTCTGCGATTTAAGCATTCACATCAGCTTTTCTACTCAGCACGCGGATATTGCGTGCGCTTCCCAGATTTCTGTTGAGCAAGAAGGCAGTGGAATTCAGCGAGGTCTCGAGTGAGCCTTCAAGCAAACTCTGAAAAATGAAAAGGGATCGGAATCTGCTAGTGTTGCTTTTTCCCTTTTGCAGACACAAAGTATTCAGTGGCTAAAAATGTGGGTAGGGAATGTCAGGAATCCTCAGTTCCCTTCCCAGCTCTTGCCCAGGCCTTGGGCCTCTGCCTCAGCCTTTCCATGCAGAAAATGCCTTCACCGTTTTGCAACGTGCTGGTTGCTCCAGAAGAGCAAAATATTTGAAACTGCACCGACCGAGTGTCTGCTTCTCCCAGTTAGAACAACTTTAAGTGTCCTTGCTTGCTCTGAGGAACGCTGTTCTGTCCCAGATGGGTATGTCTGTGCTTTTCAGGCAGCCAGGCGCGGTGTTTGTACCCGTGTGAAGCATCCAGTGAGGGGAAACGGGGGTGACGGGGAGTTCTGTCAAAGAGAGCTTTGACTGTTGAACTTCCCCGGAGCAGAAGCTGTGGCTGGTGCCGATTCTCGGGAGAGGATCAAAATCTGTCGGTCTCTTCAGCCAACCTTGCACCGAGAAATGAAGCTGTTGCAGATGTCTGTTGGCATGAAGAGCTCTTACAAAGATACTCAGCGACTTCGTGTCATTCACCAACTGCTCTGGCCCTGCAGATTTAAAAAAAATAAGAGCGGGTTTCCCCTCCTGGCTCCGTTCTTCCTGCTGAATAAGGTGGCATCATCCCGTGGCTGCCTCCCGGCCGGGGGACACCAGTGAGCTTGCTTCTGCTGCACTCTGATCGCGTCTCAGTGTGAGAGGCCATGACATACATATTCCTCACATATCTCAGTGTTGGAGTGAATTTCATATGGTTGGAGAGGACTCTCGGCTTCAGCGGTGGGAGGCAGTGTGTAGATACATGTAGTGTTTTACTGGGTGTAGTGTCACGAGGTCTGCGTAATGCAGAGAGGTGTAGATGGGTAAAAAAGAACCCTTCACTGGGTTGAAGGTGCAGTTAGGAGATTGGTAAAAATCTCTTTTTGGTGCTAGTTGACAGGGGGTTTGTAATTTTTTTTTTTTTTTTTGGTGGGAAAGTGAGAATTTTGAAGTTAGACTTGAGAAATTGACTCTAGAATTGCCTCAAATTAATCTTGGGAAGTCCAAGAGCGTTTGCTGGGTTTCCTGCGTGTCCCATTTTATTAAATCAGAAGATCTGGAACGATCACTTTGCGTTTTCCGCTCAGTCTTTCCGTAGATCTCTCTACCTGAGACTCCCCGGCAGCACGGCCAAGCTGGGAGAGCCAGACCCCAGACCCGGGCAGAGCGTGTGCCTGGCAGCGGGGTCAATAGCCAGGGCACATCGCCCTGCGAGCGGCTCAGCATCCCTGGGTGGGAGCGTGTCTGCCTTAGGCTCTTCCATTCCTCACTGAACCGAGACACCTCCGAGATCAAAGCTGCGGGGCTGTGGCCGCCTCTTCTGCTCGTCTCTGAGCGGGTACGTTTGATCGCGCCGTCGCGACTGAGGATAAGACTGTGATACCGACCCAGGTACCGACCCCTCCCGCTTGGCAGTGCCAAGCATCAGCAGGAAAATGGGGTCTAAACCTTGCAGCTGCTTTTCTGAGGCATCGGAGTGGCCAGGCCTGGGGCGGGGGGACGACGGCAGCAGCAGAGCGCGGAGGGGTTTCTGCTGCTCGGTGCCGGGCTGGTGTCGGCTGGGACGTCTCCGTGCAGGCGCTTGTGCTGCCGCTGCTGCCCAGCTCTCACAGAATCACAGAACGGGGAGGTGATAAATGAAGTCAGAGGAGGGAAAACAGAGGTAGAGAACAAACTTGGTAATTTATTACAGTTAAAAGAAGCCTGAGATTTTCAGGTTTTCAATGAATCCTAAGTTAAATACTCCATTTCTCCATGAATTCTAGATGGTTCTGGACTTGTAATTCCCATAATTTGTTTCGGTTTATTTTTCTGGCTGCAGATTTTTGTTCCTCGCTCTGGTGCTTTGTGTTTCTAATCTGCTGGTGAAGTTAACATGGTTTTACTAGTGATACATGAAGTTGAAATGGTTCGTAAAAACACTTTACAACTGCAAGGGCACTTTGGAAATCTAGCGTTTCGGCTGATACTTTTTCTTATTGACTCGGACTTGTTCCTGCTTATGACACATTTGTTGAAAGTCAAATGCATTCAGCAGAAAACACGTTTTTGTTTTCTTTGAGGCTCAGATCTTCGTTCAAGCCTATGAATAATCACAGAACCACAGAATGTGATAATGCAGATGCTCTCTTGCTCCTGCTTAGCCTTGGCTGGCGGGTGCAGTGTATACCTACATAATCCCGATCTTTTCATCCCCGGTGTTCCCAGAAAGTCCGGAGGGCTCGCTGTCTGCTGCACGCTGCGCTCTGGAGTCGTTACGAACCCCCGTCGCGCTGCTGCAGTGAGTCTGGGCGTGCTCTGAGCCGCTGCGAAGCTGCGCCGGTGTGCGGCAGCCGGGTTCCCTTCGCAGGGTGTTTCCTCGCTTCGAGTTGGGTGCGAGCGGGGAGGTCATCGCTGTCTTTAAAAGGTTTTAAAAAATAAATTTGCGGATGCGAGTTTGCCGAGAGCGTAGGCTGTAATCTAGTGCCAACCAATAAACACGCCAGTATTTCACACACGGCTCTGCCCGCTGCGTGGTCTCTCTTCTTCCCGGCGCTGTTTCCTGCGTGCGTGAGCTGGGGGACTGCAGCAACGCGGCACTGGTGGGGGAAGCCCTCGCTGGAGTGACTCTGCATTCGGAGTCTGGAAAAGAAGATTTGGAGGGACGTCACTGGCAGCCTGGCTTGAAGACAGGCTCGTCAGAGCGGAGAGGACACCCTGCGATAAAACCGGGGTGCGTTTTAAGGCACGGCACAGCCGCGTTCCGGTGTTTCTGGTCCTGACCGAGAGGCTCGCGGAGCAGAAGCGGTGCTGGCTCCCACGCTGCTCGCATCTGTTTCACCGACTGCTCACCGAGAGCCCTGCGCGTGGAAATGGCCGCTTGCTGTGGGGTGAGGCCGGGTGCCACCACACCGAGAGCCCCAGCACCCACTGTGGGCCGCGAGACGGCCCTGGGCAGAGCACGCTGCGGGGAGAGACACCTGCAGATGTGCCAGCACAGGTCGAGGAGAAACAACGCGAGCTGCTGCGGGCCCCGTTCTTGCAAATTCCCGCTGTGCCCTGCGCCACGCGACTGCGCGCACGCGACGGACCTGCCGACGTCTGGCTGCTTGCCCTGAGCCTGACCGTGGGCTGCGGGAATCCCAAGCCGTCCGGAGGTCTGGTGCCTTCCCTGCCTGCCTGGGAAAGGTGAGCGCTGGGAGATGCTCAGGGGCCGGCGGAGGGGATGCGGGAGCTGGGCTGGGGCGTGCTGCCGGGCTGGGGTGTGCTTGGGGAGCGGACGGGGCTCTTCGCACCGTGGCAGGCTGCCTTCGGCGGGTCCCGCTGTCCGGGCCGCTGGTGGGATGGAGCCACTCAGCATCTTCCTTGGCCTCCAGACACTCCAGCAAGAGCCACCATGCCCGGCTGCGGGGGGAGCTGGGTGTGCTGAGGGCAGCTCCCGTCCCCGTGGGTGCCCGACGTGGCCCCTCAGAGCCATCCCTTACCCCAAACACCCCCGTTTCTCCCCAGCATGGGGACTGGGCTCTGCTGATGCCCCAGAGCAGCAGATTTCCCTTGGGGCTGGGGAAGAGCGAACTGACTTCGCCCGACTCCCAGAGCTCTGGTGTGGCCCTCGCTCAGCTGGGCTGGGGGTTTCTCCTCCTTTTGGGATGTGAAATAAAATGCCGGGCAGGACCCACTGATGTGCAGCTCCGTCACAGCTGTGAGGCTGTAAATGCAGCCGCGGGAGCTCTCGAGTTTATCTGCAACATGAACGCGTCCTGGCTGGGAGATCCATCTCTTACCCCCTGCTTTGCAGGTTCCCATTGGGATCTGAATGCGACCTGGCTCCTCCTGCACCGCCTTATCCCGACGAGGGCAAACGCGCCAGGTCCTGCACAGCATCCTCACGGTCATGGCTGCGTCGCAGAGCAGAGGGTAAAATTAATCTCTGCTGACAGCGGAGTTAACGTGGGCAGCGGCGAGGCAGAACCAGAGTGGGCTGTGCCCGTGGGGAGGGCTGGCAGTGCTCGCACCCACGCCGGTGTTTCTGGCCGGGTGAGCAGCCGGAGGGATGCGCTGGCTGGAAATCCGGCCGCTCGCACTTAGCTGCTTAAATGGGAGCTTAGCAGCCCAGCAGAGCTGTCCCCAGTTATCTGCTGGGGGCCGAGCGGCGGAGCAGAGGGGGCTGCCGTCTCTCGCAGCAGAAACACCCCAGCTCACTGTTTTAGCTCTCATTGCCTATCAAAAATTTGCCCCTCGGGCTGACCCCGCCTCACAGCCTGGTCATGAAGGTGCCACATCCCCGGGACTGGTGGCGGTGCTGCCCTCAGCCCCCCAGCACCCTTCCCCACCCTGGGGGTGAGCAACGGGGAGATTTCCCCAGGGGTGAGCAGCCCCTGCGCTGCCCCAGCCTCGACTCCCCTTTTTCCTCATTCTCTGGGCGGTGGTGGATGGGGAAGAAATATTTACCTGGGATTAGGGGACAGGAGAGTGTCCAGGGGTGCCGCTGGCCATGCAGAGGGGCTTGGTGACCCCTCTGGTCGGCTCCCAAGGCATCCTGCTTCCCCCAGGACCCCCCATCCTCCTCCAGCCGGGCTGGGCTGGCCGCACGCTCCCTCCCGCTCGCTCTCTCCAAGGAAATTTCCTAGAAATTGCGGGATTTATTTTTAGCCACAGCTCTGCAGCGCAGGGCTGGGAGGGGATGGGCAGTGGTGGGTGGTGGTGGTGGAGCTGGAGGCCCGTTCAACACGGAGCCTTGGCAACAGGGGGTCCAGGGGGTCCAGCCCCACTCTGCGTTTGTCCCATTGCAGCGGGGCTGGCCAGCTCCTGGCTCCTTTGGGCGTGAAGGAGCGATGAGGTTGGGCTTCGGGGAGAGCTGCTGCTGCTGCTGACACAGGGGGGATGCCCTGCTCGGGGTCCGAGGCTCCCCAGACCCCGCTCGCCAGCGCTGACCTCCCAGGCTCTGCCTCCCCCGGTGCTACCCGTGGCGAGACGGGTGCTGGGATGGAGGGGATGCTGCTCCCGCTCCGTGCAGGGGAGGGTTTGGGGAACGTGAGGGGCTGGGGCTGAGTCTGTGGCTGGTTTGGAAAGGCTGCGTGGGGCAGGGAGGGCCAGCACGGACAATGGGACCACTGGGGACGGCGGGGTCAGCGAGGGTCCTGCGGACAGCAGGGCTGCCAGCGCCAGTGGGACCACTGGGGATGATGGGACACTGGGAAGAGCAGGCGTCTGGTGCTCTCAGGGCATCTGGTGCTCTTTCCTGGGCTGGGGGATCCCCCAGTGTGGGGGGACGAGCCACCCTGACCCCACCCCACCCCATGCCTGGCCAAGGGCATCTCCGCTCCCGCATCCCCAGGGGTGTCCTGCGGCCGTGGCGCATCAGCATGGTCCTGAGCCCCGTCCCTGGGCTGGTGCAGGGACCAGGAGGTGAAAACACCCTGTTGGGGTCTGGGCAGGGGGTGCAGGCAGGGGGGCCCTGGCTGTGCGGCTGCTTGGCCCCTCGCTGAGCAGAGTCACCCCGGGGGCTGCAGAGCTGGAGCTGCCTTTCCCCGCTGCCGCCGTCCCGCCTGCGCAGGCTGCTCTCGGTGCTCTGCGGTGGCACCGACCCCCATCCCGCCACCAGCCCGGTGTTGTCCCCCCGGCTCCGCCATTTCCAGGCTCCTCTCTTCCTCCTCGTGTCACTTATAATTTTTTTTTAGCTATGGAGAAGCAAAAATGGAGCTCCTTGCTCCCCAGTGTCCCCTGCTCCCGCCTGACCCACTTAGCGGGGCCATCTGGTCCCCACGTGGGCAAAGCGGATTAGGGCTGGGGATCAGGGCTGGGACTCTGCCACCGCCACGGTGGCACCGCCAGCACCGTGACAGCCCTGGCCCCAGGGATCAGCAGCAGCGTGGGCCCCCGGCCAGGGAGGGGACCCGCAGCAGCCCCCCGCCCGGCCCCTCTGTGCCTGCACCCTACCCGGCCCCGTGGGTCTGTCCTCTCGCCCTGTGCCGACGCCTCCATCTGTCTGTCCGTCCACCCATCCATCCACCCAACTAATGGTGCAGGGGCGCACCTACCCACCCTGGTGTGCACCCATCCATCTGTCCATTCATCGGTCCATCTATCCATCTCCTGTCCATCCATCCGTCAACTGTCTATCTGTCCATCTGTCTGTCACCTGTTCATCTGTCCATCCATCACTCATCCATCCAGCCGTCCATCCATCCAAACATCCATCCATCTATCCATCTGTCACCCATCTGTCCGTCCATCCATCCATCCATCCATCCTTCCCCATCCATCTGCACATCTGTCTGTCCATCACCTATCTGCCCATCCATCCATCCATCCCCCATCCATCTATCCATCCATTACCCATCTGTCCATCTGTCCATCCATCCATCCATCTTTCCTTCTTTCCTTCCCCCATCCACCTGCACATCTGTCTGTCCATCACCCATCCATCTATCCATCCGTCACCCATCTATCCGTCCATCCTTCCTTCCTTCCCCCGTCTATCTGTTCATCTGTCCATCTGTCACCCGTCCATCTGTCCGTCCATCCATCCATCCATCACCCATCCATCTGTCCGTCCATTACCCATCTGTCTGTCCATCCATCCATCAACCGTCCATCTGTCACCCGTCCGTCTGTCCGTCCGTCACCCGTCCCTCTGTCCCCCTCTCCGCCTTTTCACCCACCCACGCCCCCGGGTGTGCAC
>Ga0065711_1033659_pt1 | contig 25063 bp, 14 predicted proteins | sample Hoacrofraction12_FD_59098 | JGI IMG/M metagenome (GOLD analysis project Ga0065711, IMG submission 59098) | Hoatzin crop microbial communities from Cojedes, Venezuela - Epithelial fraction 12 v2 (version 2) | ecosystem: Host-associated > Birds > Digestive system > Esophagus > Crop | place...
GTGGTAGAATAATCGTAGTCCATGGGTTTGTCTCCTTGATGAATTTTGTTTGGTGATTAAATTCTATCAAAGATAAGCTCCATGGGCTATTCTTATATTCAACTGTCCAACTTCATTTTACAATCGGCCTAAATATTTTGGGCATAAGAGAACGAGGACAGCACATACCCGTCCTGAGTACAAAAAGAAACGGCAAAAGCCGCTTGATTAAAACAGGGACGGCATAAGCCGTCCCTGTTGTGAAAATTAAATAAATCCGCTGCGGATGACAGGAGTTGAACCTGCACAGGTCACCCTACCAGAACCTAAATCTGGCGCGTCTGCCAATTCCGCCACATCCGCTTATCAGCTTGTCAAATATACAGCACTAACAGGCGGTGTGTCAAGCAGCTAAATATGATTCAACGCCGCATTACAGCATCTCACATGCATCAATAGCAAGCTTGATACAGCCCATGATACCCTGGTCATCATTTAAACTGGCAGGGACTATGTAGCTGTCCATATCGGCAAGCTCCGGTGTCCTGATGTAGCCGTTTACGTACTCCGACACTCTCTTTCTTATGAGGTCAAAAAGCTGTGTCTGATGCATCACTCCGCCTCCGAGGATGACTCTCTTCGGACTGACTGTCATGATAAGGCTGACTATCGACTGAGCGATATAGTCTGCCTCTATCTCCCAGACCTCGGGTCTGTCCTTCAGCTCCACTGCCCTCGCTCCCCATCTGTCCTCGATGGCAGGTCCGCTTGCCATGCCTTCAAGGCAGTTACCGTGGAAGGGGCACCTACCCTTATATGTATCCTTAGGATTTATACTGACAAGTGCATGTCCTACCTCCGGATGCAGCATACCATGTATCAGATGACCTCCCGACATGATACCGCCGCCGACTCCGGTGCCTATAGTTATGTAAACTGCATCTGTGAGTCCCTTCGAGCTGCCGTAGGTCACCTCACCGAGCAGTGATCCGTTAACATCTGTGTCAAAGCCTACCGGCACGCCAAGTGCAGCCTTAACAGCTCCGACTATATCATAGTTCTGCCACTTAAGCTTCGGCGTACTCGTTATATATCCGTATGTTGGTGACGACTTATCGAGGTCTATCGGTCCGAAGCATGCTATACCTATAGCTTCGAGCTTTATACCACTGCCATAACCTATTCCACGTTCCATGACTCCCTTGAAATAGTCAATAATCTGCGGCATCGTCTCCTCCGGTGAAGTGGTCGGAATCGACACCTGCTCATATATATGTCCGGTTTCATCACCTATGGCGCATACCATCTTAGTACCGCCTGCCTCAAGCGCTCCGTAATACATATCTCTACCCCCTACGAAAATCACATACTGCCCTGCAGCTGTATCATTACCATATCGCAGCTGCAAGCACTGCTATCCTATACTACCCGAGTACTGCTCATATACTATTCATGCAGTCACTACTGCTTAGTAATAATCTCATACCCGAGCTTCACTCCGCTCGGTGTCTCCTCATTCCCCTTCATCCTGTCTATAAGCATCCTCACGGCCAGCTCGCCGCCATGCTTATACATATATTCTATCGTTACGATATCATGTCCCGCCGCACGTACCAGGTTTGAGTTGCCCTGTCCGGTTATCAGCACCTTCTTCGGAACCGACACCTTCTTCTCTCTCAGGAATCTGAGCGCACCGACAGCTATCTCATCAGTTGCGCATATGACAGCATCTATATCCTCCGACTGATTCCACAGCTCACGCATCTGCTCATAGCCTGACTCTATGGTAAAGTCAGCAATCCTTACCATGCTGTCATCCACGTAAAGCTTTTCCTTCTTCATCGCTGCCTTAAAGCCGCGGAGTCTCTCACGTCCGACAGCCTTATCACTCTCGGTTACTCCGATATATGCAAGTCTCCTTCTTCCTTCAGCTGCAGCATACCTTGTCACATCATATATGGCGCCGTAGTCATCATAGTAAACACACGGCATGCCTGACACCTCCTGTCCGATTACCACAACCGGCACCTTGCAGGACTTCAGTGTCTTCTTATGCTCCGATGTGATGATGGTTCCGAAGAGTATCGCTCCATCCATATTTCCGGACTCTATCGCGCGTATATAATCTATCTCACGGCTCTCATCGTTCTCTGTAACTCCGAGCATCAGATGATAGTCGTTATCCTTGATTACGTCGAGCATCCCCTCAACTGTCTTCGCTATGGGGTCTGATGCAAGCTTCGGCACTACCACTCCTATGATACGGGTTTTTTTAGAGCGCAGCTGCTGGGCACTCGAGGACGGTCTGAAGCCCGTCTCCTTCACCACCTTCTCTATCTGCTGCCGCTTCTCCTCAGAGATATAACCGTTATTAAAGTATCTTGATACCGCCGCAGGAGATACTCCCGCCAGCTTTGCAACGTCTGTAATTGTCATGTATGTTCCTCTTCTGTCTCGTATTGCCGGCAAACTATCCTATCAGATTTTCAGTCACATGCAGATATTTTGCCCATCTTTTACAGCCCTGCAGATATCACAGCTTCGCATCAGCCACCAGATTGACATCTCTAATCTTCATCCTTGCACCACCTGAGATACATATATCCGTATGCAGGAATCTGCACACCCTTTGCCTCCAGGCGCTTTCCGGATATCAAATCCTCATAAATGTAATCGTCTTCATTTATCCATGCGACTCTGTCCTGCTCGCTGAAGTTAAATATACCTATAATCTTGCTGCCGTCCTTGTAGCGTCCGATTGACAGCACCGAACTGTCCCATGTATCGAGTGTCCACGTATCCGCATCCGCATCAAATGCCGCTTCAGACTTACGAAGTTTCTCCAGCTTATCCAGTCCTCCGAATATTCTCGCCGGTACCGAGTCCGGTGTATCTATGGCATCCACCGACTCCCACTTGAACCTGCCTCTATGTATATATCTCGAGTCCGCAGCCTTCTCAGGATCGTTCTTATAGGTGTAATCGTTTACCTGACCTACCTCGTCACCACTATAGATAACGGGTATTCCCGACTGCATAAACATATACGCATGCAGCATCAGATCCATCTCTATGGCACTATCCATCATAGCGTCATTTGCCTCGAAGCCGGCTCTCTCAACTCCGCACATGGAAGCCGTCGTACCGCAGAACCTCGCATCCTGTGTAACCGGGTCATCGTTATATAGCTCACCGCGGCTGTTACTGCTGCCGGCATATCCGCGGAAATAGTCGTTCAGGTACTTCTTATGTGATACCTCGCCTATACCGTCCTGCATAAGTGTACCATAGTCAAGTCCCCATCCGATATCATCATGGCATCTGAGATAGTTCAGGAACACATAGTCCTTCGGAAGTCCGTTCACTATATCAAGCTGACGTTTCAGAAGTCTCGTGTCACGTGTTGCCACCGTATGCCAGGTGGTTGCCATCGTGGTTACATTATAGAGCATATGGCACTCCGGCTTCTCAACCGTACCGAAGTACGGCACCACCTTCTCAGGCTCCATAACCACCTCACCGAGCAGCAGCACTCCCGGACACACTATCTCTCCTATCATCCTGATAAGTCTTACCAACGTGTGCACATGCGGCAGGTTGCGGCAGTTCGTACCAAGCTCCTTCCAGATATACGGCACTGCATCGAGTCTCATGATATCTATACCGCGATTTGCAAGATACAGGAAATTATACACCATTTCGTTAAACACACGGGGATTTCTGTAATTGAGATCCCACTGATACGGGTAAAATGATGTCATCACATAGTGTCCTATCTCGGGCAGATACGTGAAGTTACCCGGTGCTGACGTAGGAAATACCTGTGGCACAGTCTTATCATATATTTCAGGTATATAGGAGTTATCGTAGAAGAAGTATCTGCTCATATACTCTCCCTCTCCCTGTCTTGCACGCCGTGCCCACTCGTGATCCTCGGAGGTGTGATTCATGACGAAGTCCATACATACACTCATGCCCTTCTTATGACATGCTCGTGTCAGCTTATCCAGATCCTCCATAGTACCGAGGTCCTCTCTCACCTTACGGAAGTCCGACACCGCATAGCCTCCGTCACTTCTTCCCTTCGGAGTATCGAGAAATGGCATCAGGTGTATATAATTCACATTACACCTTTCTATATAATCAAGCTTCTTACGAACTCCGTTTATATCTCCGGCGAAGTTATCTATATAGAGCATCATACCGAGCATATCTCGCCCCTTATACCAGTCAGGGGATTTCTCACGCTTTTCATCTGACTTCTTCAGTGCAGCACCTCTATCATCATAGAAACGCTTCATGTTATCGAAGAGCTCGGCAAGCATGGAATCATTTGAGTAGAGCTCGGTGTAAAGCCACTTTATCTCGTCATAATGCTTATTAAATCTGTCCTCGTACTTCATGCTATCCCTCATTTCTTTTATCCGCAATGCTTCTGTTCAGGAACCGCCTCGTGCCCAAACCCGGGCCGGGTGCCATGCCTACAAGTAGGCATGGCCTGGGTTTATATATAAGTTGTTACGCCTCGCAGATTTTCTCACCGACCGAAACCTTGCCGGTCTTTACTACCTTGAAGTCTTCATAATCATCACTGTTGGTAAGCAGCACTGCCGTAACCGTGCTATAGCCTGCTTTCTCTATCTTCTGTATATCAAAGGTCATCAGCTTCTGTCCCTTCTTAACCTTGTCACCCTCAGCCACAAGGAGCTCGAAGCCGTCACCCTTCATGTTAACCGTATCTACACCGACATGTATCAGAAGCTCCATATCACCTGCACCGGTGATACCGATAGCGTGCTTTGTATCTGTTGTCGATGATATAACTCCGTCATAGGGTGCATACACAACTCCCTCATCCGGACTGATTCCTATACCATCTCCAAGCACTCCGCTTGCAAATGTTTCATCAGGAATTTCCTCTCTTGAGATAACATTTCCCCTGATGGGTGAGTAGATACTCATGTCAACTGCATCGTCATCTGCTGCCGCACCTGCATTTGCTGCCGCCTCCTCAGCTTCTCTCTTCTGGATTTCCTCAACTGTCGGCTCAGGCTTCTCCTCCTTCCATACAAACCATGTCAGGATAAATGCCACGCCGCCTGCTATCAGGAGAAGTATGGTGTAGATAGGATAGTTGTTGATGGTAAGATATCCGGGGATACCTGTTACGCCGTATGCAGTTGCTCCGATGCCGGTGATGGCTCCGAATACAGCACCTACCGCACCGCCGATCATGGCACATACGAAGGGCTTCATGTATCTGAAGTTAACACCGAATATAGCAGGCTCTGTGATTCCGAGAGCTGCCGACATAGATGAAGGGATAGCAACTGTTCTGGTCTTCTGATTTCTTGCCTTGATGCCGACTGCCAGACAGGCACCGAACTGTGCGAAGTTTGCTGCTGTCGCGATTGGCATCCAGGTGTTCAGACCGTCGCTTGCAAGCATGCCGGCCTCGATAACGTTATACATATGGTGCAGACCCATAACAACCGTTACGGGATATACGGCACCCATGATACCTGCACCGAAGGGATTCTGTACAAGCCACTCAGCGCCCTTAAGTACATAGTTCTCAAGTGTCGAGAAGATCGGTCCTATAACCACAAATGTAACGAGTGCTGTCACAAATACCGTTGTAATCGGAACTACGAAGAGGTCTATCATTTCAGGAACATGCTTATGCAGCCACTTCTCCAGCTTACACATGAACCAGACCGCTATCATGACCGGGATTACGTGTCCCTGATATCCAAGCTGATTGACCTGACCGAGTGTATAATCACCTATTTCAATATGTCCGAATAGATACCAGACATCATAACCGTTAGCTGCATTCCAGCCGTTCGTGAGGCTTGAGTGAATCATGAGAAGTCCGATGACTGCTCCGAGGAAGATATTGCCTCCGAATACTCTCGCCGCACTGATTGCTACTATAACAGGCAGATACGCAAATGCCGTGTTAGCTATCATATCGAGGAAACCATACCAGTCTGTCTCTGCAAATGAAGGTATAGCCTTACCAAGTGCCTCGACAACTCCCATCAGAAGACCGGAGGCTACGATAGCGGGAAGTATCGGAACAAATACGTCTCCGACCGACTTAAGAGCTCTCTTCCATGCCGGATTCTTTGCTGCGGCTGCGGCCTTTACGTCATCCTTCGTAGCTGCCGTCATACCTGTAACTGCAAGGAACTCGTCATATACCTTATTAACTGTTCCTGTACCGATGATGAGCTGAAGCTGGCCGTTCGACTCGAACATACCCTTCACTCCCTCAACATCCTCAAGTGCCTGCTTGTCTATCTTACTGTTGTCTGCAAGTACCAGACGAAGTCTGGTTGCGCAGTGAGCAGCCTGGACTATGTTGTCCCTACCCCCAAGGTGGCTGTAAATCTCCTCCGCACATTTTCTGTAATCAAGAGCCATAGGTTTTCTCCTTTCGTTTACATCATGCTTTTGCTACATTGCACCTTTGATTTTGCTATTTGATTTTGCTATTTGATTTTTGAATTAAATTTTGATTTTCGCCCCGTTTATATGAAATCGATTTCATATATGTTAGACATATAATAAACCCTGTCAATTTTTGTGTAAATTGACAGGGTGCATAATATTTTTATTCGATTTTTGTGCAGGATGCTGAAATCGTTTTCATATATTCATATCTGCATTTTTTTGTGTCCTATTAGATTGTCATTATCTTTACAGGTATAATATCCTCCGTATCACAAAGTGCTGCATGCGCAGAGCCTATTTTCAGGTCTGCTTTCAATGTTAATCTTCAGCATTTCCGAATAATCCAAGATACTCAAACGCCCTGTGCAGTCCGTCCTCCGTAACTGCCGGGCATATGTACTTCGCAAGACTCTTCATTCTGGGGCTGCCGTTCTCCATACACACAGAGAAGCCGACTGACTCCAGCATTTCCTTATCGTTCATGCTGTCACCGAAGCCGTATGAGTCACTGATTGCTATACCAAGATAGTCACAAACTCTCTCGACTGCCTGACCCTTGTCAAACTTTCTGCTGAGCACCTCACCGTTTACGATATCTCCGGGAGCGCTATCCTGAATTATTATATTGAACTCATCATAGAGCTCCTCTATCGGTTTCTTCAACCTCTCTCTGTCCGGACTCATGATTACAACCTTATATATAGGCGTATCCTGATACTCTGCCATCGGTCTGATGTTAAGAGACTTCTCTATCTGAATCCTCCAGCGCAGCAGCTCACTGTTGCCGCTTGCCTCACACCTCTCAGCGAGATACTCCTTGAAGCCCTCGTCTGTATAGGATCCGTCCTTTCCCTCGACCGTGCGGTACACGCCTGCATCCTTCAGAACCTTAAGAACACGAACTCTTTGATCTTCACTCATAGGGCAGTCATATATAACCTCATCACCGCATACCACGTATCCGCCGCCGCTCGCTATATATCCGTCGAAGCCGTACTCGAGAAGCGGCTTCATCATATCATAGTTCCTGCCGGTACATATATACACCAGATTCCCGGCCTCCTGCGCCTTTCTCACAGCCTCTATAGCCGACGCAGGCGGCACGTTACATCCCGGCTCAGTAAGTGTTCCGTCTATATCCAGAAATATAATCTTCATCTTAAACTCTCCTTTTAAACATACACGCGTCACTTCACACTATCCAGCACTCTGCATATATCATCAATTATAAGCGGCTTCGTTATAAAGCCCGTCATGCCTGATGCCTTACTCTCCTCCTCAGCATCCTTAAATGCATCCGCTGTCATAGCAACAATCGGCACCGTCTCAGCATCTGCCCTGTCGAGTTTGCGGATAGCCCGGGTTGCCTCGAAACCGTTCATCTTCGGCATCTGTATATCCATAAATATCACTCTGTAGTAACCGGAATTTGAATCCTTAAACATACTGACAGCCTCTTCGCCGTCTGCAGCATGCTCAGCAGTTACTCCAAGTTCTTCGAGTATTCGCATCGCTATCTCAGCATTCAGTTCATTATCCTCAGCAAGAAGGACTCGCATATCGTAGTTTACTTCCTTCCTGCCATCGTCTTCGGCCGCAGTGGCAGCTGTCATCTGAACTGCTTCCGGTGCCTTCTCCATATCTATACACACGGTCACACTGGTGCCCTCGCCCTGCTTACTCTCGTAGGATATGGTACCTCCCATAAGCTCTATCATATTTTTAACAAGGTAGAGTCCGAGGCCGCTGCCCATCTGTGTACTGTCGCGAAGTTTATTTTCGGTATCCCGCGTAAACTTCTCGAACATATGCTCCATAAACTCCTCAGTCATACCGACTCCGGTATCTCTGATTGTGAAGCCGAAACGAAGTCCGCCATACGGCGCCACGGTGCTTTCCGAAATATATGTGATACTGCCGCCGTAGGGTGTGTACTTAACTGCGTTTGATATAAGATTCAGCGTTATCTGCTTCAGTCTTACTGTGTCACAGTACATATCAGGCAAGTCATTTACGTCACCTGATGTATCTATCTCACAGCGAAGCCCCTTATTCTCGCACATGGGGAGCATGACATTTCTTATGTCCTTCATGTATTCATCGTAGGTTGTGACTACCGGATGCATGTCCATAAGACCACTCTCAATCTGTGAAACGTCAAGGACATCATTTATCAGTGACAGCAGGAAACGCCCCGATGAGTCAATCCTGTCGAGGTCCTCGTCAAGCTTCTCCGGATTCCCCTTATCAGCCTTTGCAAACTCGGTCAGATTGAGCACCTGTCCTATGGGTGTTCTGATGTCATGTGATATACGTGAGATAAACTCGGTCTTTGCCCTGTTGGCACGCTGCTCGACCTCCGACACCTCGCGGCCGTAGTTAAGCATCACTATAAACAGGAGTGCTCCCACGAGAAGTGCCGCCATGCTCATAATCATTTCAATCACCCTGAGATCATGCAGCATAACTCTCCTTCTCTCAAATGTTACGAGCTTCCATCCTGTTGTGCCGATATCTCCGACTGATACGTAGTATCTGACATTCTTACTGACTATGGTATATACGCCTGATGCACTCCTGTCGAGTGAATCACTTATCAATTTGTTAAAATCCGTCGAACTGCTGATTATCTCACCTGTACACTCGCCGGACGAATCAGCAACTATCATCTCGTCTGTTAAAATAAGTGCACCGTCCAGTTCAGAGCTGCTGACAAGCTTGTGCACTATGTTATCCATATAGTCAAGATATATATCTGCCGCAACAACTCTTACGATGCTGTCATCATCCGCGTCCATACGTGCTGAAACGCTGACACACATTTTTCCGACGCTTGCATCCAGATACGGCTCACCGAATACAAAGTCCCGGCTGTCCCTACCATCCACATACCAGGGTCTCGAAGTCGGATCATAGTCATCGGGGATATCCCACGGAGTCGACCCAACATAGAATCCGGTGTTGTCCCCGGTATAAACACCGCCGAATACGCCGTAGTTCTCGGTTGATATGACAAATTCCCTCACCTCTTCATCGGTGCTGCAGTTTCTCTCGATAAGCTCACGCACATCCTCCATGTCACCGACAATCTCCTGCATGTAGGAGTCTATAAGAGCCGCACTGTCATCCGACTGCATGCTCATATTCTCGATACAAAGATCCACGATTCGAATATTTGCGACCATGAAAAGCGCCACCGTCAGGATTATGACAGGGAAATAGATGCGAAGCATGTACTTAGCATGTCTGATTCTGTTGTCAGATGCCCTGCTGCTTCCTGACTTAGCACTGTGTGATACGCTACTGCCGGTGCCACCTGCAGCACCGCTTTTTTGTTTCGAACTGTTTTTACTCACGATTTCTCTCGATTCTGATTTAAACGGTCTTTAACCAAACTACCTTTATCTAAGCTACCATAACACCACTATTTTATCACATTACAAGAGCTCACAAAACCTTCAAAATTTTGCTATGAAGCATTGCGGGTATGCAGAGCGATGAAGCGCCGGAGCCTTTTCCTACAAAAAATCGGATGACCACCTGTATGGTATGTCATCCGATTCATCTATAATAATAAAGTATGAGAGGGGGCTATTTAAACTCACTCATGTGAGTATGAGCGAATGTCTCTCGCTAACATCTGTATATGATGAGTCTACTTATTTTCACTGACATATGTCTGTACACGATTCTGTATAAGTTCACACACCTCATCCACGGTCTTATCACCATTAAAGTACGGTTCTGCTTCTTCATTTATAATCTGCGCCACATTTGCGTCGTATGACTGAATCGTGCCTATATGATTTACAATATTCCTCAGAACCTCGATGTCTTCGTCACTCATAGGTCCCGCTTCAACATATATATTATCATCTACGCTCATCGCACCATCCAGGGGATAGACCTCATTTCCAAACTCGTCTGTATACTTCTCGGTAGCCTGACACATCGTAAGATACATCTCGAATATATCCTGTCTTGTAGGAATGGCGTAGGTATTTCCGTAGTAAATCTTTCCCTGATACTCCCTTGTCAGATACTGTCTTACAAACTGCCATGCACCGTCCTTGTCAGTACACTGCGATGATATAGCGACTCCACCGCTTGCAGTCGCCACAGTACCGCATCTTTCCGAATTCGGGTATCCAATGTATGCTATATCTCCGTCGAACATTTGATTATAGAGCGGCATGCTATTCGGTGATACATCCACATATTCGAAAATAAGCGACCCGTTCTGTATCATCTCATAAACACTTTCTTCTTCGCCTTCATATTCTTCATCACTTTCTGTGCCCGTATTACACAGCTCCAGAAATGCTTTGAAGTCATCCGAATCAAATGAGCATGTACCGCTGTCCCAATCAATAAAGTCAGACATACTGTATCTCATAAAGTAATAGAATATCCAGAACTTACTTGCATGTCTCATAATCTTCTGTTCTTCAAGGTTCTTGGTCGACAGATAATCCATCATTTCCGTGAATGTCCAGCCTTCTATATCTCCGATATCAGACCTTCTGGCAACAATACTGGACATACTCACCTGATACGGCATGTAGTAAAGCTCGTCACCGATATACAGCCTTTTTGTAACTGCAGGCAGGAAGTCGTCTATGGAGAGCTCCTCGTCTGCCTCGATATAAGGCAGGAGATTCTCAAGCATTCCCTTGGATGCTGCCTGCTCTATAGTGATATCACCTATCGTACCGGCACTCAGTTCGTACATATCGGGGATGCTTCCGGCTGCTATATCTGCTGCAAGCTTTGCCTGAGGGTCTTCCTCTGAGCTATAGTCCAGAAGCTCTATACTGTACTTCGTATTCTTCTTGTTGAACTTTACGACATCACTCTTCAGTTCTTCGTCACCATAGAGAGTTGCAAGTTTAAGTGTTATCTTATCCTTCACATCGCTCGGATCAACCTTCTCGCATTTCTCAAATGTATAGCCACCTATATCATCATCATAACTCACAAGGATTAATTCTGTATCACTCAGCATGATCCTTGATATAGTGTCCGCGATATTTATGCTTGAGGCTGTGTAGTCAAGAAGCTTGGTTGCTCCGCCATCCTCAACTGAATATCCATATAGGTCTGTTCCTGATTCATAACAGAAGTCATACTTTCCCGCGCCTGTTATAAGTGAATCAGAAGAGAAATTACTCAGAGTAACATTCATCGCCTCTCCGCAGCTGCCCGAAGCCTTATCAAGCAGCTTAAATATAACGCCTCCTTCTGAAGAATCCTCAGCAACGAGCACACCGCCATCTCTTGTAACAACCAGTGTGTTCAAATAGTTCTTCGAATCATACACACACTTCTCTTTACCATCCAGTGAGTAAACCTTTACACTTCTGCTGTAGCAAACCACAAGGTCGCCGTCACCGTCCACCACTGTGGTATTTATATAATCATCTCCCTCAGCCTCAATAAATGCCAGGTCAATTGTCTGCTCTGTTCCATCCGCAGAGTATATAATTCCGGAGCGTGACTGCTCACCTGTCACATCATCGTATGTGGTACTAATGACCATCACACCGTCACCGCACGCAAACATTCTGCCGGTGTAGCTGTCAGCCTCACCAACCTCTGTTGCTGTTCCTCCTTCCGTCGGAGCAACATAAAGTCTTGTAACACTTCTCCCCGACAGCTCATCACTGTCAGACTCCGCAGCATCACTACCTGTAGCCATGTCATCCGACGGCTCTGCAGCATCACTATCTGTAGCCATGTTATCCGACGATTCTGCAGCATCCTCTATCCACTCATATGTAGCGAAGTAAATATTGTCACCGTTTCTTACGGCTCCCTCCACCTCACCATCGTATCCGGTAATCCCGGCGTCTGTTTCACTGAATATGTAATTCTTGGTATCTTCGGCAGATACGGTCTCTGTTGCTGTACTCTCAGTACCACCACTGCTTTCACCACAAGACGCAAGTGACAGAGCCATAACACCCGCCAAGACAAAACTTATAAGTCTTCTTAATCTCATAACGACCTCCCATATTGTTACAGTCAAAAACAAAACGAGCAGACTTACATTTATCTGTAAATCTACTCATATTTTGTCATAGCATTTTTAATATATACCGTTACGATTTATTAAATATCTTTTAATTTTTTAATTTTTACACATCAGAATCACTCCGCATCGTATGTGCAGTACTGCAGCATAGCATTCATGATATCGGGATATACCAGATAACCGCCGCGTCTGTAGTAGAGTCCAAGTCCGTTACTCTGAAATGAATTGTTGTCCCACCACATGCATGTCATACCGCGCGCCCTGGCCGATGCCACATAGTAGGATGCAAAGTTAACTCTCGACTGCGTGTTCTGACTCTTATCTACTGCACCGAACTCACCTATTACAACAGGTATTCCCTGACTGATGAAGCTCTCATACAGACTATCCATAAATTCATCTATGTCACCCGTGGAGCTTTCCGACTTATAGTTAAATATATCCTCTCCGGGATACTCAAGTGCGAAGCTATACGGCGTATACTCATGAATCGAAAGCATGATTCTGTGATCGTTATCCACCGGATCCGTGGGAAATACAAAGCCCGAATTCAGTGCGCCCTTACTGGATGCATCGTAGCCCGGAACCATGATATACCTGGAAGCATTATTTCCACCGGATGCTCTGATAGTATCTACGATAGTCTGATTAAGTACATTTATACACTCTATCGAATCCTTGCAGTCATCATTTCCCTGTATAAACCACTCGTTATCATGATCCACAAGCCTTGGCTCATTCAGTGACTCGAATATCAGGTGCTCGTCATAGTCCTTAAACCTCTCGCTAACTTGAGTCCAGATGCTGGTCACATACTTTATTGACTGGTCGAGATGCTCGCTGTTCGGATAGTAAGCGTTTGCCTCAGGGTGATTGTCATGATGTATGTTAATGATTACATACATGCCGTCATCTATCGCCCAATCCACGACCTCCTGTATGCGGTCCATCCACTGCTCTGATATGGTGAAATCATCACCCGACACGTGATTATGCCAGCTGACAGGAATTCTGATGGTCGTGAAGCCTGCATCGTGGTAGCCCTCAATTATCTCCTGAGTTGTAACAACGGACTGCCAGACAGTTTCAGTGTCCATCTCATCCTCGAGGTTCGAGTCCTTGTAGGCATCAAATGTATTACCGAGACTTACTCCAAGCGTCAAGCCCTCGGCGAAGCGCATGCTCTCAGTGTCCGGCACATCATACCTCTCTACATTTATTTCCGGAATCTTATACTGCGACTCGGTGGTTTCTTCAGCGGTATTCTCATTAGATTCATCAACCGCTTCACTGGATTCGTCACCGGCTTTTCCGCCTGACTCATCATCGTTTTCTGTATCATCTGTTGTTGTATCAGAGGTTGTGTCATCACCACCGACATTTACATTATCAGTCGAACTGTCAGCCTTGTCCTCATTTATTTTATCAATATCCGTATCCTCGCCTCCTCCGCTACTGTCTGATACCTCACTGCCGGACGACACTCCGGCATCCGATGCACCGCTTCCCGAGCAGCCTGTCATAGCAAGGACTATGCTCATAGCCGCTGCAATCACCAATGTTCTGAATTTTCGCATTCAATTAATCCCCCAAATTAGTTACGAACTATTTTCTAACGATTATTATTTACTATCGATTATTATTATCAGCAGAATTATCATTAAAACTGTGTCCAGAGGTTTCGGTAGAATAGTCATCGAAAATTTCTGACTGACCGTTGGTAGAATTATCACCCGAGTCACTTGCAGGATTGTCATCTAAAATACCTGCAAGGTTAACGGTAGAATTGTCCCCGGAAGCATCTGCAGGATTATCATCGAAAACGCCTGCATAGCTGCTTTCGGAAATGCCGTTTACTCCTGTCACCTCGCTCTGCCTTCTGTTCACAAAGTCTATGTTGTATCTCCATATCTTATAGATAAAAAGCGTACAACCGAACACTACTGCAAAGCACATCAGCCCCGGAATTGTCTCCTGCTTTGATTCAATCATTACATTTATAGGATTTATGAGAAGCAGTAAAAACACAAGAGTTGATATTGTACTCGTAACATATAGAAATCTTGCAGTTGTATATCCTGGTCTTATCTCTCCGCCCATCATAAGAAATACAATAGGAAGAAATCTCTCATTTCTCTCCTGCTCTGTTACACCGTTCGGAGAGAAGAGCTTTACTGTCCTAAAATACGCCAGCACAGTAGGCTTAAATCCCCACCTGAATCTTCCGACCGCGTATTTTATCAGACAATATATAACACTGCATATAAAGTACAGACAGTATGCCAACACCAGACCACAGAAGGCTGTAAGTATCATTGAAATTATGTATTCCATATCAGACTATCTGACTCCTTTATAAAATTTATTAGTCACAGATTCCTACTTCTGGTAGGTCATGCCTGGCTTTGCAGGCATAGTACCCCGGCTCAGTGTTCCTGTCAGAGCCGGGTCACGCCGGCAGATATGGTCTGGCTGACTTCTATAGTATATTAATCTGGCAGCTTCTCATGGTTGTAAGCGCTGCGGTCTTTGCTTCCGGTGTCACGCCTGCTGTTGCAGCTTCTACGACATAGATTTCCTTCTCTCTGTCATAGGCTTTTATCATCAGGGCATTCGATATAACACAGATATCTGTGCAAAGTCCAACCAGTGTTACCGTGTAGTCATCTCCGTCTGCAGCATCCATAACTATCTTCGGCAAATCTGTGGACCCGAATGTGTACTTCTCAATTCTTGTAACCTTGCTGTCATCCAGGGCATCGATTGCCTCCTCAACCTTGGGAGTCAGCTCCCATCCCGAAGTACCCTTTATGCAGTGAGGTACAGGAAGGTGCTTACCTTCAAGTGTATTCATGTAATCCTCGAAATGTGTATCGTAAGTCACAAACACATGATCCCAGTCTTCCCGGATTTTTGACACCACATTATCTACTATTCCGACAGCTTCCGACGTACCGAGAGCCCCGTCAACAAAATCCGTCTGCATATCCACAACCACAAGAAATCTCTGCATAACTACCTCCTCAACATAACTTATCAACTATACCTTATATCTATACTATTTTCATCGCTTTAGAATATATTTTTTCGCAAAAAAATCAAGGCATGTTCGGTGTGCTCGGACTACAATTGTCCCCGGGCCTAAACAACCTTGATTTTAATATATACATAGTATCAAACCTTTAAGGAAATGTAAATCTTTTAGTGAGCCACGAGGGAATCGAACCCTCGACAACTTGATTAAAAGTCAAGTGCTCTACCGACTGAGCTAGTGGCTCTAAATCAAAGCAAAAAAATAAAAATCAATTTTAAATATGCTGGGCTAGTTGGATTCGAACCAACGAATGCAGGAGTCAAAGTCCTGTGCCTTACCGCTTGGCGATAGCCCACCGCGTGAGTACACAGTATCCTGCGACTTAGAGGGTGGGTAGAGGGACTCGAACCCTCGACCTCCAGAGCCACAATCTGGCGCGCTGACCAACTGTGCCATACCCACCATATAAGATAAAATATTTCGTAAATCTGTACTCGGTACATGTACCAAGCTGATTTACGAAAACAGAGTGTGCCCGAAGGGATTCGAACCCCCGACCCACGGCTTAGAAGGCCGTTGCTCTATCCGGCTGAGCTACGGACACATATATAATTCATTATAAAGAGCGGGTGATGGGAATCGAACCCACATATCCAGCTTGGAAGGCTGGTGTTCTACCACTGAACTACACCCGCTTGTACTAACTGTACAACAAGTTTTCAATTGTCACGACAGCTATTCTATAAAATTTTTATCCTTGTGTCAAGAGCATCTTGACAAGTAGCGGGAGGGGGACTTGAACCCTCGACACCACGGGTATGAACCGTGTGCTCTAGCCAGCTGAGCTATCCCGCCATGTTATGTGTGATGGGGCCTATAGGGCTCGAACCTATGACCCTCTGCTTGTAAGGCAGATGCTCTCCCAGCTGAGCTAAGACCCCGTCTCTTCACGACACTTGCATAATTATAATGATGCACCCCCGTCGTGTCAAGCGATTTTTTTAAATTCCTCACACATTTTTTTGCTTGAAATCAATCACCACAACTTATCATATATTTCTCATCAGTGAATGTCCGTAACCTCGTAGTCCCTATCTGTTACAGCCTTTATGAGCACATCATCCGCAACATCCTTGTCAGTTGTAACAATTGCCGTACCATTCTCATGGCTTACCTCTGCAGATACAACTCCGTCAACTGCTTCAAGCGCCTTCTTAACCGTTGCCTCGCAGTGTCCGCACATCATTCCCTTAATCTCAAGTGTCTTCATGTCTTTAACCTCCGTTTCAGAATCTTCTATACTTTTAACATTATTGTCATCTTTATTACTACTTAAACCTTCTGCCGTTTCATCAGCATAAGATACTTCAAGCTTTGATATTTCCTCTTCTTCTCCTGTCACCAGCGCCAGGATTTCCTCATAGTTCTTCTTCGCCTTATCACGCTTACCCTTGTAGATTTTCACGCCATTCAGTCTCAGCGCATTCATACATACACAGAAGGATGACAGTGCCATCGCCGCCGCACCGTACATTGGCTTCATAGCTATACCATAAAGTCCCGCAGCGAGAGGTATGCATACCAGATTATAGATAAATGCCCAGAAGAGATTCTCGTGTATGTTCCTTATGGTTGAACGGCTCAGCCTTACAGCCGCCGCAAGATCCGTAAGCGTACTCTTCATCAGCACGACATCCGCACTGTCTATTGCTACATCTGTTCCGTTTCCTATCGCCACACCAACCTCTGCAGCCGTAAGTGCCGGTGCATCATTTATACCGTCGCCGACCATGGCAACCTTCAGATGCTTCTTCTTATCACCATATGTCATATCCTGCAGTCGCCTTATAACCTGCTCCTTACCGTCCGGTCTGACACCCGCATATATCTTATCTACACCGGCCATACTGCCGATTGTAGCCGCCGTTCTCTCATTATCTCCCGTCAGCATAACCGTCGCAACTCCAAGCCTCTTAAGTGTCTCTATTGCCTCAGGACTATCCGCTCTGACAGTATCCATAACAGCTATGCAGCCCAGCACCTTAGTCGTATCATAGAGCTTATCATCTATTGCAAACAGAAGCGGTGTCTTCCCCTCTTCTGAGAAGTTTCTGATCCTGTCATGCAGACCATCCGGTATGTCTGCTATCTCCCATATATACGCTTCGTTTCCGCCGTATAGCTTCGAGACATTTCCCTCAGTATCAGCTACGGTGGCTCTCAGTCCCTTACCGGGCAGCACCTCGAAATCCGTCATGCCAGCCTCCTCGGGTGTTATGCCAAGATTCTGCTGCTCCCACTCATATGTCGATGCATAATCTGTAACCGCCTTCGACAGAGGATGCTCTGAACGCTGTTCCAGCAGCCCTGCTATACTGACAAGCATATCCTTCATTACGTCGTCTGCAGGTATAACATCCGTCACCACGGGCTTACCCTCGGTTATAGTACCGGTCTTATCGAGCACCACGACATCTACACGTCCCATCACCTCAAGCGCCTCAGACGTCTTATAGAGTATTCCGTTCTTTGCGCCGACTCCGCTGCCCACCATGATGGCAACAGGTGTCGCAAGTCCCAGTGCACACGGACAGCTGATTACAAGCACCGATATACCCCTCGCTATAGCATACGAGAAATCGGCACCATATATGAGCCATCCTGCAAATGTTATGAGTGCTATCACCATAACCGCAGGCACGAATATCCCCGATACCTTATCTGCTATTCTGGCAAGCGGAGCCTTAGTAGCTGCAGCATCACTTACCATCCTGATAATCTGCGACAGTGCGGTGTCCTCACCAACCTTTGTTGCCCTGCAGCTTATATATCCGTTTGTACATACGGTGCCTGCTGACACCGCATCTCTTGCATATTTATCTATAGGAATAGACTCACCCGTTAGCATCGACTCGTCAACGGCAGCACTTCCATCCGTTATAACACCGTCGACCGGTATATGCTCGCCGGTTCTTACCACGTATATATCACCAACCATAACCTCTGCCGCCGGCACAGTCACCTCATCACCGTTTCTGATGACATTTGCAGTCTTCGGCGCAAGTGCCACGAGGCTCTTCAGTGCATCGGTGGTCTTGCCCTTAGCTCTCGCCTCAAGCAGCTTACCTACTGTTATAAGTGTCGGTATCATGGCAGCTGACTCAAAGTAGAGATTCATCGCCAGGCTGTCGATTGACTCGCCGCGCCCCTGCTTTACTATCATCATGCACATCACGGCAAGACTATACACAAATGCGGCCGTACTTCCCAGTGCCACAAGTGTATCCATATTTGGTGCACCACCGATTAGCGCCCTGAAGCCACTCGTGAAAAACTTCTCGTTTATCCTGATAACCAGAATTGCTATAAGCATTTCAACCAAAGCTATGAGAACATGATTCTCTACCGGAAGTGGCCAGCCCCACATCATATGTCCCATAGATATATACATGAGCGCAAGTAAAAGCACCACCGATGCCACAAGTCGTCTTGCGAGCACCGGTGTCTCTCTGTCCTTTAAACTGTCTGCTATCTCGTCCGCAGCTCCGCTGCTCTGTCCTCCCGCGGCACCGTTGCCGCTTCTCATAAGCTTTGCACCGTAGCCCGCATCCTCAACAGCCCTTATGATGTCTGAGGGATTAGCCGTACCCTCGACACCCATAGAATTCGTCAGAAGGCTGACAGCACAGCTGCTCACACCCTCGACTCCGGATACTGCCTTCTCAACTCTGCTCTGGCAGGCTGCACAGCTCATACCCGTTACACTATACTTATCCATATCTAAAGCTTCCTATCTCCCAAGAAATATCAATTATTTATACAAAAATTTGTAGCCTTACTATCTTACACTACTGATTTTACTATCTCTGTCAAGTGACTGAGTCACATTCCTCGGATCCGCTGTTCCATATCTCATTACACTCTCGAAGTGATCCCCGGCTAAGCCTACACCTTGTTTCCCGGCTATCCTCTCGCAGCCTTCAGTACAACCCTGATTGTATCCACCAGGTTATCCTTATCTATAGGCTTCGCCACGTGTCCGTTCATTCCTGCCGAGTAAGCCTTCTGCTTATCCTCATCAAATGCATTCGCAGTCATGGCAACTATCGGTATCTGCGACAGCTTACTGTCATGCATTGCCCTTATTTGTCTTGTAGCCTCGTAACCGTCCATAATCGGCATCTGTATATCCATGAGTATCATGTCATAATCGCCAGTCTTAGCTCTTCGAATCTCCTCAACTGCGATGCTGCCGTCCTCCACACTCTTAACTTTGAAGCCCGTGCCTCTCAGTATCTCCTCAGCTATTTCCCGGTTCAGCATATTATCCTCAACCAGCAGCAGACTTATCTCCTCCGGCTTAAACTCGGTATCCTCCGAAGCCTCCTTAACTCTGTCACGACACACCTCGCTGCCGTCACACACATGAAGGCTCATCCTCACCGTAAATGTTGTCCCAACACCTTCCTCACTTTCAACCTCGATAGTTCCGCTCATCAGCTCCACCAGATTCTTTGTAATCGACATACCGAGTCCGGTTCCCTGTATACCACTGACAGTAGAGGTTCTCTCCCTCTCAAATGGCACGAATACCCTCTCAAGAAACTCCTTGCTCATGCCGATACCGGTATCCGATACAACTATCTCGTAGGGTGCCTTACCAGACTTTTCTTCGCCCAACTGCCTTATGCTCACGTTCACCCTGCCACCCGGCTTAGTAAACTTGATAGCATTTCCGGTCAGATTTATAAGTATCTGATTCAGTCTCAGACAGTCAACCAGAATATTTTCGTTTTCTATATCATACATATCGAAGCTTGCTGTTATCTGCTTGCTGTCGGCTCCTGCCTGCGTCATGGACTTTATATCCTCCATGATATCGCTGATATGCGTCGGCTGCTCCTCGAGCTGGATATTCCCTGACTCTATCTTACTCATGTCGAGGACATCATTTATAAGCGCCAGCAAATGGCGACTCGACGACTCTATCTTGTCGAGATAATCAGCAACCTGATCCCTGTTATCAATCCTCTTCTCTGCCAGCTCAGTAAAGCCGATGATGGCATTCATAGGTGTACGTATGTCGTGCGACATATTTGACAGGAACACACTCTTCGACCTGCTGGCCTGCTGTGCCGCATCAAGTGCATCACCAAGTGCCAGCACCGACTTCTTCTGGTCATCAACGTCTATAAACATACCAAAGAAGGTAACCGGTGTTCCGTCAGCTCTTCTCGTGAGTCTTCCTATAGAGTGAAACCACCTTATACCTCGGTCTCTGGTCTGCAGCCTATACTCCTCATCAAATGTCAGCTTATTCGATGCATCCCTGACAGTATCCCAGTATGCGTTAAGCACACGTTCTCTATCCTCGTCAACTATAAGCTCTGACCATGACTCAAGTCTATCCGGGAAATCCTCAGTACTGCTGTAGCCTATCATTTCCCTGAGAGTATCTGACCATATACATGTTGTCATCTCACCCAACTCATCGAACTCCATACTCCAGGGACCAGAACCAAGTGCTCCGTGGATAGTTTCCATCTCCTGCTGTCTGTACTCTGCCTGCTCGAGCGCGGCGCGTATCCGCATACTGTCGAGCTTCTCCTTCTCAAGAATCTCCTGTGATGCCTTCCTCGACTGCAGTACGATATATGCGAAGAGTATAAACATCGTCAGGACTGTGATGATAATCTGTATATTGCTCCTTCGCTGCATACCCTGGCTTACAGTTGTAATCTGGCTTCTGATGGCATTATCACGAATCATAACGGCAAGCATCCAGTTCGTACCGCTTACCGGTATATACGATATGTAGCTCTTCAGTCCGTTTATAGTATACGCTACCTCACCGCTCGTTCCTGATGCAAAGTCCGCCACCAGCGTATCGTAGGAGTAGCCCTCGGCATACTCCACATTCTTCATCTCGTCAAGGAAGTTCACATTCTCCGAAAATGTACCGAACGATATATTCGTAAGATTCTCACCGTTCTGATAGTACAGGTTTACATAAGTAGTCGTGTTCTCATCCTGAAATGTAAGGCTGGATATCATTTCATCGATATTAATCTGTGCGAAGCATACCTTGATTTCTGTTCCCTGAAAATATATACCTTCGACCGGCACAGCAAGCACAACCTGCTTCCGGGCACCGTAGAGGTTCGATGTCCTGATTATAGGCTCGGTGATTTCATCCGACAGGAAGGTATATCTTGAAAGTCCGGACGAGGTGCTGTTTCTCGTGTACACGATGCCGTTGGCATCGACCAGTGCGAATCTGTCGAAGCCTGTAAGTATCCTAACTCTTCCAAAGAACTCTCTCAGTGTTTCCTGTGAGCTGAGAACATTATCATCTATAATCTCAACCGCCTTATATATAGTATCTATGTCAGATTTAAGCTCTGTTTCTACTATATCGGCTCTGTTGTTGGCAAGCTCATCGAGATAGAACTCGCTGACCATATCTACCGACTCCTCGGTTCCCTTCGAGCTGTGTATCGCAGACATAATCGTGATAAATATAAATACAGCCGCCACGATGACTGTTCCAAGCATGACAAAAACAGCAATCCTTCGGTTGCTGCTAAGCCGACTCTTGAAGCTTCTGCTTACATCGTCCTGTGCGGCCTTTATATCCTCTTCGGTTATATCTGTTCTTTCCTTCATATACAGGATATCCTTATGAGATGCTTATTGCTATCTGCATTATCTATACTACCATTCATACTATATAGGCTATGCATATACTGCCATACATCATTTCTTAGATTGATTATATCAGCTCGACTCACCATACAGTATCTGCAGCATCTTCTCCGCCTCATCCTGATATATGATGGTCGTTATCTCATCCGTAAGCTCCGGATAGAGCTCGCCGGGCATATTTCCATCTGCTATCTTAACAGCTGTCTGTATGGTATCGAAGCCTATGGAGTAGCAGTCCTGTACTCCGAGACAGTATATAACTCCGTCTCTCAGGTACTCCAGTGACTCTTCATCGTGATCCATACCGACTATCACAACATCACTATCCTTCTCTATGACAGCCCGTGCTGCTCCCACAGGGTTACTCATGTTGCAGCACACCAGACCGTCCAGATCAGGGTAATCCTCAAGAAATCCGAGTGTCAGATTATAAGCATTCTCCACGACATCCTGGTCATACTCTATAGCCACTATCTCCATGTCCGGATACTTAGCTATAACATCCCGGGCTCCCAGGGCTCTGTCCTCGTGGCACGGTGCACCCTCACTTCCGACAAGGATAGCCACCTTACCGCTATATCCGAGCTTCTCACACAGTGCCTCGGTCAGATCAGCGCCATCCTGATAGTTATGTGTATTTCCGACATAAGCTATCCTCTCGCAGCCGTCCTCCTTTGTGGCATCTGAGCTTGAAAATGTCATGACCTTCTGTCCCTCGTCAATCAGTTCATTTATGACCGGTGTTATGACATCCACATCCGCAACATCGACTCCGATTACATCAAAGCCCCTCTCAGCCGCATCAAACATCCGATTCTCCTGATCCTCTGCAGACACAGCAGTGGGTGCGAGATACTCATAGGTTATGGTGATTCCCTCATCCTCATACTGAGATACCGCATCCTCTATCCCCATGGCAACAGCATCCCACCAGGGATGTACGATCTTATAGGCGAAGTAGAAATTGTACTCTTTCTTTAGAGGTGTGTAATCGTCAAGCTCATGATTGAAGTCGACCGCTTCATCGGCATCTGAAACTACAGTCTCAGTCTCCGTCGTGGTACCTGTTTCGGTTGAACTGCTGTCCTCACATCCTGCCAACAGGAACAGACTAAGTATGCACATTGTAATCAGGTATTTTCGCATATTGCACCATCTCACTAACCATCATTTGTTATTTACACTTATTCAGACACTTACGGAATTCCTTCACGAGCTCCGCAGTCATTTTCTCCCTTGCAGACTCATCCTGCGGTTCGGGATCATCTCCGTACTTAGCAATCATTTTCGCAAACCTATCCCAGTCAAGTTCCTCATACGCATCATTAAACAAGGTATCATACTCACTGCTTACAAGCTCGTACAGTTTCGAATTAGTATCGGTAATCTTATATGAGAAGAAATCCTTTGCTGAAATATATCCGTCATTACCCTCACGATTATGCAAATACGGTCCTGCTACAAGAGTGTTATCAATCTTATATGTATCACTAAACAAGGGCTTCTGCACAAATCTTATGCTCATCTTCCGCTTTGGATATCCTGCCTCATACAGAGCCTTGAACACTCTGTAATAATTAAATATAACTGACTTATCCTTTCCATACACAGTTTCGTAAACAGGCCACCACGGTGGACATATCACCGCCTTAACATCCGCACCGGTTATTCCGCTTCCCTTTACAGCCTTTGCAAAATCACCCTTAAGCTTATCTGTAAGTATAAGTCTGTAGCCGCTTATCCATATCTCCTTTTTGCACTTTCCAAGCAGCTTTTTAAGCAGTAAGTCCTTTCTTAAACTGAGTTCACTGAGTCCAAACTTATATGCACTGGCAAATATTCTCTCATGATTAAACTTCCTGTATATTATAATCATATCCACAAGAACTGTGATAATCGAGACGATAAATGATGTAAATACTGCAATTAATATATTTGACCATATCTCACTCTGTCTGAGTGATGATATATTTGCATATAAAACTATAGATAATACAGTAAGCCCTGTAAGTACAACCAGTGTCCAGAAGTTAGGAATAAGATCATATGCCCTCAGTTTTTCACGAAAAGAAAGCTTGCTTTTCCGACTGTAGTATACCGTATCGATGCCTTCACCTCTGTCATCTTCAACAATCTTTACACACTTAAAATGAAGCTTCTTCAGAAGTCCTATATGCTTTACATTGGTCGACCATGTTCTTGTAAATATTGTATCCGCACTCGAGACATCCATAAGCTCATGATACATTGCATGTGTTATACCATTGCGCCTGTATTCACTGTCAACTATAACTGTTGACACATAATCACCTGCTATATCTCCTATACTGTACCCTTGTATAAATGACATAAATCCCACAAGTTTGTCTGACTCATCATCATTTCTATGGTATACAGCCAGTATAATCGGCTGATTTTTCATATTCTCAAAATACTTTACGGGATATTCTGATACCCCTAAACTTTTACTTCCCTCTTCAAGCAAATTCTTATCCGTCGTGCCTTCTCTGCTGCTTAGCGGCGGTACAAATTCATTATCTGCCTCGGCAAGCATACGCTTAACAGCATCATAATATTCACCTGGAAGAGAAGGCTTATATTCATAGCTTATATCATCAGGATTTATATTGCCCATTTCAGACCCCCATGTCTGTAAAAAATCATAGACTAAACCACCTTTAAGTATAATGTATAACCCAGTCTCTGTCAAAAGAGTTACAACGTTTGACAGCGTAAATTTACCTTCGGAAAAAAGGTGCGATAATGCACCAAAGAAATCTCGATAAAGATATTTAAGACTCCTTGATTTTACACTCTATTTTCCTTTTCTTCAACCTACAACCCGGCGATGT
>Ga0065711_1005437_pt1 | contig 25061 bp, 23 predicted proteins | sample Hoacrofraction12_FD_59098 | JGI IMG/M metagenome (GOLD analysis project Ga0065711, IMG submission 59098) | Hoatzin crop microbial communities from Cojedes, Venezuela - Epithelial fraction 12 v2 (version 2) | ecosystem: Host-associated > Birds > Digestive system > Esophagus > Crop | place...
TGAGCAAAACAAGCTGTTGCGCAAGGCGGCGGGGGAAGGGGGGGGGAGCGGCCGCGGGGGCTGAGGGAGAGCCGCTGACTCGTCCTCCTCTTCCAGGAACTGGCCAAGTACGAGGACATGGAGGATCAGGTGGTGCTGACGGAGAAAGGTAGGAGAGCGGCGCCGGCTCCCCGCGTCGGTCGCCTGGCGACAGCGCCTGTGGCTCAGGTGCCGGTTTGTTCTGCTGTTCTAGAGCTGCTGGAGGATGGTTTTGGCGAGCACCCTTTCTACCACTGTCTGGTTGCGGAAGTGCCCAAAGAGCAGTGGTCGCCTGAAGGTGAGACTTCCAGCTGCTTGTTCGTGTACGCTGAATACACAGGAGGCAGCTTGTACTTAATGTTATCAAGGGTACATAAGGTTCCACCAGTGAGTTGGGGTAGGAGGAACAGGTTAACTGTTAAATGCAGTAACGTACAGTGATACTCTGCCAAAGTAGTTGCTAATCCTGGAGGCTTGGGAAGATCAGGTGTAACATAATGTACTTGACTCCAATTAATTAAATGGCTTTTTTGTTTGACCCTGACTTACCTTTATGTAATCCTGTTGAATCACATTTTTTTCTTTAATTTGTCCCCAATCTTCAGGTTACAGTCTCTAGCTTCGCCATGTACATGGCCCTTCTGTGTACATGGATGGGCGGGGAGGTAACTAAAAGATCCGTTACACAATAAAGTAGATGATCATAATATGAGGTAAGGTCTACAGGGACAAGTGCTATTCCCAAACATTTACCAAAGACAGTAGATCAGAAATTTGTGTGCACGCTTCTCGTAGAATATGTGCAGAGTGTTGTGGTGGATGTAGTTAAAATACTCAAGGTTTAGGTCTGAGTGGGCTGCTGTTGGAAGAGTTGGTTTCTCTTCCCTGTTGAGCCACAGCATTATAACTGAACCTGCAGCTTTACTCACCTTGACTTTTTGGTGCTGAAGGTAAAGAAAATAGTGTAATGCTCTCAGTGGAAGTGAAAGTTGAGGTGCCGGAAGTGCTGCTGTGAGGGCAGTCTGTGAGCGTGCCTTCTTGCACAGTGTAGTTACTGAGGAATACACACTGAAAGATCGGTGTTGTTTAGAGTTTGGTAGGTTGCTAAGGAAGCAGAGTTGGGACAATCATCTAGATTGTGAACTGAATACTGATAAATCAGTAGGGTATGCATTTGCTTGTAGAAAGAAACCTTGTGTTCGGTGCTTACTGTGATAGTACCTTTGAGGATTTCAAGGCATGGCAAGGGCAATCTTCATTCTGTTTGGTTGATACAAGTTTCTCAGAACTTGTATTTTCAGCTGTGTGCTTACTTGCAAACTTCATTCTTAATTCTAACTTAATAGCAAATATCTGCATGTCACAGGGAATCTGTATGTTTAAACATGCATGTAAGACTTAAATTCAAAAAAATTTAAAGAAATTCAGACTAGCTGAAGTTACACCCTTTGTTTCAGGACACTGCATTGTGGGCTTTGCCATGTATTACTTCACTTATGATCCATGGATTGGAAAACTGCTCTATCTTGAAGATTTTTATGTGATGGCTGAGTATAGAGGTATGTATTACAGAATTAGATGAGTTGCTTCCTATAGGGCTTCTTTAAAATAAACTTACTTTCTTGTTGGCTTTTTTTTAGGACTTGGCATTGGGTCAGAAATTCTGAAGAACTTGAGTCAGGTATGTCTAAGTGATAAGTCTGAGCAAGCAGAACTGAGGACACATGGCAAGACAGTATTCTTGCTCTTCTGCTGACTGCATGAGAGCTGCTCCTTCAGCACGGCTCGGAAGGTGACAGGACACTAGACGGCTTAAATCATTGTCTAGAGTCTGTTAAACAGTGACGAGTGCTGAAGTGACCGACAGAATGAACTTGATGACTTCTGGTGATAGGCAGTTAGTTGCTGAGCAGTCTTGCCAGTTCCTAGGAGGCTTATCATCTGGGGCTGTTTGAGACGTGTCGTGTCGCACACTCTTGCAGGTCGCTGTGAAGTGCCGCTGCAGCAGTATGCACTTCCTCGTTGCGGAGTGGAATGAACCGTCCATCAGGTTCTACAAGAGAAGGGGCGCCTCTGATCTGTCCACTGAGGAGGGGTGGAGGCTCTTCAAAATCGACAAAGAATATCTCTTGAAGATGGCAACAGAAGAGTGAGAGATGACTCCAGCAAATAAATTCTTCCTGCGAATATGTGCTCTCTGAATAAACTCCTTCTTGCTTTCTGTGTACAGTTTGTAGTGGAATAAAGTAGTGTGGATGCTAATAATGCAAATGCTATGCAGGTGTGGCCATAGAGTGGTTGGTACTGTGATCTGGACTTGAGGCATCTGAAGTTGAGTGTGTGCTTGTGTGCATCCTTTACCAGTGTGGGCCTGTAATCTTTGTATATGGAAACTTCATTCTTGTAAGTGTCATTCCATGTGTACAATGTACACACTGGTAGGGTTTGTTTTAATTATTGCCTTTTATAAAAATAAACAGTTTTCACTTCACAGCAGTAGTTTTGACTTTAATTCTCACATACAGTTTTGAGTTTGAGTCTTTTACTGATTTGTGTGTTCTCTATCCACCCAAACATTTTCACAAGTGGGGTGTGGTTTACCACAGACCTGGAGAGAGAAAAGGTGCGTGCTTGCATGCCTGCAGGACCTGGGGCCTGAGGGTCTCTGCACCTGTGCCAAAGGGGAGTGTTTGGAGGGGTTTGAGAGCTGTTGCTGTGTGGTGCAGAGCTGCCTGTCTGAGGAACATTCCTGCAAGTGGGCTGCGTTTGAGTTATGGTTGGTTCCTCCCTGGAATGCAGCTCCAGAAAAACTGGAGCTTGTGGCATTGCCTCCTTGGGACTTTCAGTTAACTATGCAGTGCCTCAGTCAGGAGGGCATGACCTTGAAGGGGGAGATGCATCTAGCTGTAGTGTCAAAGCCTGAATGGCAGGGCTAGGAGAAAGTATGTTTACAAACCAGAAAGGACCCCTTCCCTTATGTGAGTCTTAAAACATCNAACTTGAATGNTTATGGTAATCTAGGTTTATGCACATGATTTCAGATACTGTACAGTCTTATATGTGCTTCAGGGGTGAGCTGCCTGAAATCAAGTGCTGTGTTAAGTGGTGGTTAAACCTTTGCACAGCTGTAAAGGAAAAGAATGGGGCTCATCAATGTTTTAACCAGCTGGAAACAAACTTGCCAACTTTGCAGTGTGGTGCCTGCCCTTCTCCTAAGCTGATAGTGAAAGTGGATGCAGGCAAGTTGTGCGCTGCTCTCCTCTTGCTCTGCAGTAACCCTGCAATAAAAGGCTCCTTTTGGCCAGCCCTGTTTTCACTCCAAAGGAAGGGAGGAGACTTACCTGCCTTGTAGCATGTGCTGGTTTAAATAAAACAAGGTTTTAAACTGATTTTGATTGCTGCATAAATTGTGTGGCCTGGAAGATGTGTCCTCATCCTAGAGAGCAGCGGGCAGTAACTGCTTCAACCACGGGTAATGCTGAACCAGTGTTAAGAACAAGATGTCCCTCTGCCTGGCGCCAGCAGCAGGCAGCGCAGGGCATTTTGCGTGAAACTGTTTTTGCTTTCTGCTTTGTTTTTATTTTTAACCAAGGCGTAGGCAGCAGTGTGCCAGTGCTGCCCAGGGGTGAGATACATCCGTCAGCTGTTGCCTCAGGAATGGGCAGACCGGTGAGGAGTACAGGAGCTCCTGGAGGAGAACAGGAAGCCGCATGTGTCCAAGTGGTTGTCCGGACAAACGCAGGCTGGACTGAGCTCAGAGTCTGTCACGTAAATGAACCTGATTTAGCAGGTCATGCTCTGTGTAACAGTCATTTGCAGACGCTCCCCGTGTCTGCGCAGCACCTCAGCTGTGAGAGCGTCTGTGCTGCGTGCAGGAGCCCGGGGCTCAAATCCCACTCCTGCCCGAGGGGAACAGAAATCCGTGTTTCTCGCTTGGCAGCAGGTTAACTGCTAGGCTACGGACCCCCCTGCGCTTGCAGAGGTGTCTGATGCTTGCTCTTGTTGAGCCTGTTCTGTGCTGCACCTCAGTAGGCCAAAGAACATGAGAGGGAGCCCAGCCAGTAACCGGTGCTGAAGGTGGTGTGGGAAGGACAAGATGGCCTCCAGCAGCTCTTGCTGAACCTCAGGGTGTGGTATCTCCTCATCCATGGAGCTGCAGCAACTTCCTCGGTAACCTGGTGAGCTACAGTAACCTACGTACCCATCTCAGTGCTAGTGGAATCATCTGGTTGGAAGTTATTTTAAGCTGGGCCTTCTGGCTGCATGTATCAGTCCAGAAGGTGATTACTCCTAGAGCAGTTTAAAAATGTTTTTATTTTCAAACTGACAGTTCATTAGATATCTAGGACAGACCTGCTTAAATCTCAGGCCCCAGACTTCTGAAGCACAGTAAGGCTATCACAGCTGCACGACTGAATGGAACAAGCTAACTAATTAGGCATTATAATTACGAAAGTAAGCAGCTTAGTCAAATTTTCGATCAGTTTAGAAGTGTTTGTCATATCTTCTTCATCTTCTCCTGCCAATGCAGTTTACCATTGTGTTTTCTAAATGAATTGTGCTGAAATAGATTCTCAGGGAGTCACAGAAAACAAGCCAGGCAGTGCTAAATGAGAAGACCTTTTCTAGCCAGCTGTGATCATTTTAAACCATCACACGTGAAAGTAAAGACAAGGGCTAACCTTTCAGATGGGGCTTTCACTGAGATTCTACTAAGAGGTAGGGCTTTTTAAAACCAGCAGAAATATTCTCAGTTACAGTACAGAGTCTTCAACAGAGTGATGTGGTAATGCCACGGCTCAAAGACCAATTACAAATTCCCTCAGTAACTTTTTCTCAAGCTACTGGGGGACCAAAGCAACTTTGTAACTCCAGTCCACCGAGGAAGTCCTCTTCATGGTGAGCCAGCCAGCAGACTTCACAACTGCAGTGTTTCCACATTCCCATTGGGTGAGAAAGGAAAGGTGGCCTCAGGCAAACTTGCGGCTGGAGGACGTGGTGGAGGGCTGTACCCAGCTGCAAGAAGGAGCGCCAGGCTCCCGCCCTCTCTTCGCTTGGCGTTTTCCTGCTTGCAGGCTCACGCACAATGAGCCAATCTGTAGCCATAGCGACGGCATGGAAGGAGGCTTTTTTGTCTACATAATTTGTGTTAAAACATAATACATGCAAGAAAAACAACCCCCTTCCCCCTCCTCTTTTCTTTCAAAGAGGCTTTGCTCTCAACGTAATCCAAAAAGCCGGTGCAAACTTCACCCCCAGAGAGCGTGTAGGTGCTTTAATGCATTCCTGCATACGGCGTTTGGGGAGCTGTGCCATCCTGGAGCCTGGCCAGCTGAAAGTGGAGGTCTCGCTGATGCAGCTGTGGGGAAAACACCAGCTATGTACTGAGCAGAGACTCAGGAAACCATTGAGTAATTCACCGCCGCCCGGTGTTACCTCGGGCTGGAGGCTAGCCCGGAGATGTGCTTCGTGCCTCCCTCTCTTTGGGTTGACCAGAAGGTTTCTTTCTTTCAGCTTGCACAAGTTTCCTCCTCCCAGCGCTCGCTCCCCTGGCCTCTCCCTCCGCACGCCTCGGGGGAGCAAAGGCTGAGCTGAAGGAGTGCACGCACACGCACATGGACACGCACATGGACACGCACATGGACACGCACCGACTGATGGCAGCGACGATGAGACCTGCAGCACGCGGCCATTCCCCTTGGTTTAACCAATTCGCCTCACACAACAGACTCGGCTTTGCCCAGTTGTGCTGCTTGCCTGGGCAGCATTGCTGATGTGCTCTTTCTTTTTTCGGAACTCGGGTTTCAGAGAAGAGGTCGCCATTTAAATAAAGGCATCGGCTGCTACCTGAAGCAAAACAACACGCGACTGGTGTGCCTGCCACTAATGTTTAATCTCACTGCAAACTCAAAGGGGGCCACAACTTCTCCATCCAGGCACAACTCCCTCCCAGGACTCTTCTTTCTCCCCACAAGACTTGGCTAACTTTACTTGCTGTCGAGCAGGTTTTTGGTAAGAGCAACCTTGATGGAGGGCTGTGGAGCCGCTCAGCAGCTCAGCCTAGTCCCTGCAGGGAGCTGGCGGAGGAGAGGGTGCAAGGCTGAAGATGGTGGATGTGGGCTCTGGGGTAGGAGCGCAGCCCCACACCAGGGCAGCACTGCCAGGTGCACCTCGCTGGTTCCCCACGCCTCGCCCTACCGCCCTCCGGCTTTTCTGCTATCATCAGAAACACTGGCTGTGGTTGATAACAGAACAAAGCAGAGGTACACACCTCTACCGAAGATAGGGAAGGGGAAAAAAGAAATCCGTCTTCAAAACAGTTTCGGTTTCATTTCACAGATTTACTGGAGGCCAAAGCAAGAGATAGAAAGCCCCAGGGGATGATTACCTCATGAGGATGAAAAACAAACACCAGTTTCTGGAACTCCTCTAAGTCAAATAGTTTTGTTTATTTGCGTTTGGACCTTTGTGTGTTTCTACCATTCACACAGCAGGTGTGAGGTAGTCACGTTCACCCAAAGGAAAAGGCATCTCCATTTTCTGGAGCTCTGTTTCCCCTTCTCCACCAAAACAGGTTCAAAAGACCGTGCTTTACTAAGACAAAACCAGGTGCCTGTTCTCCCCTGAAAGTTTGCTGTACAGTGTGATGTGGTGGCTTCACGTCTTCCAAATCACCTCCCAGGAGCCCACCAGTGTTTCCAAGAAACCTGGATATTGCCGTGATGTTTTCAAAACAGACTGGTAGAAGTGCAGGGTGAGATTTTTCAAAGCTGGTTACAATAATTAGGCACCCAGATACCACTGTGGAGGTACCTTTGAACAGTCTTCCTCTAATTGCTCTCATAATGAGCAAACTCCAGCCTGGGCTCTTCGTGATCTCCCTGAACTTTCATGTTTGCCCCGTTTCCGTCACCAACACAGAAACACAACCACACAGCTTGTACGGGAGGAAACAAAAGTAGTTTTGGTCTATAGTCTCATGCCTTTTGCAATCAGCTCATACGGTAGAATTTTGGGTTATTCCTCAGCCAGCTTCCTACCCTGGGCTAACATGATGTACAAGCACATTTCCCACCACACAGCCTGAATGCATTTTAGCTACAGTTGCAGGCACGTGGATCTTTTTTTTTTTTTTTTTGGAGTTAACGTGGAGGGAAGGATCAAAATCTGTGTTTAGCGCTCCTAGAGGTAATAACCTCTGTACAGAGTGCAGCTTTGCCATTGGGGCAGAAAATGTAAAGAAAGAAAGAGGCAGGAGGAGAGGTCTACAGCAGCAAAGGGATGCCACGTGTAGGGGCTGACCCCGCAGGCTGCCACGGGGAGCCACACACCCCACGGAGGCAGCAGCATCAAGGGAAATGGTTTAGGTTTCATTCTTTGCAGGTAAATGTAATCAGAAGAAACTGGAAGACTCTTATTTCACAAAATCAGAAGTCTCAGAGGTAAGTTCCTGGGATACATTAATACTTTCTGGATTATTTTTACCTCCCGTCGATCCCATTAGCTGTAACTCAGTGGACTGGCAAGCACTGGATTTAGTGGTGCAGGAGCAGGAATTACTTGTTGCTGAGGAACGACAAGCAGAACTGGCAGACAGAGGCAGCAACAAGCACTAGCATCAAAGACACAACACTATATTAATCGTTTTAAACAAAACTAGCTGAAAATTCAAGGTATAATGGCAGTCAGTGTGTGCTGTTCCTTAGCCAGGCAAGGAAGCACACCCATTTCATGTAACTACATATCTCTGAAATCCATCAGACTGTAAATAAGACTGATAAAACAAAGTCCACCGCATTACAAAGTACAGCTGGTCCAAACGACAGTGGAGTGAGGACAAGGTTAAAGAATTGCCAGGGAAAAAAAGAAAAACTTTTCATGAGCAAACATTCAGGATTTATAAGCATCAGTTGACTATCTTTTCAGCACAGGAAAGTAATAAAATGATCCTGCATTTCCATGCTGCGTTTGCCGTCACCAAGATTTGACTGACATTTGATTGTAGAAGTCCTGCAGGGAGTCCTGCCCAGGGGACACCTTGCGTGTGTGAGGAGCCAGAACCCCGCAGCCTCTTTTCCTGCCATTTGGGCTTGGTATCAGCAAGCTATTATTTTCTGCCATTAAAAGCCAAAGCACTTTTCACCCCTGCAGGTCAATGTACTCAGACACCCCTGCTTCGGCCTCGGGCAGGACCAGGTTTGCCTCTGCGCACGCGCAGCCACTTGCCCCACCAGCGCCGCTCAGGCAGCTGGGGCTTCCCTGACACACGCTTGCGTCTGGTTCCTCAGCTGCGGTGTTTGCTGGAGTAACCCCGGGACTGCAAAAGCCAAAGGTGCTCTTAGCACAGGTCTAAAAGCAAGACGGGTTCGTGAGGTGTGGAGGAGGATGTGATGCTATCTCCCGTTCTTTCTTGGAGAAGCTGTTGAGCCTTTGGGATCCAAGAAAGAACGGTCCTGTCATTTGAAATATAAAGCATCCGGTGCTCCCATTTGCGGGAGTAAAGAACATAAAACAAGCGTGCATCCACCTAAAGCCACGTGCAACCAAAGCATCAGAAACACCAGTGTGCCGCGGTGTGCTGGGCCAGCCCTCCAGCTGGCTGGGCTGCCCCGCATCCCTCGCAGCCCCAGCACTCCGGGGACAGCGGCACTGGCAGCCAGGCCTTCCGTTCCACCATCTTTTCTCAGCTCAGTCGTGGCGGCCTTTCCTACTCCACGCAGCTCCACACAGCGCCCGCTCCCCAGCCACCATGGCCCCGCAGTCCGTGTTCTGGGGGGTGCCACTGGAGCGGGCGCCGGGCAGGGGCGTACGGGGCGGCCATCAGGAGCTGGAAGCCCTCAGCCCCACGGCGCAGAAGCTGATGGTCCCACTGAGCGCTCCGTGGGCGAGCCGGCTGCCCAACACCTGCCAAAGCCGGAACAACGTCCCGTCCCAGCGGGGCTGAGCTGAGCTGCGGCCGACGAGACTTGGCGCCTGGCCGGCTGTGGAACGCAGAGTCATGGCTGTGGGCTCGCCATGGTGGGAGCATGACCGCGGGGAGCAGGTGTGGGCTCACCCCCCTCAGGCACTTGGGCACCGGCCCGTCGGTGGGGAGGTGCGGGCGTGCCGGGGGCAGGGGAGGGCCAGCAGTGGGCCCGCTCCGCCGCCGGGCCCCTCGGCAGCCATGTTACACCGCGGAGCAGAGGAAGCGCACGCTCCTCCTCCTGCAGACGGGGAAGCGTCTGGCCTCAAGAGATTTTTGGACTTGAACGTGCTACACCAAGGCCGTGTTACGGGGCCATGGACGCACATGTGGGTTCCTGTCTCACAGGCTGCTGCCCGGCGCACTGGGTAAATTGAACACCGAGTTTTATAACCAAATACAGCGCCCTGCAGCGAAACAGCAGCCCTTCCCGAAACCAGCCTTCTGCAACACAGCTGGCATCAAACAGAGGTATTTTTTTCCCAGAGCGCCTCTTTTACCAAAACCCCGCAAACTCGGCCACCGCCCTGGGCAGGCGGCTGCCGGTCGGTCGTGGGGAGCACGGGGATGCCCCCGGGGCCAGGTCAGTGCAGCCAGGAGGCTGTTCAGGGCTGCCCTTCAACCAGCCCTCGCTGCACCACCTGCCAGCGACCTCCATGGGCATCCGGCAGAGCTGCCACCATTAACTAAATCCCCTTCAGCGTAGTCTGTTAAACCACAGAGCCTCGTAGTTCTGCGTGACTTGTATAAGGTGTGAGTGCGCACATGCATGCGAGTTCCTCTTCTTGTGCTCCGTCAAAGCTATAGTTAAAAGACTTTTCCCACAGAAATACAGTGGAATTTTACTTGCTTCCGAGCAAGTAACGTGCATAAATAGTGCATAAGTTGCACCTGGTCATGACACATTTTTGAGTTATTTCCATTAAGGGAGTAATGGTGAACTTCTAACGACCATCTAGCAAGGAAGCCTACAGAAAGTGTGTTGAAGACACTAAACGCTGCATTTATGTATAAAGCAATTCACTCCAAGTGTTTTATTATGGAGATAAGCAACTGTACCATTAAAGCATTAAATAAGAGGCTTTTTCAGTCACCAGTAACAAGCACATACTATACCCCTGTTGAGGGAATTGCTGCCCACTGCAACCAAGTGCCATGTTTCCTGTGCCCTTTGCCCGGCGGAGACAGACACGCTCCACCCGGCAGCCCCGATGCATCCCTGGCCACGTCCCAGCGGGGCGAGGAGCTGGTCCCCCAGCGAGCACCCAGAGAGCCCTGGCCCCGGCTGGTACCTGCCGGCTGCCTCTCTGCAGGTGCTACAGGCCTCTTTGGCACGGGAGGGGAGCCCACATCCCACTGAGCGCAGCAGAGGGGGTGGCTAATGGCCGGACCACATCGCCGGTGAAATCCTGCTTGCTTACAGCAAGCCCCTCTCCCCTCTTTTCCTGGAGGGCAGGGGACAGCTGGGTGCCATTTGGGGTTTTTTTCTTGGCTTTCGTTTTGGGAGAAGGGCAGAGCGCCCTGTGGCAAGCCCCGGGGCCGCCTGTGTTGCCCTGACATGCAGAGTGCAGGGTGTCAGCATCGCCTCAGGGCCACCTTCCTCGAGCCGTCACCTGTCACCTCGTGAGAGGCCTCGGCACAGCCTGATGCCCTGGGTTCAGACCAGCCCTGCTTGCAACACCAGCTTCCTGAGCAGTGAGCCCTAAAAATACCGGTCGGGCATCTGAAACCTGCCAGCTTCTTTTTAGTCAGAGGCTCTGCAACACGCGATTGTATCTGTCCTTTCGCGCCCTTCGACAACCCCTCACGTCACTGACTCACCCGAACGTGAACAATGCCCAGGCACCTCGGCGCTCGGCCCGAAATCCTGGCCTCCGCTGTGGCTGCTGAAAGGTCACGAGATGCAGCCGCCACCTTCAAGCATGCACCAGGAAAAACAGCTGGCACGCTGTTCAGCAAAGCTTTTAATAACATTTATTAATCCAAAACCACCCCCAGACCGGGATTATCACATGGCATATTACTTCAGGGTGTCTACTTTCATTTTCAATAAGATAATCGATGGCTCAAGCTTGTTAATCTATAAAGAGAATTAGGGCACTGTAATTGCACAGGCATGCTTGGAGAGGCCCAAACAGTTTCTTCTTCGTTGTAGGCACAATTTTGTTTCTCTCTTCCTTTTTTTTTTCTTTAGGACAAATAGATCAGACGAATAAATCAATGGCTAAATCTCTATCCCAGCAGAAGCAAGCAGCTCCTCTGTACACCTTACTACAAGTAAGTTGTTCTCTACGACTTTTTTTAAGAAGTCATATTAATTTCCTTCTCCTGAAGTCAAAATGCTGAAATGTCAAAATGTTTACAGATTATATTACCTAGAACAATCAAAGGAAAAGTCAGCATGAAATGTCTTTGAGCATTTCTTTTTAACAGTTAAAACTTGATCTAATTCTCACGCTTGTTATCAACATACTGTCGAAGAATTGCTATTTCTTGTAAAAAATAAATCCCACCGAAGGAGGGGAGAAAACTCTCCTAGAATTATCAGCAGGCAGGGTTTCTCCTCTGCACACAAATTAGCCCTCAGCCTCCGCTATGCCCTACCACAAAACAGATAATGTAAAGATCTCTTGCAACTACAAAGGTACATTAGGAAAAAGTTATTATAGCAAGAATTATGGGGCTGCTGTGGCCCCTTGAGTGAAATCAGGGCTGCGAGGGCTGTGTCGCTGGGCGCCTGCCTATCACCAGCCCTGCGCAGCCTGGAGAAATAAGTTTTCCTCTTACATGGCTCAAAATCCATCTACAAAAATATCTCGTAAATTTTAACCTGGGAAGAAGAGCGGCCCATCTCCAACTGTGCTGCCGAGTAGGAAAAGGGAGCAAAGAGAAGTGGGAAAGCAGTCCCTACTAGTGGGGGTAGAAAGTCAGTAATGGAGAGCATGCATACAAAACATCTACCGTAGTTTCTTTGCATGCTTTCACTGTGTCCTTTCTCATCACGTCACACTCTTTTGCTCTCCCGTGCTCCGAGGTTTCTTTTTTCTCTGGTTTGTTATCACTGGCGTCCCCACACGCAGCACGAAGGGAAGGTCAGGACCGAGGAGCTCGCCTGCCCATGGGTACCACCATGTTCCACCCATGGGGCTGGCTGTCCCCTGTAGCTGCCTTCCCTCCAGCAGGAAACTGATCATTAGAAAAACAAATGCAATACCAGTCTCTTCATACACAAATACTCATATCCCTGAAACACCTCCCTTTCATGCAAGGCATGCTGTAACACCCTTCCAGACGGTTTTGGCTGCAGGGTGCCGAAAGCACCGCAGAGCTGCCACTGCCAGGCTTTCAGGGACAGCCGCCTGGATCCGCAGCATGACCCCCTAAGGGAGGAGAGGCTGCTGCTGTGCCAGCGCGGGGAGACAGCCTGCATGCACCCACGCTGGCTCCGGGCGACGCGACGCGGCCCCACGTACCATGTGTTTAGGAACAACGCTCCAGGGCCACCAGGAGTCCTCCAGACGTGCTGGCACAGAGCTGAGCCCCCCCGTGCTGGGTCAGATGAGGTTGTGGGGCCAGCATAGCCGTCACCACTAAAAATGAACCTGGATGTTTAAAATAAATTGTATTAAAGAAAGAAAGAGCTTCTTGTTCTCCAGCTCTCAAAGTAATAATTTACCAGGTTTTCAGGAAACACTGTCTCAATATCAGTAACACAAGCTGCTAGCGGTAACCGTACATGAGAAGGAACTAGAGGAATCCATAAAAAAGAAACCTCGAAAGCAGGGGTGATGAGGTGTCAGAATTCCTCAAGAAAATTACCGAGGCAAGGAAAAAATGTTGGGAAGACCTCAGCAGGGCCCCGGGCAAGGGAGGTGCTCCAGGCAAAGCCGGGAAAGTCCACCAGAGAGAGGTCACAAATGCAGCGAGAGGAGAAAGACAAGAGAAAACAAGCTGGTGCAGAGAATTAAGTCAATGATCAAATATGGAAATATTACAGGATCTTCTGCCTAGGGACCCCAGGGGTAAGTTCCCACAGATGGGGGCAGAAAGGGTCCCTCTTTTCCAGTTGGGAGGGACAGTGTTGAGCTCTCCTGTGCTCCAGAAGCATCCCTCCGGTGCTGGCAGTTGAGCCGGGTGGTTCACACGATGCTCCTCAGCCTTCCAGCAGGGAGAGGAGTTTTTCAGCTGCGGGGGACAATCACAGAACTCAAGTAAAACTGTTTCCCTCATGCCTTTCACTCTGCAAAAACATCCACAAACATATGGGAAATGCTGCAGGATTACCAATTAAATTTACCCCTTCACACCTCCCTAATGGTCATGATTTTATTTATGGCAGTTGTTTACTTACGATAGATGGCTAGGAGTGTTTTCACGGTTGTTAAACCTGTAGCCTTCCAGGACAAAACACCGACCCTGAGCACAGCACGTTCTTAGCTCAGAGACTTGTGGCCTGAGGCGTGCGACAAGCCCTGCGCATCTGTGTTACACCACAGCTCACCCACTGCCAACCTAAAGGCATTCGGGCTTTTTGCTCCCGTTGTTCCATCACTTTTGGGTGCGAGTCACTGCCTAGCCCAGGGCTGAGGGTGTTTTTACAGCACTGCTCGTCTAACATTCCTCAAACAAGAGAGTCTCCTCGCCAGGCTAACATCACCCTCTAATAGGAAAATAGTGTAAAAACAATAATGCTAAAAAGCAAACAGTTAATATCTGGCTTTTTAAAGTTTGAGAAGGGATGTGGTACTAAAGAGGACGTGATCACATTTACGTTGAGTTACGTCTTTTCTCCGCAAGCCAAGACTTCTTCCCCTTTACTGTTTTCTTCTTAGTGAAAACACGGTTGCTGATTTCAGCATCTGTGCATTTTGCTCTTTCGCACGAGGATAAATGGTGCCGATCTTACTCCATCACGGCCAAAGCACAGCCAAAGGCTGTTTGGCCCCCGGCACGTGTCCCTGGACAGCTGGATGCTGTGCCAGAGCTGCTGAATGGCAGAGGCCTCAGCACTACCCACGAATCGGGCCGCTCTCTCTTTTGGCAGAGGTGGGGGGGCCGAGCAGACACAAGTTTGCTGCTTCCACCAGCTCATCTGTTTTATTGCCAGACGAACCCGGAGGCGAGCACAGAAGAGTGAAAACACAACAGCCTGCGCCTCACGGACCTCCCATCGAACCACAGACAGGAAAACAAGTCCTTCGCTGCTGGTGGCAGCCGTTTTCCCCAGCCTCTCCCCTCAGCCCAGCGTACAAAGGGTTGCGCCGAGCCTGCCCAGGTTTGCGGCGAGGCTGCTGCGTAAGCACCGTGCGTGGCACCGCGCCGGGCCCAGCCTGACTCACGCGCAGCTCCTGATGCCATTCCTCGGCTCTGGCAGGATATGGAAAATGCGTCAAGCCTGGCACACGACAGTGAACGTATTCCTCTGGGCTGGCTTCGGTGCTTTTACCAGGCTGTTTCAGTTTGGGGCAGTTTGTAAACGACGTTTTTAAGATAGCAGATCAAAAACCCCACTGGCACGGCTCCCCGGTAAAGGCGAAGATGACTTCAGCTGCTGCGCTGAGTAACAACTCTTTTTTTGCACAACGCCGAAGCGTCGGAGCCGTGCTCTGAACGGAGGTTACCTTTATGATTCACGGCGTGAATGAGCGCTTAGTGGGCGCACACAAGGGCGCTGTGCGAGTCAGGAAGCGGCCCTTTCAGGTCTCCTCACAAAAGGAAGTGAGTCTGAAGCCTGCTAAGTTTACAGAGAGGATGTCTGTGAACTTAATCTAGGGCAGGGGATGGGGGAAGGGCAAGCATCCCTTTTCTTTCACTATAGGTTGATAAACCAGCTCTGCATGTTTCTGTACACAATTTTTAACGACAAAAAAAAGAAAGAAAAGGGGTTAAAACAGTGGTGCCGCAGCTGCCTGCGCACGACCCTTAGCTGGTGCGTGCATACAGCCACAAAGACTCCTCCGCCTTCACGCTTCCGCACCCCCCCGTTGCTGGGAAAAATGGGCACACTTCTCTACGTCCCTCACGCAGAGCCATGAGCTGTCACGGAGGGGCATCGCCACAGACCACTGCTGGGGACGTACTCCCTCCCCTGCAGACCTCTAAAGGCCCCTTCCAGCCCGAAGCATTCTATGATTCTATGACTCAGCATCTGCCCTCTCTGCCAAAAAGTGTGCAGCAAGGGACCCGTCTCGTTACTTCACGGGACTGTCTTACGAACTTCAGGCTAGTGTTGCTGATCGAGATCCGGACACTCAGACTACAAGTAAAGCACATCCTTTAGCTTTAGTCTCTAGCAAATTCTTGAGTCTTGTGCAGGTTTACATCCACGCTATAAACAAAAAGAGAAGTTCCCTGACCAAGATGTCCCATGGTCCCCGCTGCTGTTTTCATGGTGGGCACAAAGACTCTGGTATCACAAGGCTGAGCACAGCTCAGGCTGCTGCACGGCCATCCCCAGGCACACAGCAGCAAGCCACCAGGGACCTGACTTCTTCCCCAGAAGATCCAGCAAAGCTTACCAATAACACGATCACGCCTTGGTAACTGGGCCTGGTGATGGAGCATTGCATCCAGCTTACCTGCCACAGGTCCACACGACTGACCGGCTTTACCTGTTAGGTGGTAATTTTAGACCTTTAAATGCACCCCTAAAACGGCCTCCAGGCCAGGAGGAGTCAAGAGAGCCTGATGGCTTAGTCCAGTGCAGGTATTGTAGCTCTATTTCCCACGCAGAAAGGTATTTTCAGCAGAAGAAGATATTGGTAACCAGCAGTGAGACATCTTGAGCCCACCTTTGATTTCTCCACCCCTCAACACCCACGCCAACGGCTACCAGTAATACCAGCGTGAAAACGTGGTGGTGAGAGCAGCATTCTGGCAAGATGAAAATCCAGATCAGACTCAGGTCTTTAACCAGAGATGGACAGTAATGAACCTCACCGACATGAAATGGGAGAGAACACCACAACTGCATCAATATACCAACGTTGCTTCCAGAGAGACCTTAAGAAAGCTGTCAGCTCCAGTCACATCAAGAACCATACATAGTCAAGAAATACCAGAACCATCTAACGGTCCAGACTTAAGAGGACAGGGGATTGTTACACAATTAGAAACACCTTTTCTTCTGCTAAAACCTCTTCTGCTTTGTAGTTAAGATATTATTATCAAAGGCTTTCCTTGTAAACAAGAAGCTTCTGTACCTGCCAAAACCAGCCCGCAGCAGGGTTGTCCTAGCCAGCTGCCAGGCCACGCAGGTGCAATCACGGCCCCAGCTTTGAGGTGCTGCATCCAGGAAGGTCCAGCAGGAGGTTATGCAGGCCTCCCCCGCATGCCTGAAGCCAAAACGCTCTTTGCCAACAGCAGCTTGTTATGGTAAAACTGGCTTTACCAGGAGCCTGGGATTTATGGGAAGGTATGGACGATCTCTCTGAAGGCGACAGGTACAATGAAGAAGGCTACAAAACATTCCGGTTACAACTTCTGCTGGCAAGTCTGCATCTGGGGCCTCCCACAGTTAGAGCACTGAGTCTAACCCAAATTTTTGCAATGAACGCTTGTGGCAAAATACTGTGATTTTATTCAAGGCTGCAAGACTGTGCATATTTACCAGGGCTAACAGGATTATTCCAGACTGGTGATGCTCTTTCTAGCCAAGGGAGAGGCTATGCTGTCCACTTCCACTCAGACAACACACACACGACCTACAGGAACTGCCATCCCAGCGCTGAGGGCTCCAGAGGCCAACCCGATGACCTCCACACGCTGCAGAGACGAAAGCTGGTGTTTTTTAAAAGAGAGCACTGCAGCCTGGCCCCAGCACATCTGCCAATGGCCCCTACGGCCGAGGATGCTGACATGGGAACACTGTTTCCTCAGCTGCACACACGCCAGTCACCACGCCAAAAGACTTCGAGTGGAAAGAGACCAAACTGTTGACATGAAATTTGGGTGGGGAATATGCCATTTTTAGCTTCTGTTGTAATACCCACAGGTGAAGTCTGCCAAAAGATAACACATGCACGCATGAATTATTTCCATGCAACTGTGTATGTACACATACATGCATACATGTGAACAGTGGTCAACTGCTCTCCTGTTCCTCATTGGGAAAGGCTGTGCCAAGCGAGTTGGATGTCTACGATCTCTTGCACTCCCACCAGCATGAAATTTTTATTTCCTGTATTTGTAAGAAGCAGCAGACATAAGGAAAGGATGTCATTCAGGGCTACCTTGCTCCCAGTTTAGAGCCATCTCTCCTCCTCATGTGTGTATGCAAGTGCTCGAAGGCAGACATTTCCTGCTAGATAGAAGCACTCTGTTTTGATGTCTACAGCCTGGGACGTTTTTAAGCAGCAGTGTAAATATGCAGTATGAAGATGTCATCAAGTAAAAAGTATGCAAGTCAAGTAACACTTATTTAACCAAGGATTTTTTAAATTTTTATTTTTTAATTAAAAGTTGTTGTGTTTGAATGAGAATTAGCTAATGAAACAGACTGGACATGGAAAGCTTCACTTTGCTCTCACCGGCAGTAAAAAGAAACAAAATGGCTAACAACTGCATCAAAAGGAAGAATGAGGAAAGCCCATCTTGGTGGAGTCTAGGGGTGAAAATAGCTGAATTATCAAGTAATTACATTCTTCAATGCCAATGTGGTACTTGCCAAATATTACTAAAAAGATACAGGCATCTAAATCTGTATTCCTAACCCAATGGTAATCATTTTATCAAGGATATGAGAATGTGTAAGTGAAGGACAGTCTGTAAGGGAAGAAACAATCTATGCTTGTACTGCAAGAGTGGTGTAACAGGGCAGTTACAGCTATGACCGGTATTTCCCAAGTTTCTTTTCCACCACTGAAAAACACTACTTTGATCCTCCCAAGCCTGTTTGAACTATCTTGGCAAATTTAAAGTAGAATCAAAACATGCATACACCCCAAACCCCACACAAGAACTCTGCTTCCTTTGCCAGTTCAACATCCATCTTCACCAGCCTAAAACCACTATAAAAGCACATTGAGAGATACTGTTTTTCTGCCTAAGGCAACCACTTGCCTTACGCCTGTATTAAAAAAGAGTTGGCCCATTTTATAATGCCTACACAGATGGGTATTTGCATTGCCAAGATCTGTGTGTTTTTCTCTAAAAGTCTGTGGAACAGACTCAGCCAGAACAACTAACCAAGTAATAACAAAGACATTTAAAAGCATTTTGAATCCGATTTACTTTGTACTTTCTTCTTTGTTCTTTTTAGAAAGTTATTGTATGGTACAAGCACACATAAAATTCCATACTTCCCCCACTCCCAATATTCACCGATTAATTCAGGAACATTTAAGACTCAGCAGTATAGCTTTAAATGCTCTGAGCTACTTGGATTACAGTAACTTGTGAAGCACCATGCCCCAAAAGAGAGACTGATGGAAACAGCAACAAATGATGACAGGGTTTGATTGTGCAAAGATTTCAAAATGCTGGAAATCCTTTTGTATTTCCCTTCGCTTCACTTCTTCCTCCCCTCCCCTGGCTGGGAATAAGGAAACAGCCAAGTTATTCTATAGCTGGTTCCCACCACCATAACGTTCTGGTTCCCATTGAGCTGTGCATTCAAGCAAAAACAAGAACAAACATTAACAGCTCCATTCCCATCCATCTACTAGACAGGAACTCACAGATGCTTCATTATATACCTCCCGCTGGCACTGGTGAGGCAGAAGATTGGTACGGAAAGGAGGGGGCGACTCAGACAAAACACAAGAGTCATTGTAATTGTTCTCATTCATAATTCTATGAACTAATGTTAGCCAAAACATGATGCTACTTCAAGCTTTTCCTCACTGTTAAAAAATACAGGCATTGTCAACAGCATCTTGAGAACCTTTCAGAGACCGTGCAAATGTCATGCCCATGAGTTTAAAGAAGACAGGATGAGGGAAAAAACCAGGACCATTCTGTGCAACTGGAATTTTATTTTATATATAAATAATAATAAGAGACTGAGGAATTTTGAGACTTGCTACTTGAAATGCTGATGCTGCAATGGGACAAGCACGGGCAGACTCTGAGTCCCACTGCAGAACTGAGGACAAGGTCTCAAGACTGACCCGAATACGTAGTGTCCTTCCACAGATTCCATACCGGAAGCCCAAGCAGCACACCATCAGTCTTTCCTGAGGCAGAAGGCAGACTAGTCACATTCAAAATCAAAATGGATTGAGATGGATTTTCTCTTTTTCTTGGGAAATTGTTGCTCATATCTGTATTTTTGGTTCACCTATAACCAAAGAAAGGGGACAGAGGATAAGGGGGAGAGGGAGGGAGAAAGCTGAATTACGTATCATTGGCCTTTTCTTTCCACTGTCAAAGTGCAGTTAAAACTTTGTTCCTCAAATAGACTTTGATCAATTTGCCACATAAAAGAAAATTCTCAACACCAATTTACTTCTGGTAAAGAGATTTAACTCTTCATATTACTGACATTAGAGCACTAATGACGATGCCTGCTCTGGCAAACTCGATTCCTATAGGTGAACTGTATGGAAATATAAAAGGGAAAGAACACTTGCCAGCAACAAAACACCAACTGGACTCTTGTGTAATACACAAACTCTCTGAAATAGAATTCTTTTTAATTCCCATCAATTGCATTTTTCCTAATCTCTCTTACTCTGGTGTAGAGCTTGGGTAACTTAACTCAGAGAAATGGAATTACGTAAACATAGAACCTGAACAAGGTGGAAGTGAGATATGCTATCTTCTTGGAAAAACACAAAGCCATGTCTCTTCCGCGCAACTCTTCAGCACAACAGCTGGATAAAACTAAAGCTTGCTTCTCCCATGACAGGATATGGTTTGAGCTCTAGTTTGCATACAATTATTGATGACAAACATACCATAATAAAGGAGGTGCAGTGCTGCTGCTTTTTGGAATGGAGAAACATGTTACTGTCTCCAACCCAAAATGATTTTGTCCTTGGCTGACCATTCACAATTCGGAGACCCATGCTATGGCAAATCTTTATGAGGAAAATGAGACTGCATTTGTTTTAGTAACCAGACTCAACTAGGAATATTGCCAACAGTTGAAAACACAGTGAGACTTTCAGGACTGATCTCATTCAGAATAAACAAATATGTCCTTTCAGAGATCACAGCAGCGTTCTCCAACCTCTGGGATCACCCAAATCCAACAAAACATCTGGACTTGGGTATGGAGTTAAATAACTGGATTTGATTTCAGCCAGAAGTAACAGATCGCCACACACGCAGAACAGCTGAAAATTGATACTGAACTGAACTTCCACCATCCAGTTGCTCTGGGACAAAATCTAGTAGTTCCATTTATGCATCTCCTCCAGAAATAATACGTGGCACAGCAAGTAGATTTCAAAGCCAGCAGCACCCAGGTACTTTAAGCACCTGAGCAATTTTCTTCACTCTTCAAAAAGACAGAGAGTAGAATATCTGCAACAGCAGCTGTTACTGAGGTTTTCCTCAAAACTTACTTACACAGCATATTTATGACTAAAACCCTGAAGACAAAGGGTCTGTATACCAACTTTGGTGTAAGTCTTCCTGACAGCTTTTGTTCCCTTCCTTTACCCACCCCTCCCTTAAAAAGAAAATGTACCTTCAGCAAAAAAGCACTAACATTTGAAAACATGAATAAAGACCTAACAGAAACTAAATTCACATAGTAAGAAATGCTAAAAAAAAAGCTATTTATGGGTTTCTGTTTGTAATAAACCTTGGTATTTGCACAGTGTCCCACATACATAAACAGAAGCTCAATTTTCCTGGCATTTTATCATTTAGTAGCTCTGGCATAGTTTACAATAAGCACATTATTTTAGTGAATTTTAGAGAAGCTTTTCTTCCTCTTCTTTCTCATGGGTATCTTTACTCAAAACAAAACTCTTCTTCCTATTTTTACATTTTTATTTAATGTGGCTATTTCATAAAATACTTGGAAAATATGTATTCTTAAAGACTTTATATTCATACGTCTGAAGGAAAAACTAATGTACTCGGTGTAAATCAGCCAGTTAACATACCTTTTTGTCCTTGGAGAATTAGCTATAGCAATTAAAAATGCATTAAGGGAAACACAACATTAGAAACTAGTTTTGCTTTTACAGCTGACTGTGTAACAGCAGAATGCTGTTGCTCAGCAGATGTGTGTATTCCATCACATCTGCAAACATTTGTGACTGGTGATGATGCATGGAAGAAAAAATCGGTGCAGTTTTCTAAATCTGGACTCTATTTACACAGTTGGCAGTTAGGAAAAAAAAGAATTTTACTGGTAAGTGAAACACTGCATACAAAAATAACGTGGAGCCCCCACAATTCTAGGATCACTTTCTGATGAAAAGTAAGTCTTTAACATAATGTGAAAACAATACAGGGCAAAGACAAGCAACTAGAAAACATGTTCAGAAAAGACATCCTTTATCAACTGATGACAGGAGATTATCTGATAGTTTGTACTAAATGATGTCCCATTACATTATCACCAGTAATACTAAGCCTCAAATAGAGAGCAATTTTTGTCCAATGAAACTGAACCATCTTCAAGTTGAGAGGGTGGTTTTGTTTTGCTTTTCTAGAAACTGTAACCATCACGGGGCTTGCTCAAGTTTAGAAAGCAGTCCAGTGACCAAGTCAGAAACAGAACTGTTGTCTCAACTTGAGTTCCTGGCTCGGAGAACTGGGAAACGCTGCCTCCATTTCCTCCATCATTTGTTCCCAACTGATGAAGCGCATCTCATTAGGGAGGTGCACCAACATGAGAGGTCAGGCACATCGTGGACTGTTACAGGTTGTAAGATAACGCTGTACCCTGGCACTGACAAATCTTTAGAGAAAACATATCAGCAGGGAACAGGTTTCTTCCCCCCCCCCTTCATACCTGCACAAGTGTGACAAAGAAGGCAAAGAGGTCTTTGGTACAGGAGGCATAAATGGGAAGGGAAGAAGGAAAAAAGAAAAAAACCAAACCAACAATACATTAACAAGGCCTTGCTATGTTAACTCGGAGCCCTTGGAGGAACATACAGTTACTTGCTATGCTCTAAAGACAAAGAATTTATGTAAGTTAAGTTATACAGCATTAAGGAGCACACATATTCCTGACAAATGTTAAGATGAATAAAATTATTACCTCTCTTCCCTTCTTTCTCCATCAACATGAGAAAGAAAAATACAAGGCAAACGTAACCTGCAATGTTCAGGTTTTCAAGGTTATTTTGCTGCTGTAGCTACATACTGTTATCGGTCTTTACCCTTTACCTGTTTGATGCCAAGTGATCTGATGTTCTACTTCTGGGCTTGCTCTTCGTTTGAAGCAGCATGGATTTCCAGGGTCTTGTCACCATCTGCATCACCCTTGAGGATGGAAAAATACGCACAAAATTTCAACTGAGGCAATCCATGATTAATGTTATTGCCAGAACAGAAACCCTCTTCAAAAGCTGAAACAAAAACTCTTGCAAAATGATGAGACTAATTCCATGTAATATACTCAAACATGATCTTCTCCCAAACGGTTTCTAGATTTTAGTCTTCCTGTAGTTAGCTGAGCAATTAAAGGATTTGAATGAACAAGCAGTTCAATCAACAGAAATATTTTAATTGACTCATTTTGCCTGCACGAATAACAGAGGATGAATTCCCACAGAGTGGTTGCTATTTTGCATTATCTGAATTCTGTGTGGATTTATACAATAGGTCTCTTTTAGTACATACCCTTTGAGGGAGTGTTCTCACACTTTCCTCGAAATAAATGATACAAATCAAAGATGAAGAGAGGCTTGTTAGAGCATCTGGTCTATCTATTTGCCAAGCATGCTATAATGAACAGGTATTCATTAAATGGATATCAATTAAAAAAAAAAATACTTGAAGGGCTACACACACGTCCAGGGAACTGAAGCACATGACGTACAAGGACAGGCTGTGAGATGTGGGTCTGTTCAGCTTGGAGAAGACCAGACAAAAGGGAACCTAATTGCTACCCACAGTTCCTTGATGAGCATTTACATATGTGGAAGAGCTAGGCTTTTCTCAGAGGTTTACACCAAAAGGACACAGGAGCATGGCAAATTTCTATTAGATCTAAGGGGTAGACGGATGGACGGATGACGTCACACCACTGATCGAGCACTGCAGCAGGTTTTCCAGAGAGCTTTTTGAATTTCCATCCATGGAAATATTCAGCACTTGATTGCCCAAGGCCTGAGCCACCAAATCTAACTTTGAAGCCATCTCCAATTTGAACAGGGGCGTTGGATGAAATGATCACAGGTCGCACCCAGCCTCAATTATTCTCAAATTCTACACATTAAATGGCATTTAATTTTTATTCTAAAAAGCTATTTTTACAGTATGACTTAAATGTGATAGAAAAATGTAACAAAAGAAGCCAGAAGAGACTGGAAAATACAAACATTTCACAGGATCGGTCAAATTTCTGTCCCAGCACAAATTAAATGCTATGAATAAGGCACCGAGTCTTTGAAGGCACTGAGTCCATGAGACCCTGCATATGCTGTACTGGAGATATGGGCTCAATACAACATGAGTCAATTATGAAGATAATTCTTAGATATCTTATTCAAAATATGTCTAGCAAGACCTTTAAAAGGTAACTCTTTCTTTAAAAAAAAAAAACCCATTTGGCTTTGATCCCTACCCTGGGTATTTCACAGTACAGGAAATCACATCCACAAACCACACCCATTTCGAAAATAATGATCTACTCCGTAATTTTCCTGTACAGGAACTTGTAAGTTACGACATTTTACTACAATTTGCGATGAATAATCTGACTCACGATGCCTCATCTCAGAGATTACTCAACCCTGACAAACGAACTAAAAATAAGTTGTTCACAGAGAGCTGTGTGTTCTTCTACTTGCTTGTTTTAACTTGTAAAAAGCAAATACCCCCTGAAAGAAGAAAAACACCCCAATACACACACACAAACATACAGGAAAATAGGGGTCTTGCTCAGTTCCTTCATTTCTGCGAGCTCAGCAGATCTCACCACAGGGCTCATCTTCACTAGATCTATTAATCCTGAGTTATTTAATTCAAGCCAACCGACTGCTAAACTGTCGTTCCTCAAGCAAACCAATTTGCTGAATTAGTAATTAAGTTCTTTTAACTCCATCCACTGTATGTGCCCACTACGTAAATAGTGAGCCTGAGTGAGACTGATCAGGCAGTAACATGGGTAGCCAGAAAAGGATGCCCTTTGAGCTAGCACAGGACATAAACACACCTAATTTTACACCAAAGTGTCAAGGTCCTCTAGTCACACTCAAAACCAGATCAGAAACAAAAAACATGTTTAGATCAATGACCCAGAAGACAGGCTGCCTCTGTGCTATGATGCCGTCTCATAATTGGAAGCAGGCACACATTCCAGATAGTCTTTCTTCTCTTTCTACCTCCTGGCTCAACACAACCGCTCCACAGCGTATCTGGGCAGCCAGAGGAGTTCATGCATCAGAGCTCTACCCCACAGCCAAAGGGAAAATATTTCGCAGCATTCTTACGCATCTGACAGTTTCCACTGAGACGTGACTGATAACAAATCTCCATCGCACATTAGTAAAGTGTTCAATACATTGGGATTCCATGGGATTAAAATATTAAAACAATCATTATTTGAAATTGAAAATAATAGTGGAACTAAGGGGACTGTACGCAATGTTTTTTGTAAGGTTTAAGTACATAAGTGATTAAAAGACATCCCAACTTAGCTCACAGTATCTAACAGAGATACACCAAGACCTAAATTTTAAACGACAAACTTAAAAAAATAGAATCATAGAAAGTTTTGGGTTGGAAGGGACCCCTAGAGATCATCTAGTCCAACCGCCCTGCAGCGAGCAGGGACACCGCTAACTAGATCAGGTTGCTCAGAGCCCTGTCCAACCTGGTCTTGAACGTTTCCAGGGATGGGGCCTCCACTGCCTCTCTGGGCAACCCGTTCCAGTGTTTCACTACCCTCATTGTAAAGAATTTCTTCCTTATATCCAGCCTAAACCTACCCTGTTTTAGTTTAAAA
>Ga0065711_1033660_pt1:0-7500 | contig 25061 bp, 15 predicted proteins | sample Hoacrofraction12_FD_59098 | JGI IMG/M metagenome (GOLD analysis project Ga0065711, IMG submission 59098) | Hoatzin crop microbial communities from Cojedes, Venezuela - Epithelial fraction 12 v2 (version 2) | ecosystem: Host-associated > Birds > Digestive system > Esophagus > Crop | place...
CCCCCCCGCCACAAGAAAATTCTCGCCACATGCTTCTGTCCTCCAGACTTACACAGCATTTTATTGTATGGAACACATCAAAAGGGTTTGGTTCCCTTGTAAAAGTTTTACAGGAAAATCATTGAAGAGCAGTGTAACTTTTTTTTTTTTTTAAAATTCAAAACTAGAACCAATATTCTGGATTCCCACACTTTGGTGTGGACTCAGAGAGAGCTGTGCTTTTCTGTACAGTAGAGCAGAAATACAGACCCTGTATAATTAGAATTGCAGTCATGGCCTGTGGGATCTAGTGATTTGGACATATTTTATTTAACCAGCTTAGTAAAAGGTAATATTCAGCAGCTGTGATCTATAGCAGAATTACAATTTTCAGGGTCAAGGAGGGATTTTGATATTAGGAGGTTGGGCAGAATTGCTGTAAAATCTCATGAGCTGTCGTTAAAAATAAATGAGAAAATAGGTTATCCAAGAGTCATTGTAAGGGAAAAATCAATAGGCAGTGTCTATTCACTTGGGCTATCAAAATCCTTGAAATTTGAACAAAAGTTTCACGTTTAGTGTGCTGTAGGTTTTGAAATGTAAGTGGTGAATGCGCTGTGGGTACAAATTCCTTGTGCTGTGCATTCAAACAAGGAGAAACCCTTCTGAAGTTCCGGAGTTCTCTATTAAGATGATATAGTTCCTTCGTCACGAAGTCAGACACGTAAAACAGTTGCCAGCGAAACTTCAGAAGCAATTTTAGCTAACTGATGACAAACTCTCTCTTGGAAATATATCACATTTCTTTATCTCACCTTGCTCCTCAGGGGTTCCCTCCCGCCTCTGGCTCCCGGCAGATGCAGAAAGGGGCTGCAGCCCTGGAGCCCAGGCAACTTTCTGCCAGCGCACTCACCCGCTGCGAAACTGTGGACGATGGAGATTGGAAATGAGCATTATTGATAACTCAGAGCAGTACACATAATTGATATGGAAAGGGAGTATCCTCCTCATTCAGAAACAATTAACTTCCCCCTCCAACACAGCAGTTCAAAGAAGCCTCGGCCTTTTAAATATGAATGAGTATAACTTCAAAATATGCAACTATTAGCTATTACAATATACACATGGAGTAGGATTTTTTTTTTTTTTTGTATTCTTGTAGCTACCGAATCTAAGTGTGTCGTGGATGCAGATGTGCAGGAGCACGAGTCGTGCATGGACTCCAGTCAGTCACAAGTGGGGAGGGGAAAACGAGCGGTTCACACTGCTGTCGGGCTGTATTATTTTATTTGAGCCACAGCCTGATACAGCCCAAAAGTCCAGTTAATTCTTGGTTCAAGACAGATGACTGAGAGTTTACAGAACATACAAGAATTAGAAGAAAACACCCACTGCAAACCAGACATCCAAAAAGAAAACCTTTCCCAAAAGCTCAACAACGCCAAGGAACTCAACAGACTCTTCTGCAGAAGCCCGATGACAATTTGCACATTGTTAATTTGATTGCAGAGGGTGCATGTTAAACAGAAAAGAACTGAGTTTGTCACTGTCATCTGAATCCATTCAGTCAGTGCAACAAAGGTATATTTAACTAAAATATGAAACAGACTTGCTAACACCGCATTATTTTCTCAGGCTTACAAAGTTAAAAAAAAATTAAACTGAATATAAATGACTTTGAGCATTTTTTATGACACCCACAGCCTAAGTGATCCAGATAATGTAATCTAACCATCATTAGAAACCATGAAATTACAATTCCTCTGGGATGGATATTTATCTCTCTGTTACATACAGAAAGGCGATTAATTAGTAGCTCTTTCAGTGTTTAACATTACTGTGCACTGAGGCTGATTAAAATCTAACTATAGAACAGCTATCATAGCTAACACGTAATCTGGGGAAAGTTTAGCTGGGGCATGAAGAAGAACCTTAAAAAGAAAACAAACAAAAAAAAGTGCTCTTAGAACTAGGTAGCTTCAAAGCCAAAACCCAGGCTTCCTTCTAATTTCTGTTACACACAGTAATCATGACAATTACTGAGATTTCAGAAACCTCAATATTAAAACCAACTAAACCCATGTCAAATATTTTTGCAAAGCGGTAACATTCACGGAATACCCATTCGTCTTCGAGGAATGTACGCAGCGCACAGTCACGAAGTGAATCGCGCAGCAATGTCTTGAGTGGCTTATTCTGAAATTTAAATGGGAGCGTTTGCTGGGGCGCGTGTGTGTGCGCGTGTCCTGCACAGACAGCACAGCACAGCGCACACGCTGTGTGGGCTAAATTCGTATTTCTGGTGCAATTTCACTGGCTTGTGTGGAATGCGCCAAAGATGTGTCGACGTGCGCGTGCGGTTTCCCCCAGGATCTCACGAGGGACAAGAGGACATGGATAATTTCACTTTGGGAGAAATAAACAGAGGCAACTTCAGTAGGTTTGATTTCCAGACCATTCCTACTGTGAATGAAAATACTGGAGGAATTTCATGCAAGGGCAGCTGAAACACCAGAAAAATCCCCCATCGCTAGTCGTTATTTTGAAAATAATTTCCTGTTTTGGCATCATTTTACCTAGGTATGTGCACTAATAGGTTTGGGCTGGTTGAGAAGAGAGAAGAAACTTTAAAAGCAAATGTGAACAGCTCAGCAAAAAGACCAAGGTAACCCTGGTTTTATTTAATTTTTTGAAACTGTCAGCTGAGACCACAAATCAGTACTGGACACAAATCGCATTTTAGTGAGGATACACAGAGAGCAACTAGAAGTACTTTTAAAATGAAGTGTAAAGAAAGGACACTCTACCACTCCCACATCCCCCAGCTCAGGTCCCAAAGAACAGAGCCACCGATTCCTAATCCTCTCCATTGTGTCGAGTATTGTGTAGATGCTGCTCTCTTCTGGCTGCCTACACAAATTTTAATATGCAAAATCTTAATAAAAAGTGAAATAAAAGGCTGAGAACAATCAAACAAGGCCTCAACGTGCCAAGGACAACGGAGCCTGCCCTGAAGTCTTGCTGTGGAGAGGTGACCCATACCCAGCCGCTTCGTAGTTCTGCTCCAACACCACACTGACCAGGAGCTCCTCCGAAACTCCCCTCCTGCCTTCCTCCGACCCGCGCACAGGGCAGCCCAAGCTCATATTCAAGGGGAAGGCATGCTCTTACTTTTCAAGCCGGAGGTGGCCGGCACTATCTACCGTCAGCCATAGCACGTGGGGCAAGGGGCACAGCTGTAAATGCTGCTGGGGGTGTGCGTTTAGCCATTTTGGTGGCAACCTTTGTAGCTATAGCTCAGTTTCCTACTCTTGCGAAAGCAAGGAGAACTGAAACACAGTGAGAAGATTAAAAAAAAACCAAAAAAACAAACCCACCAAAAAACATTCTTAAACTCCCAAGTGACCATTGCATCAGGACAAGGATCTTTGAGCCTACCCAGCACAACCAAGCTACCCAGCCAAGCATGGCACTGGCCACCCCTCCCCTGTTTCAGAGAAAGCAGAGGAGCGAGATGCCTCTGAACAGGTTGGTGGTAGGAAGTAAGAAGTCGCCAGGGCACCTCATCGCTCCACTGTGGGATGACACGGGGTAGGACATTACTGCGGTCCAAGGTGGCCCCAAGACGTTTGACTTCTTTGCACCCTCTAGCTCTGCGGCAGCTCCATGCTGCTTACGTGTCCATGTCAGGCACCTCTGACCGCCCTCTCAGCAGAGACCCTCAGGCAGATCTAACGGCCCTGCTGGGTCATTCCCATGCTTCAGGAAAGGTGCGACACTTACCCCTCCATCCGTCTCATCTGACCATGTGCTAGCATCAGTCACCATTGCCTGTAGAAGGGCTGCTCCGAGGGTGGGTGGGACCTGTGGGCAGCGCGAGTTCACACTGTCCGTAGGTACCCAAGTCACCAGTCTGAGCTTCAGGACAGCCCAGGCACTGCACGCGAGCCAAAATGCCTCATCCTAGAGATGGAGGAAATTAACTATCACAGACTCACATCTGATTTCTTATCCTCCCTAAGGTGTCTTCTTAGAAGATAAAATTAATCTCTAACTCAACAGACAACACCTGGCTATGTCTGATGCCCCCGAAGTCCTGCCGATCACCTAGCCAGGCTTGGGCTGAAGGCCGACGAAGGTGAGCAGTGTTTGCCCTGGTGACAGGCCGGCTGCTGGCGGTGGAGGGGGACACGAGCTCTGGCACCACGCGTTTGCGTGTTCTGCTGCAGTGAGGAGAGGAAGCACAGTCCTCACAGCATCTGCGGGACTCGCAGGGATATCTGTTACAATTCATTAAGTCGCGCTCTAAGAAGTTGCAATAATAACATTTCAACAGAGTTTCCAGAGGGAGTCTCAGAAACTACAGGAAAAGCCGACAAGTTTCAATCCATTTATCAAAGCACTTCAAGACAGATGAAACAGCAGCGATGCTTAGAGAGGAATGTCTCTCCTTCTGGGTGTCCAGAGCATTTCAGTAAATAAAAAGCTCTTTAAAAATAAGTCAATACAATGGAATCCCTTTTGCCTTTTGCCAGCACTTCTATTACACTTACACCCAAATGACCCTCCTACCTATAATTCTGCAGCATTTACATACACATCAAATGGGTGCTTTTCACTTACATAATACATTTAATCCAAGGATTACAGGGCATATAATATATTAAACATTGCAACACCCCGTGAGGTAGGTTAGCATTAATGAAGTGGCAGTGGGTAAACTGAGGCGCGGGCTAGCTTTATGACTTGCCTGTGGTCCCACGGTCAACCAGCGGAAAAGTCATTAAGACGCTCTTCAGCCACCCAGCAGACACACATACGCACACACTTGTATGGCTAAAACAGACTAATCCACGTTTTCGAATGCAACTTTAGCTACCCATCCGGAGACACTCAGGCCCTGATTTTCAGAGGGCAGGAGAACAAAAGGCAAATAGGAGAAGATAAAAAGAACGAAAGGCAAATATTTGCTGTTAGAAATAATGGGGTTTTTGTATGCCAAATTGTGTATGCAAAACAAAGAGACATCCAAAACTGAAGGACACTTTAGATGCTGGTCTCCAATAATTTGATTTTCTGAGTAAAGATTTTTCTAGACCTGCAACAGGGGTTTTGTAGGGTTTTGTTCAATAGCGTCGGTTTATATTTAGCTTTCGTATAGCAGCTAGAGAAAAAAAAAATCTTTGGTTAAGGTCTTTGAGCCAAGCATCTAGGATAAAATTTTCAAAAGCACTCAACAGTGGCTTTTGAAAACAGAATTAGGCTAGTTGCTGAGACAAGCTTTGAAAGCTACCCCCTACCTCCTTTAGCATTTTAACTCAGAGCTGATTTCCTCAGTTATGGTAGCGTTTCTCGTTTCAGTCTCCCCATCTCATGGCCTTCACCAGTATTGCTAAGCCACGTTGGATTTAAAACCAGGAAAACAAGCAGGAGACTGGGCGATGCGGGAGCTTGCGGTCATGACCTCGCAGCATGTCTGCCGCCTGGGAGTGGTGTAGTTGGGCGCAGGGATGCTCCCTGGGTGGCTCCCGCTTTCCAGCCAGCCTTTGTTCTCTTTGTGGGAGCACCGGCTAATAGAGGCGTACACCCTTCGCCTCATGGTTAGGTGAGGCTGTAATTACCTCAGGAATGAAGGTCTGATTCTTCCCTGCTCTGCACCTCCTCGCTGGTCAGGAATACTTGTCTAACATGGGTGCAAAATGCTACCAGATCAGAAAGATGACATTTTACATCAATGGAAATGACCAGGTGTAAGGAACAAAGGCCTACATAACAATGCTCTCAACTCTGTTGTCCTTTAATTAAGTAGTTCCTCGGGCAATGACACTAACGAGGCCTTGTTTCCTCAGGGTTGGATTCTCTAGTATCTAAATGGGATGTGAGCTTTTCCTGGGGACAGAGGCATTTATAATTTCTCCCTCCCAGGTGGTGTCCAATTTGGGTGGACGTCACGCTGCAGCCTTTCTCTTGGTGGGGATGCCAGTGGGACCTCTCTCTCTCTCGGCTGCTCATTTTCCTGAAACCTACAGGAATTTTTGAGAGCTCTGCTCTTCTATTAACTTCAGCTGAATTTGGTCAAAGGGCTCAAAATTCATAGGGGATAAGAAGACAAACGCATCAAATGAGACAAAGCAAAGTCACAAACCTGTTTCTGCTCAGAAGAGAAGGTTAAATATTATTTTTACTTATAAGCAAGTTTTTTAGTTGTGTGGTACACTCACAGGGTATTGTTTTGCTGTGTCGGTAGGCACGCCTGGCTGCAACTCCTGCAAGTGGTATCAATAAAGAGAGCATGTAAAAATGAATACATGCAAGCAGGGCATGCTGCTTAGGAAAGAGGCAACGTTACTTAGCTCGGTGCGGAAGAGAACTGGAAAGTTCATTAAATCCACAGAAGCAGTGATCATGTTCACTGGGGACAGGGCTGACTGGACAAGGTCATGGGTCTGAATGGAGAAAGCAACTGAACAAAGAAGAAGCAAGAGAAGGTTTTCTTTGGGCTCGGTCCAGGACAGCAGTCACACCACAGCAGCCAGCGGGATGCACGCACCATCAAACTGGCAATGCAGGCTTGGCGTTATTATCGACCTCTCTGGACACAAGACAGCAGGGACAGTGCCTCTTCCTATATAGTTTTTAATGACTCAGCACTCCTTAGGGCCCTTTAACATGCATAAAACTTCCCCTTTCTAACAGTGTTCTCAGGCAGGACACACATCCAGGTAATCCTTTCACGTCATTGTTCGTGAATGTCCCATTAACAAACAGGCACTGGCCTAGTGACCAACCTGACATTGGCTTGTAGAGGCCACATCCTTCACTGGATAAGCCACCACTGCAGCCTAATGTCTTTTCTTGTGATAAAGGCAAGACTACAAACACAAGGGACACCCAGGCTGCACTCCTGGAATTGCAGAATAAAGCTGCAACAGTTGCCCAAAACATCACAGTGCCTGGGTGGCAGAGGGGTACCAGCTGTGGATGACACAGCTCCTCACACCTCGCCAACCCACAGAACAAGCAGCATTTGTAGGTTATGCAGTTTTTTACAAAATTATGGCGGCCTGGGGAAAAGCAGACTATCCCCAAATCCATCCTGAGATGCCCCTCCGACCGCAGACACCATTTTACTTCTACTTGTGCACAGCAGTTTCCCAGGCAGGTTTTCCGACATGAAGAGGTAATCACGTCTGTGTGTTTGTGGAAGGCAGAAAGCCGCGCAGACCAAGGGCTGGGAGCTCTCCCTCTCTGGGTCTGTCCCTGCTGAACTCGTCTGGCGTGAGATGGAGATAGAAGCAACAGATCCCAACTGTACCGAGCTGTTACGGCCATACCTTCAGGAAAAGTCCAAGAACTACCAGTGGACCTTCCTGAGCAACAGATCAATACAGAGCTTCGTATCAGCTGAGCCGTTATTCACGCCAAAGGCAGTTGTTTGGATGAAGGGCTCAAGAGTGCACAAGTTCACCGGTTCTTCAGTATATAAGCTCTTTTTTCCCCCCTCTCCTGTAGATGCCTTCA
>Ga0065711_1033660_pt1:10000-25061 | contig 25061 bp, 15 predicted proteins | sample Hoacrofraction12_FD_59098 | JGI IMG/M metagenome (GOLD analysis project Ga0065711, IMG submission 59098) | Hoatzin crop microbial communities from Cojedes, Venezuela - Epithelial fraction 12 v2 (version 2) | ecosystem: Host-associated > Birds > Digestive system > Esophagus > Crop...
GTCCCTCAGACCCCACCAAAACAAGTGGACCTGGTGCATCTCACCCACACGCTTCCCAAGCCGGAGGAAAAGGGGAGAGCAAGCTGCAACGTTGTGTTTTGAAGAGCGTAATGTCCACTCGAGCACTATTTTACATGTGGGGAGTACATGAGGATGCAAAGCAAGCACAGAGCAGTTATTAACAGGTTAGCATGAGAAACATAGCGATGGCGGGTTCATCAAAAGTGAACATGAAGGCTTTGTGTAGCAGTCTCCCTCTCTCCCTCATTCCCATCTGAGTGGATGTATCTGATGTGACACTATGCCCTAGATTTATACTGGGATAAGGAAAACCAGCTTCCTTTCAGCTTTTTGCTGATTCCAGCAGGTGGCTAGATAGAGGGCAAAACCTAGTCATAGGTCACTGTTAAGATCAGTAGTCATGAATCAATCCCCATGATAGTTAAATTATTGAGGCAACGCTGAGAATGTCTAGGCAACAGACGGAGCTTAAGATTTCCTTCTTGACAGTTTTCTGCTTTGCAAAATATGCATCTCCTAATTTGCTTTGGAGAGGATAAATACCTTCTAACGCTGCCAGGATTCCTCCTAATTTGCCTGAACTCAGCTCAGAGCCATCACTTGAAGCTAATGGCCAGAGCTCTGCTTGCACAACCCAAAGTGCTTAATTTGAGTGCACGTAGTGACCGGAGGCTGCTGCTGCAAGCTGAACACCCGAATCTTCCTGTGTCACAAATGCCACACACCTCGCACGGATGAAAGGAGAGGGTGTCCCAGGAGGCGGCAAGGGGGGTCCCATGGCCCCATGGCAGTGCAGGGCCACCGAGGAAAGCGGCTGAACAGAGCAACACCCCCTGAAAACGTGGGTTTGGATGACCCAGGAACTTTTGTACTGGCACAACCCGACAGCCGCTGGTGTGAGCTGGTAGAGAAACCTGGCACAGAAACTGCTTTTGAACCTTGCAGTGAGCTGCCTGTAACTCGGAAGTCACAGCTGACCATACACACTTTGATTTGTTTCAATGAGTATCATACTTCTGTGGATCCTTGTATTCTGCATTTATCACCATGTTTTGAAGTCTTAGCTGTGGCATTGGTACCAATATCCTTTTAGCTGAGTTACTCATTTCCATGCAGAGAAGACAGGGGATGTATTCAGGGCCAAAATCAGCTCCCAGATGTTTATCCCAAAATCAGCTCCCCAGGACAGCACAGCAACTCGGCAGAGACCACGGGGATGCCAAAACCTGAAAAGTACTACGAGAATCACACACGAGAATTGGGTGCTCAGTTCCTGTCTCATTTGGGGGGAGTTTGAAAGCCACTAGCTTTTTATTTCTTTGAACATGTTTCTGAAAAGATTTTACAGCTTAAGTTCAACGGCTTAAAAGTCCTCTCAATTTGTAATATTTGTAAGAGATTGCATATAATGAATTGAAAAGTTATCATGAAAATTACCACACCACCAGAAATAGACCTTTGCTGGAGTTGTAAGCTTAATTATAAGCCAAATGACCTAGACCTGTCTATGGGGGAGGCACAGCCAACAGCAAAAGAGAAACACAGCTCATTTACGCACAGGTAGATGAAACTATGATATATTATATCAGCTAAAAGCATGTATAAATTAACATTTTTACAGTTTCTGTTTAAAAAGGGGAATATCACGTCAGAATTTAATACACTAAAAATATTTCCAACATGCGGTCTCAACATAGTCAGGCCAATATTAAAAATCCAGATTTTTGTTTAATGCACTGTAATCATGTATTTGTCACCGAACTATTACTTAGGATCCCTTTTCAATCAGCAAGGAATAAATAAGTATCTTTATACATCTTCAATAAGGGCCTAGTGTGAATACTTATCAGTACGTATAACAACACTGGGAGATTTAAAACAGATCCAACAGATGGGCTGTGGTCACAACTACATTTTGGGCAAGTGATGCATCATCATGATCTTTAAAGTCGAATTGTTTTCAAGAAGCCAAAAAGAAAGTCTAATTTTTAAAACACGTTAGACAGAGAGTTGGATTCCCATCAGGTATTAAACATCATCCTAAGGTTGCTCTCTTTAAAAACTAACCACTGTTCCTAACCAGGTTACGCCTAATTCATGTTTGGGAGTTAGTCACAGCAGACAGGTTCACTTTCTACATCGTTTGGTCTCTGTTTTACTTATATTCTTTATCACAGGTCAGATACTGCTTGATATTCATACACCCCGCATAGCACAAGAAAAGTGCAAAGACCCCTCTTCCCTCACTAAACTCTGGCAACTTACAGGCTAATTGTCTGCGGTAGAATTCGACACACGTTAAGTCTTTTTATACTGGAACAAGCCCTCATCCCAACAAATATTAAGATTCTGAAAACACTCAGATAAAGACAAAACATTTAAGAAAAAATAATCAACCCCACATGCCATCAACTATGCCATCAATAATACAAAATATTTCACACCACTTGCACCTGAGTTGAATAGTGGAAAAGAGGGAGACTCTGTCAGTGCAAGAGAATGATTCATGTGACCACTTTGTCTTAATTACTCAGAACAAGCAGTTTGTGGCTGTTTAGTGAAGAACAAAGATATCAGCGTCCCCTGACAGAAAAAAAAATAGCCATCATGGTGGTGAAGATGATGATGACTGCCAGAACAACGATCAAAATCCGGTTTTGGATGATCCTGAAAAAAAGCAGAAGAGACAAAAAACCCCAGTAAATAAAACAAAATAAAGCAAAATAGCAGAATATATTAAAAAATGATACAAAGAAACACACAGATAAATATCTTGGAGAAAAGACCTGTGCCCATAAATTTAGGATTTCCTATAGCATTCTGCATATCTTGATTGGTTTATACGTGTTTCAATTTCCAATGCTTCCAAACATTTCTTTATGTAGCTGTTAAATCTGACTTTTTCATTCAGGAAAGAATTAGACTTTTCTTAAATATGCATACACATAAATACATAATAGAATAACTGAAATACATCATGTTACAATTTATTAACCTTCTAAGAGCAAATGAAATAATTAGTCCTCAGCTGATGCAATCCAAGCAGGGTGGTCTGTAATAGTAAATACTGCTACATTTTTTAAAGCCATTCTGAAATTTTCACAGCTTTTTTAATCTGAACAGAAACAATTTATTAATTTTCAAGGGATTTTACTATTAAGGTACAAGATTTCAAGGAAACACATGTCAATGAGATACTTACTTGTACTAAAACACCAAGGGAAAAATATAAAAGATAGTTTTGAAGAAAAGGATGATATAAAGAAGCAAGTATCAAACTGTGAAGCTTATGTTGTAAAAGCATCTCCTGTCTCTGTAACATAACTTTACTTAGGGTAATAGGCAAATGTTATATTTTCCATGTAGTACAAAAAAAAAAAAGGAAATTAGTAATAATAAAAAGATGCCAGAAGTAGAAAGTACTAATATTGTTCAATCATTTGCTGGGAGAAATCCCTACGTCTAAAATCAGACACCACATTGCTTCAGATTTTGCCTGAAATTAATAGGTCAATTAAAATAATAAATCAACAAACAGTAGAATTTGAGGAATTTTATGGGAGGATTCTGGATTGCAAGAATTCAGCATTTTTCATTTTTATTCCATTCTCACAGAGGAGGAAGAATATTTTCATAGGCTTTTCATGACACAGGAACTTTTACAAAACGTATTTGTACATGAAGCATATTGTCAGAATTGGAGAAGTATAGAAAAAAAAAACAACAAACCCAACAGAACAACCCTAAGTTATATTTATTCTTCTTTTATTTTTTCTTATGCTTTTGCAAAACAAAAGAAAAGAAACCAAAACAAAACAGAGCCTTCACCAACCAAACAATGGTAAGAAAAGGTAAAATTGTGTTTTGTGAAACATCAAACCAAATACAAGGCTCCAACTTGAAGACAGAGAGTGTAATGTGTTAAAATGAGCATGTATCATGCAGAGAAAGAGAGAAGAAACTCTAGAGAGCAGAGGGGAGTTTTCCTTGGTAAATGTTTTTCATTTGGACGTGGGTGGATATACATATAAATTATATTGGAAAGTGTAACGAAAAATGCAGTTTTAACCAACTCCAGCTCTCTCCTTGCTTACCCCCCACCTAAAGAAAACGCAGTAAATGGCTGGATGCAAACTGTCACATCAGACAGACACCCTCCCCTGTGACACTCTAAAAGGACTAGCTCTCTATCCTCCTGACAGGTTACAAAATGATCACATTTGCTGACATGTCTTCCGCAAAACTGCTTTAGTGTTTGTGTCCACTTTCCTAGCAGGAGATGAATGGGCTGCTTTGTCCTCATTTATCACTTAAAGCTGAACTAAGATCTGTCTCGTTTATTTTTCCCTTCCTCACTAGAAAGGCTCAACCACAGCATTAATTCTTTTGCGATGACAGCTAATTCAAACTTAACAGGCAATATTTACTCTGCCAAAAGGATGAGGAGGAGGGAGGGATGTTTCTCACTACTTTTTTTTTTTCCCCTAAAAAAAAAAAAGTGTAGCAGGCTAACAAAATAAAGCTAATTAAGGGCTTTTGGTTCTTGTTGGTTTGCACTTCAGTTTAACACCTGAACTTACAAGCTTCTCTTTTGTGGCGGGGTGTGACATTCTCTGCCAAACACCTGATAACAAAGGAGTTGCCCAGGCAAATGCATGAAAACCAGAATATATATTTACTCACTCACCCTCATCACTCCTGAAAAGACACTCAGCAAAATTGAAACTCAGCAGTGAAATAGATTAAAAGCATGAAAACTCTTAAAACATTCAGCCTTAAGTAATACACAGTGCAGCTGGCTTGACAACCATTTTATTTGTGGGATGTGGGCCCCAAGGCATCCATAATGCTAATTTACAAAGGATTAACTGTGAGTGAAACTCGCTTAATCTAACACATAGTTAGGCAGAGGCATACATAACATACTGAGTGTTTAATTCAACTCCTCCTATCTCTGGCCCACTGAAAACACATCTCATCGTCTGAGACTTAAGTGAAAGAAAAATTTAAAAAAGCACCAAATCCCCCAAATGCTTTATTTTTAATACTCTGGCAGTACACACCCATTTGCAAGATTATTTAATCAGTGTCCACGTCTCTAAAATCCTCGTCAAGAGAACACTGAGCGAGGCATGCTGCCACCTGTATCTGCTAATTGAAGGTTCACTTACGGTGTGAATCTAGGAAATACATATCAAAGTTCAATTTCTAGGAATCTGAATTAGTCTGCACAGTGCAGCAAAAGCATATCATATTAAAAGGAACAAATTAATCATGAAATAGGATGGATGTTATCAACAGACTCCTACACTGAAGCATTATACACTTTTAATATTCAAGCCCACAGTTAAAAGATTAATTTTATATCTTTAGAAAAAGAGTAACATCGAGTTTTACTGTTGTACTTTCAACTGAGCAAGCAAAATTAAACTAACTGCAAACTGCCAGAAGGATGGGGCTATGAGGAGAACGGCAGAGCCATTTGGTAGCAGCAGGACAGTCTTGAGGAAGGCGCAGCAAGCCGTGCATGTTGGAGTCCGAGCCTGGGAGCTGCTGCTCAGACAGAGAACAAAATTCTGGGTGTCAGCACATTTCAGATCTGAAAGTCAACAGGCAAGGGCGACCCTTGAGAGTAAAGAAAAAATCAAGGCAAAAGGGGGTTTTGAGTGATCCAAGACAGTCAAGCCAGCTCACAGTGGTAGAACAATGGTTGGCATTGGCAGGACCCATCTGTAGGGAAGCCTATAGTACTGTCACAGCCAGACACCGCCAGTGGGTATTGCTCTAGGCAAAGCATCAAGGAATTTAAGTGGGGGAGGGAGCGATAATACCAAAGGAGAAGAAAACGGGGCCTAACATTTGCTACAAAAAAATCCCAAAGGCTAACATGCTCGCAAGAAGCAGATGATAGTCTTTTATCTCCATTGCACCTTAAATTCAACAAAATCTGGTGAATGAGGAAGCCCAGATTCTTCTTTGAAAATGCAAAGCATGTTTACAGGGTAAATAATTTAAGAAAGAATATATACTTGAAAGAAGACACCCATTGAAACATCCATGGCTAAAATGCCTGAAGGCAAAAACTTGTGCATTTGCATGCTGCATTTTATTAAGTTAGCACACTGTAGCTTTAAAAGAATGCATGGCCAAATTAAGAGGAATGTGTGACTGAAACATCAAGGATTCCTCCAGTTTACATTATGAATCATAGCGCTGTTGATATGAGATGAATTAACCATTTAGTCGATGCAGCTTAGGTACTGAATTCACACCAAGTTCTGCTGGAGCCCGGCGTGCTGGAGCTCGTTAACAGCCAATGTCTACTGTTCCTTTCATACTCGAAACTCTAAGAGCACAAGGGGTCATTCTACTTTGAGTTAGAAGAGACGAAAAATCTGAGCTTTTAAATGAGTTCCGTCTAGTTTATCATGGACAGCAGCCCAAAACATTTGGGTGCAAAACCACTCAGAAGCAGTAACTAAAGCAGAAGCGAGGGTAACATTAACCAGCGCACGGGAAGAGCACGCTGGACTGACACGCCAGGCTATGGACGTAGAAAGCGCATCCTGCTCCCCTGGAGTTTCCTTCTGCTCCTCCTTTCCCAGAGCCTTGGCCTCTGCTGACAGTGCCAAACCTCTGACCAGGGTCCCTCCAGCCAGCGCTGACTTTGAGAGCTGATGAAGGACGCTGTCTGCTTTTGGGGATTGCCTCTCCGATGCACATGGTGACTGATGTCCCTGGAAAACCAGATCTCCACCCTCCTGCCATGGCAGAAGTTGGGCTGCCTTTCCACATTTCAGAATGCAGAATGATTCGCTCCTCTCCGTAGTTTCACACACACACACACACACACACACAATGGGTCTAACTCTGTTTATGACATGTTTAGATCTGCTCCGTATAAACAGAAAGCAGTTCCCCAACAAGCTTTTGCAAACCTTACATTAAGGATGCCAACCGTGTTTAAACCTCTTTACAAAACGGCATTCATTAGCAGGGGAGTGCACGACATGTATATGGGTTCAGCCTGATGTCTTGCACATGTCTTAGTGCCTGATTGACCAGCATTGAATAATGATGCCTTGCCATTAAGCACTGATGGTACAATAACAATTGTCATGAAAATTAGCAATCACGGTAACATGTTAACAAAATACGGGATATAAACGAACCAGTGCAGACTCTGGGTGCATAAAGAGTTTTGTGTCCTCAACATGAAATAATGAAGACTACAAATAAAATACTGCAAAAATTTCTTACCGAAGCTCAACTCTGACACTGATACAAATAAAAAAAAACACAAATGGCTTGGGGGACCAGTTAGCACGCATTCATTACAGAGCTTTATTCTTAAAGAAAGCATCTTGAAAAATAGTGTCCTCAAGAACACAGAGTGATTGATGACGGAGCACTGTCCAACAGTGTTTCACTGTAATACATGTATTTAAGCTTTAACTAGAAGTGATTCCTATCAAGTTTACCGGGCAGAAAGGCTTGTTCTCTGTATACAAGACTACATTTTAAATGGTCACTTTGAATATTTGGCTGTTGCATTTTTGGGGGCCCTTTTATTTGTGATTGGCAGTTTTTGCTAACATGAAAGAAACTCAGTGCATGCAGACCAGTGGTAAGTGATTTTTAAGTGCCCAATATTCACGTGCAAATCAGCAGATTCAAACAAAAACAAAGTGTCAGTCTAGCCACATAGGCAAATACATACCAGGCAAAACTAAATGTGAATTTAAAGTAATATAGCTATACTCAGATACCTTCTGGACAGACACCATTATTACTATACGTAAGGACATCCTTGTTACAATATATCAGGAGTTTTCAAATGGAAGCACTAGACTCCACACAGGGGAATAAAATGATATGATTGGTAAAGCAAAGTCTCAGATACATAATGAAAAATCTGTAAGTTCAGGGTATCTGGGGGCTGTTCAAGTAACTATTCATCTTTCCCATCTTTAGGTTTAAGAATGCTTTTGTTAAATAAAAGCAACTCAAAAGAACTAGACAGGCTGTGGCAAAACATAAAGACATGGCAACCTACTGAAATAAAAGAGTAAGAAAGCCCTGCCTAGCAAAATTACAGCTGGTTGGAAGTATCAGACTCGAGACATTTTTCATCATTAACAACTGAAATTAGCAAACATAAATATCAGGGAAAAAATATCTGCATGAGTTGCATACAGCTCCTTGGCCCTCTTCTAGCTGACCTTGGAAAAAGTGAAGAATTTGGAAAATACGCAAGTTTTTTTTCCTTTCCCCCACCCCAAACTCTGAAATTAAATCCAAGTTCTTTGTGTTCTCATGGCAGAGGAACTGATTACATTGTAATTGACATTGTATATTCAAAGGTGAAAAGGCTTTGGGGGTGGTGGGGAGGGGATGGGACCCCCAATGGCTTACTTCATGCCAAAAAGGCCATGCTGCCTGGGCCCCACCTCCAGCCTGGAGACAGGCCAGTCCCAGCAGGAGCCTATTTCGTGTTCCCTGAATTCCTCCCCAGAGGAGCCTCTTCTTCCCTTATGGACAGGGGCTCTAGCTCATTACGTGCAAGACCTTGGGAAAATCCATTAAAAATCGCTGAAAACTGAGCAGATAGTGAAATTAAAGCCTCAAAAATGGAGAAATGGAGAACAAAAACCGGTGTCATTTTTCTAGCTGCCTAGCAGGGTTTTTTGGAAGAGACAGGCCATACAAGGTGCCTAAGATATTGTTGATCGTGCTGAGCAGTTGTGCAGTGCTATATCCTCTAGGTTTAAAGTTCGGTCTTAAGGACGGGGGCTGTCTACTTGTAATAACATGGATACCAATCTCTAGTTATAATATTACACTCAAACCACATCAATGTGTTTCCACCTGGGCCCTGAATGAAAGAATGAGTCATGTAATAACAGGTGCAGGGAGGTAGTCACACTATCCAGCTTGAAACATCTAAATTATATCTAGCTAATCTCTCTCAGCTCCCCACGTATATAAGATAGAGTCCTGCTCAACTGCCTTCTCTTTTTCCTGGCTATATATGCATCCCAGGAGAACTAGTCAGTTAAGTTAGCTGGCTAGTTTAGGTGCCTACAGATTAAGGATGAATATCCCTCAGAGCTTGAACGTGAGGCCCAAGCCAGAAAGCTTGCTAGCTCTGAAGGCAAAAACATACAGGAAAGGCGTTATCATATTGTAAAGTGTCTGTAATCTCCCATTAATCAGAAATATTGCAGAGATTAAACCCACCCGTAAAGCAGAAGATGTTAATCAATAATTAGCCAGTAAATACCTTGATTCATCATCTCCCTTTAATGAAATTCTGACTGGAATCAAATATACTTCTCCTTTGACAGTTTTTCTGGAGGAGTGAGAGATAGGAGAGACATCCCTCTGTGGGATGAATGCCTCCTGGAATGTGGTGGGCTTCATTGGCTCAAGGAACTATGTTTTTACCTTGCTGTGTCATCTTCTGACAATTTTGACAAAAATTCAAAATTATTTTTATGATAGCTGACAGTTAAAATACTTATTGAGATACCTAATCTATAATTGAAGTCTTGCAATATGTTCCAAATGTAACAAAACCATACGAACAGCACTGGAGTATGGTGATATCTGGTAGCCATCAGGAAGATCAGAGCTTGCATGAGTCCTGTCTCCAGGACCGCCAGTCTCCGGAGGTGCACATTCTACCCAGGTGATCACTGGCGTCTGGGGGCAGCGAGGAGGGACAGGGTGGCATAGGAGGGAGAGAGATCTACAGCAATGACTGGAAGGCAAGCGCATGCAGACTGCAGCATGCAAACTGCAAGCACAAGGAAAGCCTGAACGAAGGCCTCATGGACGTGGGACCTAGGATAAAAAGGCAAAAGAGAAGGGTACTGTACCTCTTCCGCTAGCTCAGATTTTAGTAGTTGCTTAGTTTTAAAGCATCCGGGAAGGCAATTCTGAAGGATGAGAAGTATCCTTCTGCTGATGAGAGACCCTGACAGGGAACTTTTCTCTGCACAGTTGTGATGCAACTTCAGCTTTCTCCTGTCTCCGTATCCACTCCTTCCATGGAGGGAACCAATTAGATTATTACTGTCATTAGGAGGAACCGCGGGTGGCTTCCAGGGCCACGGAAACTCTCCAGCCAAAACTGGAGGGGGATTAATTCATTTCATGCAAAGCAGAGGCAACACCAGATCTCATTGGCAAGTCTAAATGAAGATCACGTGCGCAGTGGCAACTGCGAGTGGAAGGAGGCAAGGTTGTTTTAATCTCCAACCAGCCTTTCTCAGGGTACTGAAGTATCAAGAAGAACAAATCACACATTTAGTCACCTGAGCATGACTAAGAACCATAGGCCTTAGCAAACATTACAGGCGCTTTAGAAAGAGCTCTGAGGGAGGGTGGATAGCCCAGCTGTCAGCGTCATGGCATTCTTCAGCACACTGGCTGCATGAAGCCCTGCTCCCCAAACGGTTAGCAGGAGAAAGAAGCCCCAACCCCAACCCCCTCGTCAGCACTCAAAGCTAAAGCAATTACTTCTCCAGCAGAAGAAATGTATGCAAGCTACAAAATGACAAGAACATACATGATCGCACATTTGCTTTTATGATAAATATGGTTAAATTTACATTCTGTGCAATTTAAAGAAACCAAAAATGTCTAACGTCGGCACTTCATCAACTTTCATAAACATTAGAACTCACTAAAACATATATCTTCAACAGATGGAAGAGAGCAACATCTTTCGCCCTGCTTCGCTTTAATTAATGACTAATCTACAGCTTTTGGGTGTGAGGAAGCTGGAGACTGGACACAAACACTTTGCTTGCATTATTTTCCCCTGATCACCTCATCCCGTTATATCCCCATATTTGACTGGGCGTCTTTGTGTATGGCAAGTTTTCTGCAATTGTCTTAACAATGTTGACCTCTTTTGTAAAAACCTGAAGGCATCTGCAGCAATTGTTGCTGAAGATGTGCTATCCAAAATGTTACCATTTCATGGCACTTCTTGAATGATAGAATAGATTTTTTTTTGGTATATATTCATTTTTTTCAAATGCTATAAAAGAAAGGAAAACAATCATGGCTAAGGCCATTTGTGAGATGGCATTAAAAGAGCCTACTCTGAGACAGATAAAAATAATGAGAATCTTTCTGTCAAGAAGGATTTAGAAAATATCACTAGCATTATTAAAATTTAATTTTTTACTGTGCTTTTTGGTTCCCCCTTTTCCAGTGATAATGAGCAGGACTGCACACCTCCACATTGCTAGTACTTGTTTTGAGCAATAAATTCAGCCTTCCAGTCTGAAGACATTTCAGACAACAATTTTGACTGCTATAGGCTTATTTTTCAACCTGTTCTGTGCTTTGAGTCTTCCTATAAAAACCAGTTCATAAGCTAATTTTCCACAAGGCCAGTGGAACAAATAAAAATCAATTTTTGCCCAACTGGTTCAGAGAAAACCTGGGAATAGTGAAGACAGAACAGTGAAAAATAAAAAGAATCGATGTATTCACAAATGGTTTACCTGATAGAGAACTATCAAATTAGTTGACAGGAGATACTTGCCACTATTAGAGTATTTTCTTTTCAGCATGTTACAGTATTTCTATTAGGGGAGCAGAAATGCCTCTACTTTGTTATGACCTCAGACACCTCAGTTTAATAACCATGCTGAGCCTCCATGCATTCTGTAAAACTACGGGGCACAAAGTCAAAGTGCAAGAGCACCTGCAGATCTTGCAACCAGAGGGACCTGCAAGCCCAACCTGGCTTAGAGCGGGTGCAAGTTTTCGTGATCTCGTGGAAGGAGGGAAGATTCCTCTCAGTGAAAACAGGGAGACATTCATGACCTCAGGCCAACCTCGTCAAGAAGAATTTGGTCCATCAAGAAAGGCAAAAATCGTAAAACACTGCCCAGACTTCCCTCCCCACTTAAAAAAACGAATGTTCAGGAGCATGCTGAAGAGTAAGCAGTTTAATATCTCTTGGGAGAGCAGAATACAAATTTCTCCAAAGATGGGAATCCTTTTTGTAGACTTCAAAACTTTCAGAATCCCAAGTACAACTCAGGGCACAGACGCTAACATCGTGGCCCAATGCATTTCATCATCTTCTCCACTAATTGGGCAAGCATTTTTGGAACGGTGATACTGAGAAGGGACTGGATAGGTGTTCATGCCTGTCTGCAGCCAGAAAAATACGTCTGGAAAGCTGACTGAAGAACAGAATCTGCTTTTTCATACAAATTAACCACAGACCTGTGGAAATAAACCAAATTTATAATTTACAAGCTTAAAGACTGAGGATGCTATTTTTAAGTAGCTGTAATCTTCACCCTAGTACGTAGCATTTTATACACTCCTTCATTTTTATGAGTTGGCATTAAAATGTGACTCATTTTAACAGAAAAAAAGGATTAAGTATGTCACTCTGAAGTAAAGCTGCATATTACCTATTTAAAAATATTATAACACACCACGGAGACATCCTTTCTTGGACCAAACAAAACATTACTCAATAAAGAAATGACACAAAATACAAAATATTCAGCAGAGGAAGGGTATTTGGAGTTAAGCAGTTTCACTGCCAATAAACAGCATCATAATAAATAGCGTGCATGTAGAAAAAAAGAATACCTGTTCTTCACTATTTGAGATGTAACACCTTAGTATGGGAAACTACTAAAGATACTACTCATCCACTAAGTACGTACAGGGAGAAACTAAAAACCACACATTTTGATTCTGAATCTCTTACAACTGATGCTAATTTGCTTATGATATCTGCCCGATTTAGAGCTAATCTTCTGTAAATTAACTCCTAATGCTGTCTGAAATAATCCTCTTAATGCTGGTCTGTCTTGAGTACTTTATATCAAACACCATGAAATACACAAACATATACAAGGCATACAGCATCTGTAGTGCTGTTGGTTGCTCTCGAATATTTGCTGTGATGCAAGCGTGGTGCAGAGCCGGTGCCCTGGGGAGAGCACAGGGTCGCGGTGCTCTGGCTGTCCCCTTCAAAGGGGAACAGTCACCAGCGCTGTGGCCCACCGGCTCCTGGCCGCCGGGGAGAAGTGGAGGCTCTTTGCCTCCTTACAAAATGGTGCAGGGAGGTGCAGCTCCACAGTCGAAAGCTCCCACCTCCAGCAGTACATGACAATGAGAAAAAGTAAACGGTTCAGGCTTTGAGATTTCCGAATGACAAGATCTGTGTTAAACAGCACTAATTATCAGCTGGAAGCCTAATCTGATAACTGGTTTGAAAAGATAGAGGCAGACAATTTTGTTTCTTCAGACAAGGAAAATATTTTTAAGGGTGTTGCTTCGGCACCAGCCAGCTTAATTATTACTGTCAGTGTGCTAACTCTATATTCAAAAATATATTTTTTCTGCTAAATCCACCGGAACAACTTTCTCCCCCAACATTAATTTAATGACGCAGCCGAAAACCTAATTGATATTGGTGAGCAATGCAATTCCAACACATTATTTTCTCGGTTTTTGAAACATAAATGGCAGGCACAACTTTGACTGAATGGACCTCTTTATGTTTTAACAGGCGGTTTATTGGCCCAGACTCCAACGTATAACAAGCACAATAGCCAAAGCAATACATTTTTAATTGAAAAATTCATGTATTTTTACTACGAAAGTGACTCAAATAATAAGTAACTTTGTCAGGTAAAGGGCTTTTAAAACAATTTTTATATATGGAATGTTGTTTAGAAATTATATTCTCACCACAGCAAGCACTTATAGGAGGCTGTAAAAAGAAAAAATATGTATTGTTTAAATCATACTTTATTGGAGCTTGCTTTTTTAATATATTAAAGAACAGACAAAGCACAGTGATCAGTGAGCTGTATGTGTCCAACAGCCCTTCAAGAGCCTTGTGGAAAAGCATAAAACAAGCAGTGATACAATCCTTTGCCAAACACTGTCATAAATTTTTTATTTGGCAGCTAACATTCTCACTAGTTTTCTTGGCAGCAATTGGGACCTTTAGCAAGAAAGGTGCAGGAGAAAAATACCTTGTTTAGAGATGTTTTCAACACTTTCTGGGATTTTTCAGAACTTCTGCCTGCAGCACATTTTACAACCACAGTCTCCAGTCACCTGATGAGTAGGTGGTGGTTTCAAACTTTTTTCTTTTTTTTTTTTTTTTAATATAGACAGCCTACTACCTCCCTCTGGCCTTCAGCCTAGGATGTGAGCGTGGAGGGGGGCTGTACGTGTTCCACAGAGATACAAGTGGTTGCTCCTCTCTGTCTAGACAAAAAAACTTGAAAATAATATCAGAATGTACCTTTCGTTGCTCCTGATACTATCTGTATCTTCTTCCCGGATGACAGAGCTAAATGAAAGGCAAACATGTGCTGATCACTTTTGCATTTTTCTTGGGAGATCTCTGCAGCAAAGCTGGTCACAGGTGCAGCTACCCTGGTCAGCCGGCGGACGGCCTCAAAAACAGAATCGCGAAGCAGATTTCTGCACCTAGACCCGCTCTTCCAGGGGCTTTTTGTTTTGTTTTCTTTTTAGAAAAAGATAGACTAAGCTTGACATCCGATGCAGAGCCTTGCTCCGTGCAGCTGGACGGGCTGAGGCATGGCCGTGCCCGCAAGGCTGCGGCTCCAGCAGCGCTGCGGCCTGGGCCGTACTGGGCGGAACTACACAGCGGGGGCTCTCACCAGTTCACTTGCAGAGCAGACGTTTTACATTTTGGCATTTCGTGGTTTCAGAACAGAAGTAAGATGAACCTATTTCACACCTCGGCAAGTCCCTCCACAACTTTCACAGTATATATGCGTACGCTTCAGCCCTTTGCATGGAGGGAAGCAGTTTGCCTTAGGCAGCTGCGGGCCAGGCAAAGCACGTTTCCCTCACTTGCCTCAGCTCTGCAAGGCTGGGCGGCACAGGCGGCTCCACCGACCAGGTCAGCCCAGGCAGGGACTGCGTCACCGCCCTCACGAGCCAAGCGGCCCCGGGCCGGGCCGGGCCGGGCCCGCGCAGACCCCTAGCGGCGGCCGAGCAGGCCGCA
>Ga0065711_1033661_pt1 | contig 25060 bp, 14 predicted proteins | sample Hoacrofraction12_FD_59098 | JGI IMG/M metagenome (GOLD analysis project Ga0065711, IMG submission 59098) | Hoatzin crop microbial communities from Cojedes, Venezuela - Epithelial fraction 12 v2 (version 2) | ecosystem: Host-associated > Birds > Digestive system > Esophagus > Crop | place...
GTGTGGTGTGTGTGTGGTGTGTGTGTGGTGTGTGCGTGTGCGGTGTGCGTGGGTGTGGTGTGGGGGGGGTGTGTGCGTGTGGTGTGAGTGTGTGTGTGGTGTGTTTTTTGTGGGTGTGTGTGGTGTGTGTGGTGTGGTGGGTGGGGGTGGGGGTGTGGGTGTGGGTGTGGGTGGAAAAAAATGTATTCAGAAAGTTTTACAGTGTACTCTAAAAGGTGACCAGCTCTGACTCTGTCAGGCCAAGGGAGGAAAACCAGTTATCCACCTGTTTTTTTGAAGTGTGGACTGCTGCTATATGTGATAATACCTAACATCTATTGTAACTGCTCCGTCCATATTGATGGTGCATTTAGCTTTCTGCAGTGTGAAAAAGGTCTCTTTTTCAGCTTCTAAGGATTAAAATCATCTGTGTTTTTCACATATTTCATCCCTTGTTAGCCTTATATATAATTTAGCAAGCCAAGGCAGTTTCTAAATGAATGCTTCATACTATGACCAATTATGATCTTTCAATAAATAAGTCCTGCCTGCATTTATACATTTAGGTTTTTCTTACATCTTTTTTTCTTTTGAAAAATGTGCCTTCCATCCAGCAACAACATATGGGAAAAAAACCCTGAATTCTGTGTATAGAAATAAATCATTTGTGATCCATGTACACTCTTTGCCTTGCCTGGAAAATACAGGTTTTGAGTTGGAGTTGGGAGAAATTAGTAATTTTGCTTTGTTTTATTGGTCATGAATTTCATTTTTACTGGTGAGAGAAATGTGTGCCCTAACTCTCAGCTTGTACATTACCCAATTTTGAAGGGCTTACTTGTGAATAAGAACATGTCTTTTAAGATCTCATTTGATCAATCCGGAAGTCTGTTTCAAAATCAAAGTAAAAAAGGTGTTTCCAACGCTTCTGTAATAATTGAGTAGATATTTATTTGAGCTGTAGTGTGTATCTGCATGTGAGAATCTGCAGATGTAACAGAAATAGGCAAGAAATCAGTGGGTGAGCCAGTCCCTCCTTTACACAGACACTGACAGTACGGTTTCCTCTATTTACCCTCACATTAGACATTGTGTCAGCAACCTCTGGATCCAGAAATGTAACAGAAATACTGTTACAAGCACTGTGATGTTTACTTCAGCAACAAGATGACAGTTTGATGTCCTTTACTAATGAAGGCTGACGTGATTTAGGGGACACAGAGAAACAACTGAGGTCCCATGGAGCATTTGTGCCAGTACTGTCACTCAGGCTTGCCACCACGGCCCTCACAGCCGCAGCTGACTTTCTCAAAGTCCTTAGTCTCCATTGCCTGTTTCAGTGGTGGAGGAGAAAGAGCCATGGCTGGACCAACTAATAGGTTCCATTTCTAATTCTCATTTTTTCAGTAAAAAATTTGCACATCAGCTTCAAGTGCTGACAGCTGATACTTCCTAGGTGTAGATGATCTTTTGAAATCCATGATTCTGAACAACTAAGTAATAGTACATTAAGAATCCTTGCACAGCATGGAGCAAACAGCTAATTTAATCTGACCGGTATTCTGCAATTATTCTCGCCTTTGGCTGCTTCCACATGACCCCTTTAGCTGTAATGAGAGTTACATTTGTGTGCAGAAGACAGAGACGACGATGCAAACAGTCAAAGCATAATAGTCTGGTGAAGCTGCAGGGATTCACTCTTGACAATCCCAGTGGAAACATTAGAGTAATCTCTTGGGTACCTGTGGAGGAAGGATTGCCTTAATGGCTGCAAATGCCCTGTGAACATGTTAGTAAATCGTATGTGGAACTCTCTTCTGATTCACTCCTCCATCCCTCTCTCACTCTCCTTCATTGCAAAGTAGTCCTTTAGTGTGGAAAATTTAGTATTTCGTTCCACCGAAACAGTTTGCCTGTTTCTCTTCTCAGCAGGCATAATGGCCCAGTGCATTTGAAGGATGCTACAGTATTGCTTACCTATATTTCTTGACTTATTAATCTTTAAAAAAAAAAATCCCACTTAAAAACACTGTTATTGTCAAGCCATAAGAATTAAGCACAAAGAACTAGCCCTTTCTGATCTTCTTTGTCCATGATAGTCTAAGGTAGTCTGTACAAGTGCTGCTATCCATGCAGACAAGTAGTTCTGCAAGGCTAATTATATCCCTTGTCCTGTCTCTTACAGTGGTGTCAGGTACCTTTTGGTTTTGCTTCCTCAAATTCTGTTGGTAGTATGGCCATGAAGTTGCAAAAATTGTGAGAGAATAGGACAGAGCAGGTAGGTTGCTGTGTTTTGACAATGAGGATTTAGTGCAAAGGGAAGGGTATATACCCAAAAAAAAGGTACATGCAGACCTTTTTTTGTTCCTTTCCAGGAATAGCGTATGCATTTTAGAGATTAACTTGCTGTTTTCCCAAAACTTAGCTAGATGTGGGCAGAGGAATGCTCAACAGAACTGCTAAATGTGCAACTCTCAGGTCTATGTGGCACTACCATGCCGTCTCCAATTCTCTGGACAGGCATTTGGGGCCACCCTTACACCCCTGCATTTCAAAAGTGCCAGAAAGGACAGCTGTGTCTCAGCCACTGCCTGGCTTGGGTGAAACGGAGAGCATCCTCTTGCACTATACCTGCCCGCCTGTGCTCTCCCATACCTCTGGAAGAGTTAGGTAAAATGTGGTCTTTGATGATCCTTCTAAGTGTAGCCAGTCTACAGGTCACTAACAGTAGAAAGTAAACACAGATGGTGAGAGCATAGGTGTCTAAGAATAAAGTGATTAAGAATTTGAAAGATTTTCTGCCTGTAGTAAGTAAACATACAAATTGTTAAGGAAAAGTTAAGCAAGTGGTATGAAGTGATTAGAAAAATTGACCAAGAATTATTACAGCATTTTCATTTGCTTCAAAGTAGGAATTCCATTCTAACCTTCAGAGAAATATTTTTAGCGTAGTTTCTAAGGAGATTAGTTGTATATGAATGTGCTGTCTTTGTCCATCTGTCTATCAGTCCTTGTATGTTCCCGATACATGTTGAACCTGTTGACAGATTTGCACTTCAGCAGAAAACAAAGGTTTAGAGGGTATGAAATTTCGTAGATGTTAATGGCTAGGTAGAGGCCACTTAGTGTTTGTACAGCTCAACCCTTGTGGGGAACTGTCCCCATGCAGTATGGGGAAGACTGGAAGTACAGCAGGTTCTGAGATATAGGAGTTCAAAGGGCCCACAGAGTGCTGTGTTGGAGGGGTCCTGGGAAGCGCCAAGCAAAGGATTGAGTGGAAAGCAAGAAACACGCGGACAAAAATCGTAGTAAAGAAAGCCTAGCTACTCTCGCTATTCACAGAACGTGTTTGGTGAATGCCTGTTTTTACGCAAGCAGTTTACACACTTTATGTGATCTAATAGAGCCAACTGAGTGCTGTCACTGCCAAGCAACACGCCACTTTTTGTGTCAAGTACTTGCTGGACGCATGCCCTGAGCACCGTTGCCTTTTGAATTCGTTTCATCTGACTTACTGATCTTGAGCAACCATTGTCAACCTTCCTGTTTAAAACATTTGGGCCTTGTGGTATCAGCCCCCAGGTCAGTGATCCCCCACTGCATCCTGTATGATTCTTCATGCCCTCAGTTGCACCAGCAGGCCTGAGGCTCACCACAGCGTCCAGGCAATTCACTGCTCCAGAGCTGTGCCTTCACGCTAGGCAACCGTGGCCGAGGTTCTGGTAGTGTGATGTTTCAAAAAAATTTATGCAAGTTTAAGGATACACCGTGAGTTTTATTTTTCTGGAATATAGCCTGTGATCATCCTGGAGACCAACTGGAGTGGCCTTCCTGTAAGGAACACCAGTGTTACCCTTCTCTTGCTCCACCTCAAATCCTTCTCCAGGATGCTTTCTTCTGAAGAAAGCAACCCCGTGCCTTTCAAAACATGTATGTTTTGTTTTGAGCTCTTGAACTAGCTAATTATCTGCCTGCACAGTATATGCCCACTATATTAGTTTGATCTGGAAGAAAGCAAAAATCTTTAGATTCATTATGTAATTTGGAGAGTGAGCTTAGAGAAATGAAAGGCTGGTAATGCATAATGCGTTCATTTCTGTAGAAAATACATATCCTACAAGAGGATGCCAGAAAGGCATGTGGAGCAACAAAAAGTGAAAAATAGCCACTTGATACAATGATTTGTCACCTGTTGACAGTTGTGCCTGTTGGCAGAAAAGTTCATTATGAATCATAAGTTGAGGGCTCAAAGCAGGAAGGACAGAAGCCTTGAAGATTTGTCCTTGAAGGCAGGTGATGTACAGCATGGTTTCTTTCTTGCTGTAATGGAGGTTATGTAGTTTAGTATGACTGTTAGTCTATTTTAAGGTATTTCCGATCAAATGAATTACAGATTGAAGGAAGTTCATAGTTAAACCATACTGTGACAATACTGGAAAAGTACAATGCTCTGTAAATATTTTTACAAATAAGTGAAGAGAGAGCTTTAGCTACTGATATTTAGTGAAAACAAGAATACCTGATATTGTTAGCCTAGTTTTCATAAGAATGACCTGACAACAAGAAGTTTATAGCAATTGAAATATTCATTGTCCAAAAGGATCAAAAGAAAAATAGAGAGCAGACAAGGGTGTGTGGAGCCATTCAATCAGGAGAGAATATTACATCATGCACTCAAGAATTAGGCATTTCTGTTGTCGTATCCCAAGCAGTGGTTACTGTTGTATCCAACTCCTTTGTTTCCCTTGCATATTTTCAGTAGAAAACTTATATGTGTAAGGTAGAACAGACAACAGCAGAGCAAATGTCTCACTGATTACATGTTTTTTCATGCTCCCTACAATGAAGAAAGGTCACCATAGTAGTCATTCGGTCAACCGGAGTTGTAGCGTCTCCCTCCTTCCCACTCCCATTCAGTCAGTTATATTGTACGTGGAACAAGCCAGATTTTCTTCTACACCACTAAGTGTAAAAAAGTACTTGGCGTAAGGACTGCCAAGTAAACTACCATTGACCAGACATAGGCTTAGCCTTCAGAAGAAATGAAACTTTAAAGAATGTGACAAATTTGTGATAATCTTATTTAAAAGAAATTGTAAACCCAAGAGAAACAGTGTAACTCACTTAGTGTGGGAATTCCTACTGTTTTATGTCACCTTTATGTTTAGTTACCAAATCACCAATGTATATCACTTTGACTGTTATCTTCCACTATCCCTGCCCAGGTAGTGCTTGCTGTCCTCCTGGGATGGTTGAGCTTGAGTAACTGTGCATCTTCCCTCCCGTGTTTATAAGGGCATGGTTTTTAGCAGAGAATTGCTGGAACAGAAGAACAGACTCTGGTCTACAAAGTTTGAAGCCGCTGGCTGCAGTAGTAGCTTAATAAAAATTGCGTACAGCATTATTCGAGTCTCGTATTCTGATTCTGTGAGACATCTGATACTCCAGGCAAGAGACGACATCTTTAAAACTTGCTCATCCTAATTTATTTCCTGTTGTTCAGCTGTGCTTCCTGTTGTGAGTGCTTCTATCCTGAAAATGACTACCCAATAAAACTGCAATGTTATCTATGCTGTCAGCGTTAGACTCAGTTGTGTATGCTTGGTCATGAAATTTAGTGAAATTTTGTGATAATACCATATGCTTCCCACTCTTTCTGATTGTTGACAGGTTTCTCAAGTATATTATATCTTAATGTTGTAACTACATATATATGGAGCAGAAGGAGTTGCTCTCCCTTTAATCAGGGAATATATTTCTTTAGGAATAACATGGATTTGTCATTTCATAATATTTTTTGGGGAAAAGGAAGTTTTGTATGTTATTTATAGTATCATTTCTAAATGGATGAAAGCAGGAATGATCAGAGAATAACCACTCAGAGAAGTGTTTTGATATGAGTATTTTGTAGGAAGAAGTAAGAAGGTGAAGGAGAAGATCCCACAGGGTTGTTCCCCGTTGTAAGTTGACCTTCAGATATAGAGGATATGGACACGGAGAATGGGTCTACCTCTCTTGTATAAGGCTGCCATGCATGCGTGCTTTTGTTGGGCCATGTGATTGTAATCACAGCGTTTCAGCTTGGTTCTTTATCTAATCTCTGGATGAATGGTTCACTAATTGATTTACAGTAAGAAGTAGAATAAATTTTGATAATGGCTTGTTTTGTTCTACTGTGTATCTTCTGGTCTGCTTATTTAGTAATACTTGCATAAACAGAGATATTCTTGAATATAAATCCCGAGTTTTGTTTTCTAAGTATCAGTTAATACAGAGAAGACCAGTTATTTAAAGCATATGATCTGCTCACTATGACACAGAGACTAAAAGGCTGATTGTCAATGACAACAGTGTCCTCTTTAAGTTGGAAGGCTTTTACTAATTGAGATCTTCCTTTAGCTCTGTTTTAGTATATGTTAGTCTTGTATTTCTTAAATATGCATCATTACTTTTCTTTTGTATGGGCTTACATAATTTTCATGCCATCATTTGTATAGTGACACATTTGATATCAAATTATATTTCATACAACACATAATATACTGTACCACAAGTCCTAAATAACTCAAGTTATTATGGAAAAGATGCCAGAATGTAGGAACAAATAAAGTAAATATATGTTGACTAAGATAATTTGGGGGAAGCGATGTATTTTAAAAATCAGTAGGTATTTTGGGGGGTCGATTTCAATGCTAATTTCAAGAAGATAGGCTATGGTTTAACTGAAAAGACTGAGAACAGAACATGCCCCCAAATGACCAACATGAAGGGATGACTGACTGGAACCACTCATGCGTCACTGCATCTCATGAACGCTCCCCTTGCTGACAAGCTGCATAGGTATTTTCTAAGAGAAAAAGGATTTATCTTCTAAAGGAATCCAGTAGAATCTGCTTCCAATATTGCAGATCCCTTGGGATTTGTAGGACAGCGAGGATCAGTTAAGTCATCACACTTCCAAGGCTGTCCGCTTTCCCCTCAATTTATAGTAAAAGGAGTCTTCCAGTGCCAAAATTGCACATTACTGTTTCCAGGTTTCAGACAAGTGATGTAGAACTGAGATAGATGTTGAAAATGGATTCGTTTCCTCCTTCACTTTCTATATTAATCAGTCTTTGCAGAGGAGCAAATCCAGGTCTGAAAAGTGAGAGGAGTAAGCAAGTGACCTCTCCCAGAGTTCTCTCCCAGACAGGCACTAGGAGAGAGAACTCCCCTCCCACGCTCTACAGCTTTGCCCAGCAGACTGGTGACAAAAACACCAATATCAACTAATGGCAACTAATCTCTCTGCTGGAGCTAACAAATAGCCAGGAACGTATTAAACACACACGAAAGGAAGACAAAAACCTCAGCCCAACTACAGCAATACCTCTGGACAGTCTCCCTTACTGCATCCTTGCTTCCAGTAGTGTCTTGAAAACAGCTATTAAGGGGCTGACAATAAGCAAATGCAATGCCTGCCAGATAATGTTACACAAAACCCAGAAGAATTAAAGTCCCATTTTATGTTACAAAACTGAAATTTGGCAACTTGAAATTTCGATAGGCAGGCTTTCTAGTACATCATCGGTGTTACTCATCTGCATCAGGAATTGATGTAGACCCTGCTTAGAGGAGCTCCCTGTAAGAGTGACTCATTTCTTGTTCACAACCCAGCACTGAGGTCAAGAAGTCCTCTCTGTTCCATTACAGTGTTTTGTCATTGATTTTACCTTTCCTGTCATCACAACACCTGGCTCAAAAAGCTATCTGCTCTTCTCTTTTTCAGTATTTCACGTCATCATAGGAAGCTTATTCTCTCCTTTGTTACGTTTTTTAAATCTTAAGGCTTCTATAACTGGGATGCCCCTTTAGCTGTAATAATGTTGTTTTTTTTAATTGAAAGTCTGTGAGCATTGAAATGGTGAACTTAAAGACACTTTCATGAAAATCTCTTGTCTCTTCTGAGGTGAAAGGGGCTGTGAATGTCCTCATAATTACTTTTGTGGATATCTTTTTAATAGCCTTGGGGACATACACAAACATTTAATTATTAGGAAAGAAGTTAATACAATGAAGAATACCGTACTAACAATGAACCTTATAAATATATAGAACTCATTAATTGATAATTATGTTGAGAGATAAGCACAACTCGATTTTGTTTTAAGCAATGAGTTCGTGCAGGTGTTTAGTTAGGAAGAGACTGTCAGAAATCTTACTGTGCGATGCTGTGTCAATAATTTGCTTCTTGTCCTTGGTTCTGTAACAGTGTTTATTTAATAGGGTTTTGTTGCTCCCCTTTTCTTCCCAAGTATGTCTTTTTCCTTTGCATATTATTACAAAAAATAAATTAGCACATGTAGTGGGAGAGAGACTTAGAACTGGCCTGTATAGCACAAGAGAAAGCCAAGGAAAAGCCGGCTGGGCAGAAGGGCTCTCCGCAGAGCAAAGCCCCAGTGGCTGGTGGCATCGTGACCTGGTCAACCCAAAGGCTGCTGTTTCCTGGTAGCCCTACCGCACACCGAGGAGTCACCTTGCCAGACCAGAGTCAAGGCTTTGGATGGCTTTTGTCACCTCGTGGGGGCATCTGACCATGGGGTAAGAGATGATCCATCTGCCTTTGGGGTACCCGGCCCTGGGCCCTCAGATCCCTTCGTACCTGCACCAAGGGTCTTGAAGGCTACTTTGCACAGGTGGCTCACAAACACCTTTGTGGTGGCATGTCTCTGGCCCTATGCACAGTCCTTTATCTCCCTAGAAAGTAGCATATAAATGGATGCATAGCTGTATTTTCTTATTGTATCAGCTTGTACTTTCTTACCTGATTTAGTGACAAAGCCAATTGTTAGCTACACGTTGAGAATTAGTTGGCCATGAGCAAGGGATATGGAAACCCAGTCAAGTGCTCTGCTCCACATAACATTGGAGCAACAGAGGTGGGGAAAACATGTTGATAGATCTGTTTCGTTCAGCTGCAGAGTAACATCTCTTTTCCCTAATTTTAAACATTTCTAGGGGACAAGAAAGCTAGTTTTTATCAAGCACTATTTACACTATGATCTCTAACACAGTAATTTGATTTAAAGGAAACTGTCAAGTTTAATTTGGTCTCAAACATAAACCTGTAAAAACACACTTTTGTAAGCTTTTTGTGACTCACCAAATTTAGTTTGCATGCTTTTAGAGATACTGTTTTATTTGTAGAGATGGCAAATGCCTTTTGGAAAAATTCTTGTTTGAAATGCAATGTTTAAAATGCTTGATTTTCCTCAAATTTATTTGAAAATCATTTTTCTTTTTAAAAAGTGAGCATTTCACAGTAGCATTCGCAACCCAAATAAAATATTGTTATTAACACAGGTGAGAAAATGCTTTCCTGAAAGGAGTAGATGTTTGGAAGAACTGCAAGACTTCAGGGGTGCTTTACCCAGTACACTTTGTTCTTCCCAAGCTGCGTCTTAAGCAAAAAAGAAATCTGGCATTACTGAGGAGAGAGAAATCACAAAAATCCCACAAGTTCTGATTGCTGTTTCTGAAATGCAAGCTTGAAGATCACTGGCCTATTTTCATATTTTCACCCTATTTTATTTTCAAGTATAAGCTATTAAAATTGTACAGAAGAAAGCTGAATAAAGAGTTGGGACTACTCCAAACTGGGATGAATTTGCTGCAAGATAGAAAAGAACTGTCATAAGGAAAAAAAGTCTATTAAGCTGGTTTGGTAAGTCCCAAGTTTGTTCCATTTGTTTAGAAAAGAGAGAGCAATAAAGGTCAGCTGTAAGGAAGGACTTGAAACAAGTAAATGAACAAAAAAGCAGTGAAATAGGAAAGGGTATAAGTAAGCAATGTATCTGTGGCATTACCTCAAAACCGAAGTTAAGGGAGATCTTCTGTGCTGGAATGCTTTGTCAGCTGAAGTCAGGCTGTGGCTCAGCAGTACAGGGAGTCTGGCCTTTGGTTTCCTGGTACGAAGTGACAGGTACTGCAATCACACAGCGCAAAAGCATTGATCTGCCATAAGCACCCTCCACCAGTTCGGTTTTGTTCTTAAAATGCATCAGGTGATGTCTGACTTCCCACTATGAGCAGTCAGTTGGCTGATTCCCTGTCATGTGCAGAGGATATTTTGGTGGAAAGTCTGTCATGTTGCCTGCCATCGCTGAGTTGGGTAAAAAATTTTACTGCTGGTATCTGTTATGTGCAAATTCAGTACTAATGATGGGGGAATTACAGCTTTTAAGTGCTCAGCAGCATTACGGCCTGACATGTGTCTGTGTAATGTACTGTAGATGTGTAGACTGGTGTCATTAATTATTGTGGAAAACCTAAAAAACCTACCAGTTGTTAGTTTTTCAACAACAAAAATGCATGTCCGGACAAAATACTCTATCTGAGAAAGCATCGTGTGATATGCAAAATAATAACAATAATAAAATCATTAGGCAAGCTGCCAGCTGTGAGCTGTTTCAAGTATCAGTTCAACACATCAGTTACATTAATCTGTACACTGACTAACAATTTTGCCAGCAAAGTGCAGTAGAGCACTCTTTTTTTTTCTGGAAGATAAAAAAAAAGATAATAGTCGCTTTGAAATAGCAAATTATGTAATGGAAATAGCAGTTTGGCTGTATAGTTATTTTTGAGAAACTGTGTATTATGTAGCAAGTCTCTAAATATAATCTTGGTGGGTGAATTAATCTATTACGACAAATTTTATTCGGGGTATGAATTAACCATTTTGGAAGAAGGTAAGGTAAGACTGGGTTCTCAATTTCCTTATGTTTTCTGTAGCTCTGTTTCTCAAACAAACAAATAAAAATCCCTAAGATAATATGTCTGTGCTTGCTGCTGGGATCGGTTGCCTTCAGCAATGGTTTCAACCGTATAATCCAAGTGTTATCTCTCTGTGAAATGCATGTAATGTACTACTTCAGGTGGGATTGAAGGCTCCCACCTGGTAACGTTTTGCACTTTGTATCTACCTGGACTGATTTTTGTGCTTTTGGGCTTACCTGCAAAGAATTTACCAAACTGGAAGAAAATGTCAGTTTCAAGAGACAGTTCCTGGTGAAACCTACCCATTCCACATCCTGGAATGCAGGCACAGGCTCAGTGCTTGGGTGATCGCTGTCGGAGCTGAATATAGGACTCAAAGTTTTGTTAACATTTCAAATAGAAATAGAATTTGATTGCAGCTGCAACAGAGCATACTATTGCTTTAGGAATTTGCTGCCCTAAAAATGTTCATATTCTCTGTGAGGCTTCCTTTTAAGCATGGGGATATTATCCTGTTCTGCTAAGTAGTGCTAACCAAATATCTTTGTGTTGCAACAGCCACACTAAGTATACTTAAGTACTATCACAATAATTGTCTTCTGCAATCTCATCTCATCTCATCTCATTTCATCTCATCTTTTTGCCTCCCTGTGTATTGAACAGATGGCCTTGAGCTTTATGTAGGTGATTAATTAAACTGCAGATAACAGGAGTATTTTTTGCATACATAAATTCCTCTTAACAAGATTTTAACTTCTTTTAGCAACCAATCTGCTCTGAGGGGGGGCAGAATTTTTTTATCTCTTCCACTTTTCTTTTAAATATATGCAGTATATGTCTTGAAATAAAAGTGTCTGGTTGTTGTGCCAGTTGTTAGAAGGCTTAGGTTTCAGTTCTTCTGGCTAGTGAAACTTAACAAGGGTATCAGTAAACCGAAAAAGTTAAATTCTGCTGCTGAGAATCTCAGAGACTTCTTAACAAGTGGCCACGTATATGGAAGAAGGCAGGCGTTGCTTTGTCTGACAGGGTCTGTTTAGGGCACAGGAACTTGACTTCAACAGCTGCACTCAGAACTAGCTGCAACAGGTGTTAGAGTACTTGCACTGTGAGAAGAGCTGCCCTTCTGGGGAGGTGAAATCGTGAGAACAAACCCTACGGGCAAATGGCAGCAGACGTTCTGCTGTTACAGGGCCCACTGCATATACCTCTGTTGCTCCTCGCATAGGCCAAGAAGCGTTTTGGCAGGTTTCTTATTCTGCCGTCACTGCTGACCTCATGTCCATGTAGATTTTAATTCTAAGTGATAAAATTGCAATGCTTTAAAAAGGCGTTTTCATTTCTCTTCACCATGATTGTTTTTCACAGGCTTATTAGCAGGAGCCAGATGTGTAGTATAAAGTGATTGAAGGTAATAAAATAAACAGTTTCTCCAAATTCTAATTACATTTTCTTCTCTTGTATTCATGCAGCTTTTATCAGTGGGTAGGCTACTGAACGAGTTTATTGGCAAGAACATTCATGGGATTGGCCAATTCAAGGCAGTATCTTGAAAATTTCACAAACACATTTCATAAACACTTTCTCTTTTTCTGTCATCACTTAAAAAAATATTTTAATCTGAACAATTGATATCATGAGTTAAATGTGTGTCAGGGTTACCAGGTTTGGTGGAGGTGCTCACAATCTGCAGATTTTTGGGGAGGATTTCAGGTCTCCAGGAACCTCTATGTTGTGTCTTGTCCAAACAGGTTTGGTTTCGAGTGTTGAATGTGTAAAACAAACTAATTGCACATGACCTACAAGTATAGCCCAGGTTCATTTGTAGAAAGAACTGAGCAAATGATTTCTGCTAATGAAAAAACTTTTAAAAAGCTTTGGTTCATACAGAGAAGAAGGAATGAAATTTCAAATTTGATAACAACTTGTTAACTTGGGTCTACTTAAAAGAAAGCATTATTCCACTGAGGTACTGTGCTGGATGATCTCCTAGAAGCCCACAGTAATAAACAAAGATGCATGAAAATATGTAGTCAATCATTGCTGTAGCAGTGTATCATCTCAGTTATAGCCGTAGAATTCAATGTGTGCTGTGGAAATCCAGTCTGAAGGGTGCATGTATGTCTGTGTGCCTGTGTGTTTGTGTGTGTGTAGGGGTACGCTAAAAGACTTCTTGCTGTGTGTTTCTTCCGTGTTTTTTAACAGTGTGGGAAGGAGAGCTAAAGGGAAGCTTATCTTCCTAGGAAAGGAAGGTTAATACAAGAAGGGGATTGATGCTCAGATAGGTGGCCAAGGATAACCACGTATCTTGAAAAATCTGCTACTGTATCCTCTGGCTTTACTGTACATCTATTAATAGACAATATGTGATACCTAGCTATGAACACACACATACCTGAGAAGAATAAAATCTTGTGAGGTTAATCCATTGTAATCCCTCAGTTGACACCTTTTCCAACTTCTTCTTAAAAGTTTTAGATTCCTCAGGCAATCTTCGTATGACCCATTTCTTTTTCCACTGATAACACTTAGAAAAAAAATGTAGTTCTTTTCAGAAGGCAAAAATATTTGGAATTCGGTGTACTCCAAAGTGTATATATTTAAATCTTTTTCTTCATATTCCAGATATATTTCAGGGATCTTGTGATACCTAGGGGAGCTTTTTCCTTTGTAGGACAACAGCAGAAAGAGGGCCTGGTGGGGTGGGATTGTGAAAACACATGAGCTGACACTGCACATTGAAGATATATATTGACGGGACACATACAGACCTTCTTAAAAACTTAAACTCTATATCACTTTAATGGATACTTATCCAAGTGAATGAGCAGCCTTGTTTCTCATCCTGCCCTTCACAAGCTGGCTGGTTCACTGAAGAAACTTTCTCCCTTTCTCCTTTTCTCTATCCCTGCCTCGCTGCTGTTGCCCACTCACATGGGGAAGGGTAATCCTTGCGGCGGGTGACCTGTCGTGTCAGTCTCCGAACAGTGTCTGGCTGTACAAGTATGTTGTGCCTGAGCGATCGCTTGCTCTCTGATTCCTTTGGCTGAAACATGAAACAGGGATCAGAGCTGAGCCCACTGATCCGTTCTTAATCCTATGAGAAGCCCCACTGAACTGAATTGCCACCACTCACTGTGACTTCATGTACCGTCACTTACGTGTCCTAAATTAAAAAGCTTATAAAGGGCTTGGCTCAGTATGTAACTTAGCACTTTGAAAAAGCTGTGAACAATTTTTCTGTTCAAAGGGGAAAACAATGTATGCTGTTGCTTTTTTCCTTCTGCTTATTAGACTTTGCTTTTGATGACTTTTACTGTCGTTTCTTTGTAATTGCTGATTAGGCCAATTTTCTGCGGCAACATTAGCACTTCATGTCTACTGTATCTTGTCACAAGAAGTGGCACACTTCAGATGAATTGTGCTCAGTGTAAGAAGTCGGTGAAGCAGCAGTGAAGTAGTTAATGCCTCTTGGCCTCGATTACAGTGCAGCTGGCCCAAATCAACTAAGAACATTTGTAGCACAGAAATTGCTACAGCTCAAATCAGCCAGACTTCTGAGAAAAGTATCAGGGTGGCATTTTTGCTAGATGGGTAGGTTAAGACGACCCACTTTAAATGGATGCCTGATTTAAGTGGAACACTCCTGTTTAATACAAGCTTCCTTTTATCTTAATGGTATTGGCAGAGCAGCCCATTTGTCTCAATTTCCTTCAAGCAACAGTTCTTAAGCCAAACCTTGATAGCTGCAAATTCTACTGTACCTCAGCAAAATCATACACTTTGGGCTTACCCAGGTTTCCACACAAGGTGACTAATATTCTGTCTTGTCCCTTCCTGGTACTAAACTACATTAGTAGCATTGGTATTTTCATCCCTGGGAAATGGAAAAAAAACCTTTCAGATTTGCTATTAAGTATGGTAACATGTCATGTTATGAATACTTTGAATGTAACATGATTTTCAAATTCTATGTGCTATCAACATAATTGCCTTATATGGCCTCAATGACCAAATAGACATAATAGTGTATTAATACAGCGTTTTTCACTGGTTAGGAATACAAAATGCAGTGAAACCCCTAATACTTTTCAGATTTTGATGAAATTTGAGCTGAATAATTAACATGCATACAACAACTTTCAGAAGAGATGATCAGCATGGTACAACTTACTGCTCTTTGTTTGCTTATCAATAAGTATTCTTTTTATAGCAGAAATAGTACTGAAGTAATATTCTAACATGAAATATTTTACTTTCAATGAAATTTTCTGTTATATCCGTTATCGTGCATTGTTTTGAGCCTGCAGAAACTTTGCTGATAGAGGTCTCCCTTTCAGCATTTTGGTCCAACTTAGATGTTCAAATTCATCCCTCCATAAAATTAATTCAAGCAAATTCTAGAAAAATGAATTAAGTAATTGTTGTTACTATTTTTTTATTGTAATTTCTAGAACTTATGTATGTCCTTATGTATACAGAGAACTAAGCAGTGAAGTTGGAGTTCACTGACTCCTCAAACACAGAGCCTTCTGCAAGGCCCCTAAGGCACTTGCTCTGCCGTGGCACAGGTGAGATTTGTCACATGGAACTTGTATTTGGTTGTAGCGGGTGAAAGCATCCCAGGTCTCTGCACAGGCCACTGCGTCATTTTGTAAGTCTGGAAGTTGGTCTTCTCATACGTAATTCTGCATGTCAAGAGAACCGCAATTTTCCATCAATGCACAGGTCCCATTGTGATGAGACTCTGATTCTGGAGAAGATGCCTTTGAGATTCAAAGAATATTTCCTGACAGAGAAAGAGAGCCTGAGCATATACACTGTGCAGAATGTACAGTTCTGTATGTAATTTCCTGCTTTTTCTGGTGAAGGCTTCTCTGAAGTCAGCCAGTTTTTTTGGGTGTTTTTTTTTTTTTTCCCCAAGGGAATTAAACTAGGGCTAAAGCAACACGTGTTGTCAGTATTTTTCTTCTCCACCAGTCTCCAAAAGAAACACAAACCAAAACATCTTAAGATCCTCTTACAAGGTTTCAGAATTTCTGCACAAAGGCTTAAAATCTAGAAGCTGTGGCTGAGCTATGTAGCATTTCCTTAAAAAGGTGCCCAACCTGCAGACATTGAGAGTTGTCTGATGGATATATCTTGAGAGACTGAATTTCGAACACTTTTTACCTCTCTGCAAATACCCTATATGCAGTGAGTTTCTTAGGCTTGAAATGGGTTATGTGGTTGCTCTGCTTCTCTGCATTAGAGAGAGAAGGCTGAAGTATCAGGTAGTGATGAAATATGTTCCTTTTTATACATACCTGCCTCTCTTGATATTCTTTGGCTGGGAAAAGCAGGATACATAGATCCTCTGAGTTTCTGCTTCCGTACCGCTGTTCAGAAGTATGAAAAATTCCTAGGACAAACACAGTGTTCGATATATCTGGACCTAGATCCATTGCAGAGTTTTGCCAGGGCTTGCTGCTATTCGTTGCATTGATCTAATTATAAAGCTTTGATTATCTTACTGAGTTAGAGGAGCTGTGCCTGTTTCTGCCAGAGCTGCATTTGGCTCTGTGACTCCAAGCCTGAGTTCTCCCAGGCTTGGCCAGAAGGTGATTCCCCTTTGACCTTGCTGCCAAGGTCCCGGTTTGATTATGCAATGCAGCAATACATAGGCTGCATATAAAATGAACTGAGTCAAGCCAAGGTTTTTTAAACTTTTCTAGATAATTAAGTCGAACACAGCACTTTGCCAGCAGCTGGCAAAAACAACTCTCTTGGCAAAGAAATCAGCTCAGATATCAACTTTACTCTTAAAAGGTGTGTGAATGTAAACTGAATGCATGAAAAAGTTTAGGTCAGTTGTGTGTGCTTTTTCATGGACAGGGTAGCTTTATCTTGTGTTGTTTTTTCCATAGTATTATGGATTTTAAGTAGTTCATCAAGCTAAAAGCCTAATGATTTGTTTGTGAGGTTTTTTTAAATCTTGTTAAATTGCTAATTTTATTGACCATTTAACAACTCATTACTTGGGTTAAAACACTTTAATACAGATGGGCACCCACTGATGATATTAAAGCATGAAACATAGCTTGCTGCTATTTAGGGACACCATTTATTGTCATTGCACAGACAAAATAATTCCAGGCAAACTAATTTAGGTTGTACAGTGAAGGGAAAAGTGGAGGTGAGGGAAGGCCAGACAGTCTGTTGTACAAGCCAAATTATTGCAAGAGTCGTTCCCAGTTTTTGACCAGCTATCTTACATGTCCTGCATTTTTCAGTCGTAAACAGCAGGCATACGGGTTAGACTTCTGGCCAGTCTAAACGGAAGAACAATGTCCCATACAGGCTTGGCTCCTGGACAATTTTGCTGCATAAGAAGGTGAGATGCTTAGTTTATCATAATAAGCGAGCATCACTGAGGAGTTAATTTATAGAAGGTTATGATGATGATCACTTTGGCTTATGTCAATGACAAGCTCTTAAAAATTTCTCCTCCTTGACAGAACTCTGCCAATTCATCAGTTTGGCTTAAAGGATCAATGAGCTTTTCTGGCGTTATTGTCACTCTCTCAATGCAGATCTCCTCCTTCTCCTTCCATCTTCCCTCCCCCGCCACCCGTCAAAGTAGCACTGGGGAGACTGGCGTATGCCAAACTTGCCCACCCCATTCCCTAAGTGAAAATCTGCATGAACGGTTAAGACACGAAAAGTAAATACAAGTACCTCTGTTGGAAATAGGAAAGAAAGAAAGAAACTCTTCAAGCTTAGAATCATATGCCCAAATCCGACTTGAATGGGAACAAGGAAGATATACTAACTGTTCAGGAATGCTTTTCCATGGTGAATTTTTTTTATAAATGTAAAAAACACAATTTCTGTGTTTAGCATTTACAAATAGAGCAAAATTATGCATTTAATTTGGCTTTCCAATAAATTAGTAAGGGCTTTTTAATGGAATTAGTTGCACAATGTTTGGTTGCAAAACTGTTTTTGAGGGATGTTGAATGCAGTCTTTTAAGGTGTCTTTTTCCTTCACTTAGAGATGGATAAAAATAAAAGTAGCTCTGAAATATGCATTTATCTTGAATCCAGTACAAAATCACTAGCAGGGATAATGATTCAGAAAGAATGAGTGAAGGAACTGACCCTGTGTAGTTTTAAATGTGTTGTCCCAAGCTTTCATTTCATGTATCAATGGAATTTCAACAAATGATACCTGAGTGCTGTCGAAAAGTCTCCCATCTCTTTGGTTTCCTCTTTTTCCCCTTTTTTCTAGCCCATGTATAATATGGACATTTTTTAATGTACTGAGAGAATGGAAATGCATTTTGAAGATTTTAGTGAAGATCCTTTGTGTTTATTTGCAGTATAAATTTCTTTGGCAGTCTGGAGGAAATTGAGAATCCCCTATGACTTGAAAGGAGCAGGGAGTGTTCCGAGTTGAGGCTTGCTGCTCTGTGTTGCTGTTGGCAGGCATGTTACATGTTTTCCAACTGTTTGGTTTGGCTGTGGTCTAAGACCCATTGTTCTTCATCACAAGGAGTCTTTCCATTACCTTCTACCAGTATTTTGATAAGGCTTTTTTAGACTTAAGAATAACTGTGCCTCCTTCCAAAGACTGTTACTAGTGTGATAATCCATAGCCACAGAAGTTCAGCTTTTGAAAGGTGTCTTTACGTGAAAGAGCTTGCTTGAAATATCAGAAGTTCCTGGAAGAAAATAATATGCTATCTCTATGCCATTTCTTACAACTTTCAGTGAATCCTTAGGTAAAATTTTAATTAAAAAATCAGATATTTCACAGCTAACACGAACTGATTGAAATTTTTATGGCTACCAGCAGAGACCACCAAGCTCTGTTATTGTTTAATCTGTAAATGCAGGAACCCTATCATGGGCATAATTGTCTGTCTTTTTTAATTAAACAGCAGTACTGTGCACAAACACAATGCTAAAAAATAACCCTATAGAGAACCAGTACAGTTTGTATTAGTGTTCTGATGGCTTCACGTGAAACAGTTTTCCAATCTCATTTACATACTGAAAGAGAATGATAGCTATTCTGTTCAAGTCATGAAGTTGCATGGTTTTTCTTGAATAGATTAGGCTGTGCATACTATCCATACAATGGTACTGCATAGCAGAGTTAATGAAGCTGTTAGCATGATCTGTCATGCCAGAAAAGATCCTGAAAATAATTAGAAAGTGACTATGAATATTTAAATAGGGTACATATTAGATATGCTACATTCTCTTGTAGAAGATTCAGGTTTGCATTTTAAAATATTCAATGAAGTCTAACAACTGCTATACAAAAGTCAGAAATATGGACTTCATGAAGTCTGTTACACTCACAGTGTCATCCTATTTTAGTAAAAAGCATGAGCTTCCATGATACACTGCTTATTAGGTGCATACAGTATTCATTAAAGGAAAAAAACCAAGCAAATATAAATGCTATATTTTCATTATTGTAGGAGAGCTGTCAGCGTATTTTTCCAAATGGATTAGGTAGGTGCATGTGTATCAACTTCTACATTTTTTATCACATATGTAAATTTAAAATTGTGGAAAAAAGATACAAAAGTACATTTTAGATGGGTGGTATGTGCATCAGCTAATGGGTATGTGTAGGTTAAACTGAAAAAATGAAAAAATAATAAGAAGGGAAATTAAGGTTGGTGCAGGAATAACAGATTTAATAATGTGTGTTTAGAATGTTGGTTCCATTAATGATGACAAATTGCAAGGGGTGTTTTCATTATCTGCAAGTTCAGATCACGTTATCTCGATCTGAGGGGGAAAAACAACAAATTGGTGAATATCATTACATCTTTTCCTTGTTTTGCCTCTAACCACAGAGAGAAATTTTAGTTAACTGGCTACATGCATCTCAGGATTGTTTACTTAAAGTTGCTTAGGGATATGTGAAGATTTCAAAAAGCTACTTAGTGTGGGTACTTGGGAGTAAAGAATTAATTAGACCATTTCCTATGTAGAAGGTAGACATTAAAAATACATTCTAGGATTAAGTTTTTTCATATAGCGGAACAGAGCTTACGTTCACTAGAAAGAAATGCTAACTTCCCGGAATTAAATGAAGTGCAAACTACGATGAAATTCTTGAGGGCTGTGAAATTCAGCACGATGGGGTCAGTATTTTACTACTTTTAAAGTCTTTTAAGATAATTCATTTTCTTTCTACTATAAAACAGCATGAAAAAAGCTAATAATGCAGGAGGCATGCCATTATCAAAATGTAATGCTCAGGGGATTATGATATACAAACTGGAGAACTTTCTAATGGTCTGATCAGATGATCACTTGTGATTGCATTAACACTGTTTTTTTACATAGCTATCCCTTGTCTAGCTTATGGTAAATGATCTCCAGCCTTCTGTGGTGCAAGGAAAAAGGTTACTTAAAGCAATGCTGAAAGCCCCACACAGCTGGACAAAACCTGTTAATGTAATTTTGAAGATCATTACTATGGTCATAAGCAAGTCTGTGCCCCATACATACCTGTCACAACAAATTAGCCTCTCTGTTTAGCAGTAATAGTGTACAAGTTAAGAAAAGAGTAGCTGAGGAGAAAACGAGGTGGTTTTGTTCTCGTGGTCAGCATTCTGCTCCAAATCTGTTTTAGTACGAGTGGTTTTTCTACCGTTAGCATATCTCAGTGTTAGGTTTCCTTTTTTAAACAGATATAAAGACACTTCCCTAAAGCACAACAGGACAGTCAGCCCATCATTTCTTCCTTATGCAGAAATTTGACTTTGATTTGGAGTAAGTGGGTAACAAGCCCAACAAGAGGGCAATGCCTGAATGCTAAATAGCAGCTATAAATAAAAAAATACTGGTATGTTAATATCCATATATTTTATACTCCTCTTGCTGTTCCAAGGAGAGTTTGTTCAATGCAAACATATAATTCCTGATCAATGGATAAGTTATAGGATAAACATGTGACACTAAACAGAATTAATGAAAAAGAAGCAAAGGTCATTTTGTGTAGCAACCTACAGGTACAGTGAAGATAAATACACAGGAAATTAAATTTGTGAGGTGAGTTTCATATGCTATTTGTCTACATCTGCAGTTTTTGTTTTTCGTGAAAGCAGAATACCTCAGTAGCCCAGTAAATGCAGCGTTGTCTACACCAGGAACAGACCATAGGCTTCGTGCTGAATTCGCAGATCGTCCAAGCTGTAATTTGTCAAGCTTACTTTCTCTGAACTTGTCTTGAACTGCCTGGAGTTTTGTTTTTGTTTGTTTAGGTGTCACAGCAATTTTCCTAGCAGTCAGGAGGCTATGCCTGATGTTTTACTTTTTGCAGAATCACAGACTTGTAAAGGTTGGAAATGGTCTCTGGAGGTCATCTAGTCCAACCTCCTGCTCAAGAAGAGTCAGCTAGAGCAGGTTGCTTAGGACAATGTCCAGCCAAGTTTTGAATATCTCCAAGGATGGAAACTCCACAGCCTCTCTGGGCAACCTGCTCCGATATTTCACCACCCTTACAGTAAAAAGAACTTTTGTCTTATGTTTAAATGGAATTTCCTGTATTTCATACTGTTCCCATTGCCTCTTGTCTGTTCACTGGATACCTCTGAGAAGAGTCTGGCTCTGACTCTTTACTCCTCTTAGTAGACATTTGAGTACATTGAGAAGATCCCCTCTGAGCCTGCTCCTCTGTAGGCTGGATCTTTTTGGGTCTGGACTCTCACCAGTGTGACTGTATCTCTTCTGTACTGGGCAGCTGAAAGCAGGACCCAGCACTCTGGGTGTGAGCTCACCAGTGCTGAGCAGAGGGGAAGGTTCACCTCCCTTGACCTGCTGGCAAAGTTCTTTATAGTGCAGCCCAGGGGCCTGTTGGCTGTCTTTGTTGCAAGGGTGCATTGCTGGCCCATGGTCAGCTTGGTGTCCACCAGGACCCCCAGGTCCTTCTCTGCAGAGCTGCTTTCTAGCTGCTCGACCCACAGCGCGTAATGGTGCCTGGGGTTTTTCCTCCCAAGTGCAGGACTCTGAATTTCCTTTTGCAAGCAAAGCTGTCTTATTGCACCCTTAAATCTTTTCTCTCTCCCTCTGGCAAAGGGTTGATTCTTAAGTGGTTCTTTATCAAGGAACACATTTAGATGAGCAGTCAGATGAGCAGTCACTTGATCTACTAAATACATTCATTCATTCAAGACTCCGTATTGTCCCAACGTAAGCGCTTGTTTAACCACAACAGGGCCCGGGTTATCTTAGCCACTTATAAATAGTATTGGTTTAATGCGTGTACTTTCACTGTTACTTAATACCAAAGCAATTACCATAGTAACTGCGACACACACTGCAGAAGGGAAGAATTAGTGAAAAGAGCAAGCTTTGTTTGAAGTCAGGTGCCTTTAACTTTGTCACTGACAATGATCACAGAAATTCTCTTTGCAACAAAAGCCTGTGGACTGGCAAAGGGAGAAGTTGATGTGTTAGGCACAGATATTTGGAGCACTCGTGGAGGACCAGTCCTGCCTGAGAGCTGTACCTAATTTCTAGGCCTAAATAAGATCTTCCTTCACTAGTTAATTACTGTGTTCAGTGTTTCTGTGACAGGGTGGTCTCTCCAGAAATATGCCTTGGGCAGAATGAACTCACTATTGCTTTGTTTTCATGAAAATGCACAAATGTAGCTTGATTGTACTTAGGTTTCAAGAGAGGAGGGTCATATATGCCACAGCATTCTCAGTCCAGTTTGGGAAAGGGCTTTGAAGAGCTTTGTTAAATGTATTCTCATTATAAAATAGTACTACATTATGTATCTTACAGAAAAGTTTAAAAACCCAAGAAGTAACAAATGTTAAATGAAATAAAACAGAAAAATAAGCTAAGTAAAGGACAAAGGCTAATAATAGAAAAGAATAAACATGGAGTTTAAAGCTGTTGTGAACGAATCCCCTGTATTTAAATTAAAATTGATGAGGGTGACAGGTATTGTAAATGGTGTAATTTCGACTACATTTTTCTTTTTCCCTCTGTTAAATTCTGGTCTCAACTAAATTGTATCTCTGAGCCATCCGGAATAAGGTTGTCCATGCTGTTTTGTAAGCAAGAGTTGATTATGACAGACTGTGGTTGAACAGCAGATATCACAGCAGATTTGGAAATATCATCATGCACAATATAAGTGATTAAAATAAAAATATCTAATGCCATCTTTGTACTCATACCCCAGTCAAGTCTTTTCCTCTGATGTTCTGCTTACTACAGAACATTTCACTGCAGTTTGCTTTTTCAGCAACAAAGGCGCAGAAGTGAGATCCCTAAAGAAAAACACTGTCTGAATTAAAAAATTCTTAGTGCCGCCTCCGTCCAGATAAAGGGAAAAAATGATGGTGGTTTTAATATCTAAGATTATGAAAGTATAAGGAAATTTGCAGGGAGATGCAAGAAGGATACTGCTGTCTTTGAGTGCATATGAGGCACAGATATCCATTACTTATAATATTCATCACAGTAGAATAAATTATGATGGAGAAACTGGATAGGGGAACCATGAAAATTAAATTATGTCAATTCAAACTGAAAAATAAACATATGCTACATGCTGGAGATAATAAAGAATATGATTCCTGTGTTGTCCTTAAAAAATGAGAAATAAAAGAAAGAAAATACACCAGTATATTAAAAAGGTTAAGGACTCTTTTTTTTTAGGGGTAACACATGGCAAACACAGCAATTGAATTATATCAGAGGGTATCCATTCCATGCAGTGAAATATGTTATGCAAAGGCTTTTGACCTTTAAGAAAATATGTTGATGATTTTCCTCTGCATACAGAAAAATGTCAGCATAGGTGTAAATAAATGTCATTAACTTTGTTTTTGTATTCAGAGTATATCCACAAGGACCAAGATGTGCTGGTATTCAGACACTTGAATGGAGAGCATTCGAACCACTCATTAACCCTCCTAGTTCACTTGACTGCTCAGGCTGTCTCAGAGATGTCAGCCTCTCAAATCACCAAGGAAATGTGTTCTTATCAAGTCTATACAAAATGAGGACGCCTATGGTCTTACTGCTACAACTGCATGCATCGCATGTACTCATGTCTTGTTTTGAAGAACTGCTCTCCCAGGGACCTGGAAAAGTCCAGTTTCAATTTTCTGTTTTATCAATTGAAACGTACATTTATCAAAATTAGGAAATGTAGAAACAGCACTGTTTGATATATAAATACATGTCTATATATTTCACTCTTTAAAGGATGCATTTGCAGTCCAAAATCTCTAGTCTGTACGTTTAATGTTTCAGAGTATGACCATATTGTAAGCAATACATTACAGTCCTGTTAATAAAAACCAATGCCACTCCTTAAACTGAATACCTGGGATATTTCTGTGATCCACATTTCTATCTGTTCTCTAGTTGCTTTCACCAAAGGCAGAAGGGAAATTCAGTGCACTTAAGATGCTGAGGAGAGAAGGTGATGGTAGTTCTTAAGGAAGCTGTGCCACAGTCTGTGCTGCTGGTCAAATATATGTATCTCTTGGTCCAAGCAGGACAGTCCAAAAATACCTTATTTCAAGAATCTGCTAATGCTTGTACATATATTCACACTATTTTAAATTTTGAAAATATGATCCATTTCATTATTCAGTGATACACTGTAGTCAAGTAACATAAGAATATTTCCTCCCCCCTGAAATAAAGTTAACATTGGTATGCAACTTTTCAACTTTTTATAAATGTGGTTTTGTTCCTTAGATTTCAGGAGTGTTTCTGAAAGTAGATGCTATTATTCATAATAAAAAATGAGCAGAAATAAATACCTGTGGGCAACTTAGGTTTCATCAGTATTTTCATACAATTCAATGATGATTGATTGCATAAATTTTTGGACATTGCAGCCACTCAGCCTATTTAAAAATTAGGTCACTTCTGTAGATGTAGGAGGCAAATTCAAGCATCCAAGCTGAAGAAAAATTCATGAGGGTGCTTAACTACCACTTGCATACTAGCCTGTCCTGGAAAGCTGGATGCTCAAAGGGTGGTCCCATAGATGCCCACCTCTTGTTCGGATCTTTGATTTCAGTAGCAGTACAGAGATCAGTAAGCAAAGTTGTAAGAATAGTTGTCTGCAGGACTGAATCCATCGCAGAAATCCACAAAAGTACCTCAGATTGTGCCGGGGCTCATAATTCTGCTCCTTTCTGATACATCTCTCAGTTTTCCTATACTGACCTAATTTTCAGACATTAATAATCAAATCATTCACTATATCAAGAGCACTGTCTGCTGTGAACACGATGGCTCTGGAAATAATGCATTTTAAGTTTGCTCTGGACTTACATCA
>Ga0065711_1033662_pt1 | contig 25059 bp, 14 predicted proteins | sample Hoacrofraction12_FD_59098 | JGI IMG/M metagenome (GOLD analysis project Ga0065711, IMG submission 59098) | Hoatzin crop microbial communities from Cojedes, Venezuela - Epithelial fraction 12 v2 (version 2) | ecosystem: Host-associated > Birds > Digestive system > Esophagus > Crop | place...
GGCTGAACAAGCCCAGCTCCCTCAGCCTCTCCTCATAGGAGAGATGTTCCAGTCCCCTCACCATCCTCGTAGCCCTCCGCTGGACTCTCTCCAGTAGCTCTTCATCTTTCCTGAACTGGGAAGCCCAGAACTGGACACAGTACTCTAGATGGGGCCTCACTAGGGCAGAGTAGAGGGGCAGGAGAACCTCCCTCGACCTGCTGGCCACACTCCTCCTAATGCATCCTAGGATCCCATTAACCTTCTTGGCAGCCAGGGCCCACTGCTGGCTCATGGTTAACCTGTCGTCCACCAGCACACCCAGGTCCCTCTCCGCAGAGCTGCACTCTAGCAGGTCCACCCCAAGCCTGTACTGATGCATGGGGTTGTTCCTTCCCAGGTGCAGGACCCTGCATTTGCCCTTGTTGAACCTCATCAGGTTCCTCTCTGCCCAACTTTCCAGCCTGTCCAGGTCACGCTGAATGGCAGCACAGCCTGCTAGTGTGTCCACCACTCCTCCCAGTTTTGTGTCATCAGCAAACTTGCTGAGGGTACATTCTAACTCTTCATTCAGGTCATTGATGAAGAAGTTGAACAAGACATCCTGGATTATCATAAAAATCATATGGAATCATATGGAATCCATATGGAATATCACTAGCTACTCTAGGAATTGTGTGGAAGTGAATGCTTGGAAGTGAAAAAGATAACCCTGGCTGCCTAGCAGCATTTATGTGAAAAGATGGCATCCAGTCAAGATGGCAACAGTAGAAAACATATAGAGGAAAATAGCAACCTCTTCCAGCAGGAAGCAAATCACTGTTGAATAGTCATTGCAGAACTAGCAGAAACACAATAGCCGTGAAGAAAATTTACTGAGATATATAACTATGTCTGTATAGTTGTGTGGGTACCAAAGGCACTTTAAAATGAAACAACTAAAATAAATCTAGGCTTGTAACATAAACAAGCCCTTAGAAATATTCTGCATTCTACTGATACAGAGATAGACTTAATTACTCTAGTCTTACTTAAAAAAGAAAATAAGATGCCAGCTTTTTACATTCCACAGGAGAAATGAATGGTCATTTTGCAACTCCATGTGCATATAAACACCCCAACTAATTAATGCTTTACAGTTCCTGTCATCGACGTTACCTGCATTACCCAAGAAGCCAGTTTTGAGTAGGATTCTCCAAAGTCAAGATACAAATGATGAAATTGTAGGTAAACTTCAGGTCTACAATATTTGAATATTTTGGACTTAAGATTTGTCATTTCTTCCACCAGCAACAGCATTTCTAGAAAAGGTATGAGAACTAATAAAAAGAAGGTGAAACAAGACTGACTAGACTCAATTGGCAAATAGCTGAGAAACGCTGAGGGAATTGTTCAAGTCATACAGGTTCTCAGCACCTTCAATAACACAAGTCTATTATAAAAATTACAGAGTACTCTGAATAACTCAGTCTTCAGTAGAAAGTGAGCAGTCAGCTAAAAGAACGCAGTAAAGGAATAGGAAAGAAGTAATTAAGGAAAGTGATGATTTAAAACATTTTGTAAAAACACTCATGAAAGCTTTTAGAGAGTAGTGATGACTTCATCACTCTCAGTACTGTTACTGTCAGATTGTTGGGATCTGTAGTATTTTTTAAGTGAACTTTTACTTTCGTTGTCAGGCTAAGCAACAAGAAAGGTTAAATGTATGCTCACTGAAGCACTTTTCAAGCATGAGAGCAAATGGATGTTAGGCTGGGGAGCCATGCTAACTTTGCAAGAGACTATAAAAGACATTCAGGATGCTTGAGTTGACGGAGCAGAAAGCGAAGACCAAGTTTCTGTAATTTTACAGGAGAAAAACAATCAGAATGGATAGTTGGACAGGTTTGACTATTACAATTGCCAAAGAATATTTCAAGGTATATGGCAGTTTTGAAATGTGTATCCAGGTGAACCAACACAAAATCGTTGTAAGATTAATAGACTAATAAACATAATAATGAGAGAAGGATAACCACCATCACATAGTTTGATGTCCTTCCTCCACAGGATGTTTTTTTCTAGAAATTAGACTAATGCAGGATATAACTGAAACTTTGGTGAGAAGAAAAAAAAAAATATCATATTCCTTATATTTGGCCTTGATGTGGCACCAAGTTCATTTATCCTAACCATATTTGCCAAAGTGATGGATTAGATTATTTGGTCTTATATGGACGATACACTATTAATAGCACAGCCAAAAGAACTTTTCCCTTTCCACTATCTGGCCATTTCCCTACAGCTGTAAATCATAGAATCATAGAATGGTTTGGGTTGGAAAGGACCTTAAAGATCATCTAGTTCCAACCCCCCTGCCATGGGCAGGGACACCTTCCACTAGACCAGGCTCCTCAAAGCCCCATCCAGCCTGGCCTTGACACTTCCAGGGAGGGGGCATCCACAGCTTCTCTGGGCAACCTGTGCCAGTGTTTCACAACCCTCAGAGGTAAAGAATTTCTTCCTTATATCTATTATAAATCTACCCTCTTTCAGTTTAAAACCATTACCCTTGTCCTATCACTACACTCCCTGATAAGAGTTCCTCTCCAGCTTTATTGTAGGCCCCGTTTTAAGTACTGGAAGGCTGCTACAAGGTCTCCCTGGAGCCTTCTCTTCTCCAGGCTGAACAGCCCAACTCTCTCAGCCTTTCCTCATAGGAGAGGTGCTCCAGCCGCCTGATAATTTTTGTGTCCCTCCTCTGGACTCACTCCAACAGCTCCATGTCTTTCCTGTGCTGAGGGCTCCAGAGCTGGACACAGGACTCCAGGTGGGCTCTCACCAGAGCGGAGCAGAGTGACAGTACCCCTCCCTCGACCTGCTGGCCGTGCTGCTTTTGATGCAGCCCAGGATATGACTGGCTTCCTGGGCTTCAAGCACACATTGCCAGCTCATATCCAGCTTTTCATCCACCAATACCCACAAGACCTTCTCCGGCAGCAAGGCAAGAAGAATCAGTGGTACTCAGTTGGAATTCTGAATTTTATTTTTAAATCCATAGAAAATTATTGACACAGATATAATCCTCTAAATACAGAAAAAATCTTGAGAGATCTAGCAATATAAATACAACATAGAAAAAAATGGGTTTCTAAAAGGTAGTTTTATGAAGAGTGGATAGAAATATATTACTGTGCTAGAGGTTATAGACATTTCTTCTTCAACCTCTTTTTGCTTTTTTAGACTATATTAGAATTACCTTTAATAATGCATTAGAGACAACCTCTGAATGGACAACTCAGGGGCAGTTACCGATCAATAGTGTAAAGGCTAAAAACTGACCTTAATGACAGGGAAGCATTTTCTAGCTAGAATTTGCCCAATATTAACAAAATACTGTGCATATGAAGAAAAATTCCAGTTTAGCAAAAACATGAGAAGAAAAGGTATTAGATCAGTTTTACTGAAAGTAGAAACTCTACCCATGACTTCAAAAGGCTATTCTATATTATAAAAATGTAATAGTAAAGCACAAATTTCTATTGGAAAACAGAGGAACTTCGTGGCTTGTTTTCTCTTTCTCAGTCATTTGACCTAACAGCAAAGCATTTCATCTGTGCTTTATGCTGTATTGCTGCTCTATCACGCTGATTGCTTATTTTGCATGGACTGCACTTGTGCTCTGTGACTGCTCTGTTCCATTAGACAGTTTAACCTCATACAACAGCGTTAGACTGCACCAGCATTAATAGCAGCAGGATAGTTGCTTCGAGTGCAACATCCCTAGAGACTTTTAGAGGTAAATGCCTGCCTAGGTTGGCCTACTCTGCTTTGACAGGCACTGTAGCTGCCCTGTTCTACACATACTTTTGCCATAGCTCTTCTTTAAAGTACTGGTTTAAGGGAATGTCAAGTGGAATTTTTTTTACACTTGTGAAAGAAATCTGAGAAAAAGAAGTCAAACTTCTAAAGTCATTAGGAATAACACACATTTCTGCAAGACAGCAAAGGTAACATGGAAAACATGTTCACAGCCAAGAGATCCAACATTTTGCCAGGCACTCTGAAAACTCTGTCAAGAATCATCAAAGATACAGGCTCACAGGCAAAGGCTGGTCCAGCAAAATACTTGAGGACTTTGCAAGGCGGGCAAAGATTGGCAATTATGTAATTCATCATAATTCAGCTTAATAAGAAATTCTGCTTTCTCTCTTTCTCATCAAGTTGCCTTAAGAGTACACTTACTGAATCAAATGACATTTTCAGAGATTTTTTTTTTTAGTTACTCTTTCTGAATGCACACATTTTTCTGTCCTTTGCCATCAAAAATATCTTGTGACCATGGCAAAATCACAACCTTATCAGTACCAGGGATCCAGGATCTATATATTCCTATACAACCTTTAAACAAGGGGCATTTAACTTTCAAGCACAGTGCCGTGATTGTGCCCAACTGCAAATCAGATCACTTCCATTAGAAATCTGTTTGTATCAGGCCTTCCAACAAAACATATTTTTAAAGCATTTATCTTCAGAGCCTTTTCCTGAGAGACCATATGATCTTTTCAGGTCATCTTTTATGACACCCTATTCTGCAGATAGGTGGCAAAAGAGCAGACTTCAGAGTTTAACAGTATCTCTTCTTCATATGAACTGGAGTTATCGAGGCTGTTCTCAAGTAGAGATTCAAGATCAGCATGGGAGATAAAATTGAAATACGCTGATATCACAAGTTGACACAAAGAAAACAGCAAGATTAAAAAAGGCAATTTAAATTAGAAGACTCCCAGTATTCTTGATGTGAGGTGACCCACACATTTTTCTTACAGTAAATAGTACATTAAGGAATAATGGTACAATTACTCTACAATTATTAACAATTACTTTTACAGATGAAATTATTTAACAGGCTGTCTTCACCACTCTTACATAATATTGTGTTGCAGATTGCAGAGTGGAAGACACATAGCCTTGAATACATGTTCGGGATGAAATCACAAGTATAAGAACACTTAAGCAGCAGTTTGCTATGCAAAGCCTCCAATGTTGCAGCCATAGGAGGAAGTTTCAATGTTGATTGTCCATGTTCTCTTGTATGGAAGCTTCGACGCTTATAACACCAATGCACACTTACTCTGATTAGAAATAACATCTAAGTCTTCTGAATTTGTTACTTTAGTAACAAATGGATAAAAAAGAAATAGGTCTATGGTAAAGATAAAACTGTTATTTGGAATTCAGATGGACAATGCAGAGGAGTAGTGGGATATATGACTCAAACTTCCCAAAAATTTCAGAGAAGTAGTTATGCAATGGATGGACTACTGCACATCCAGAATGTGACCACCTTGAGATTATTCCTCTGTGCCTTCAGCATAAGAAGGAATGGAGAGACAGAAGAAAGAGGGAAGTACACATCTGCAAAACTTCAAAGAAAAGCCTGGGGGAAAAGAAACAGAAAGAGAAGCAAGAGAGCATGTGCAGCATAACCTGCACCTACTGTAAATGAAGTTCCTTTCATTACATCAGGAGACCTATTTAGTGGTTCTGATATCACCAGATTTACTACAGCCGGGAGTCTGAGTGCTGAACATCTGAGTCCGTATTTCATGGCTTTTCCCAAAACCATTACTTTAAGACAGATCATCTTCACGAGAAAAGCTATTTTCCTCTTATTACTTCTGTCTCAGTAGAAATGTTGCTGTTGGGGTTTTGAAACCTATTTATAACTTTTCCATAACACTCAGGCAAATAGCAGTCTGAACTTCAGAAATCTATGTGAAAATTTGTTTAAAATAAATGTTTCTTAAAATAGTAAACCTTGGCTATAGTATGATTAAAATTTTTCAGGGTAAATTGTAACACCGTGAAACACTAGTAAGTCCGAACATTCTTTTGGAACATTCAGTATAGAAAACTTAACAAAAAAGTGAATTGTTGAAACAAAATTTGTTCTTGTATTCCAACTACTGTTTTAACAAAATGTTTATGTTTTCTTTTTAAAAACTTTAATATGCTAAACACTATTCCAGTATCACTAGCAACTCTCTGTAGTGTGACTACAGAAGAAGTATTGCCTCAGCCTTGCAGAATTTGCCACCCATTCCTTGAGAGGCAACTTTCCTACCATACTTTTGTGGTGGTGGTTAATAATACAGAAGTTATCCAGTCAGGATAACTATCAGGAGCCGGTAAGTTTCAAAGTCTACTGAAAACGCAAATCATGAAATCAAGCTCGCATACTCAGTCATTGCCAGAGAATTCAAGAGATCTCAACAAGACTTAATTCTGGGATTTTTCAGAAGGAGAGCTGAGAACAGGAGATAACTATTCCATGTATCACTGGATATTTTTGGTTGTGGTTGTCTTTGCTAAAACTTTTCATATCCTCCTTGCTGTTGCTATAACAAAAAGAAGACACAAAAATAAGCACTGGGCCAAATGCAAAATGTTGTATTTATAAAAAAGCTTAATCTGACATTTATTGTCTGTGACCACCTTCTCCTGAGATCACTATTAATAATAATGTGGCATCCTCTAAAGAAATCCAGACTCCTAAACTTGAAAAAAAATACCGTTAAAAAAAGAGATATCTCATTGTTAAATCTGACACTAAGCTAAATTGTCTGATGAAAATCAGAATGTAGGAAAAAGATGTCCATGTATGGATAACATAAGCCTTTATTTTATGCAATTAAAACTAAGTATTGGTGGCGAGCCTGATTTTTCAAAGGACAAAGACATCCATACAGACATAACTTCAATTGTAATTCCAGGCATGACCAACAGATACTGCCAATTTTTAAAATACGTCCAGAGACCTGTCAGGGAGATGAAAGCTGGCTGAGACAATGGGCAATCAAGCCATAAGTTTAATAAAGTTTCAAATCTTTTAACCAGTAGAGTATTGACAATGCCATGAGATAGTTTCACTGTAAGCCAGCTTTCAATGCTTAAACAGCTAACATCAAAACCTTCAATGAAGTGCATGTTTATGAACTCTATGGCACACTCTGTATAGATCATGATGTATACCTTTATATAAATCAAAATATTGCTATTTTACCACATTCTGTTCAGTAAAACAGATATTTCTGTTATGTTTTCAATAATGAACATACAAGCAAACATGGCAGGTAAATGTCTTTGGAATTCAAATACATTTTTCTAAATCCCAGACTGCATTACTTCTGCAACAGAAAACAATTTACAAGTACTTGTAAAATACTTTTGAAATAAATGAAGGTAAGCTTAAATACATTATTCTCTTGTAGTTAAAAAGTGCAACTGCTTTTCTTGTCAGGATCTAATGGGGACATTGTGCAGGGCATGCTATCACTGCTGGATCAAAAACCCAAGAGGGGGAGAAGAAAACACGCTTCCTTATCTCCTTTGGAATATTGCACCTACATTTGTCACATTTCCAAAGACATTTATATGGAAATTTCTCAACTATCAAAATTCAGTATGCCCCTGAAGTATGACCCTCAGGCTTAGAAAGACTTGGAATTTTTTACATATGTTTTCTCTCTTGAAAATCATACTTCAGTTAATTCATTAATTTGAGGTCTCTACATATCATGGATTTTAAATCCATAGCATCCTCTACTTCCAAGCCAATGAGGCTGGACAAACTTTTATTATCAGCTTAGAACAGAAAATATACCAAAATACAAATAAATTATAATTTTCTAGTTTTCAGAAACAAAAGTATTTTTATAACAAGTAAATTATTATAATTAATTTCTTAAAATTTCCAGACTGCTGGTGTAGCTTATTTAACTCATTTTACCTATCTTTCCACAAAATTAATTATCTAATGATATCGTTATATACAGTAGCTGTTTTACTGTCAAAGTCATTTTATATTCTACTAATGCATAGGTTTTTGAAAAGTTAAAGGTTGTTTTTTTTTAAGTGAAAGGGACAGTTTTAAAAAGAACCTTAATTTTTAGTTGATATTCTCTAAAGCTCCATACTTTTCATACCATTATCAGAACTAGGGAGTACATGCTGGGGCTGCATTGTACTTTCCGGCTGAAAGAACAGCAAAAGGAGACAACTGCACATTTATTCTGGTATTTACTAGAAAAAACCTTCAATCCCTGCAAAACAAAAACCATACATGTTCACTCTGGGGGACACAATAAAAATGTGAATACAAGAGCCTTTCAGCAAATAATGACTCATGCATTTAGTCTTTGTTCATTTTCTCTTATGGCTCATACGAAATGCTACAAAATACTGGGTCACCGAATATACAAAATGTAAATGCACACTTAGTATCAAAAAGACACGCTCCTTTACAGACTCTTTTAACAATAGGATGCAGCGCAGTCCACTGAATAAACCATAAAAGCGATACGCCTCAGTCTATATTTGTGTCTGTGCTTAAGAAATGTAATTAACTGGCCATGAAACAACAGCAGAATCTAATCAGAGCAGGATTTTACAGAGAATTCAGTGCCCTGTACAAACACATAGGTTTTCAGTAGATTTCTCAGAAAAAGCCAGTGAAGATAAAATCATCAGAGGAAAACATACAGTTATTTTCCAAGGTGCAGACACCAAAACAGAAGAAATATCTACAGTAATTAAAGTACTGGATTAATTATTCAGAAGCATTTCATTCCAACAATATCTAAGATGACCACACATTTTAAAACCTTGAAAGGAGACTGAGATCTTTTGAAAACTATTATCTTCACAATTCTATGAATCACCAGATATTATGCAATAGCTCTGGATGTGTCAAAACGTTCTTAGTTCTTCCACCCGTATCTATAATAACAGATACTTAATTTATCTACTTATTGTTTAGCCACTGCAGATGAGGGAGATACATAAAATTTTCAAAGGAAGAGGAAGACAGACTTTTTGGTAGTTTATTTTTAAGAAAAAAGGGGTGGCAAAAAAAACTCAAAATTTGTTTTTACAGCTAGCTTTTGCAGTCATCACTTTTGCACATAATCCCTTTTACTTTCTCATATATGGGGACCTAATCAGTTTGCAACTTTGTAGGAATGATCATGAGAATTAAGAAAAAAAGGAGAGAATACTTACTTACCTTACAGTAGCTGGAGTTCATTCAGATGTATTGCTTTGATGCACAGACACCTCAGGCACTCAACATGTAAACTTAAGGCCATCAATATTTGTTGGGGCTGTACCTGACTGCTCCCACCCTACTCCCTACAAGGCATGAAAAGGGCGATGTGAGGACCTGCAGCTCCCTTTCCACTGCAGAATCCAGGTGGAAGATTCCTCGGTGATAAGGACTGAGGAAGCACCATGCCTCCACACGCACAGGATGCCTCAAGGAACCACAGGTAGCCACAGACATCCGCTTTCTTTTTCAAATGACTGGTCATCAGCAACTCATTTTTGCTGACTCACAAACAGTAACCTGATATGCAGAATCTAGATGCTCCAAGTCTACGTATAAATGACTCAGACGATTCTGCCAAAATGAGCAGCATATCTATAAGCCTTTATAAAGAAATAGTATCCCATAAATGTTCATATTAAAAACCAGAGAGTAGCTTTTTAAGAAAACCCACAATCCAGTCCTGAAAGTGAGGACCCAAGTTCCAGCATGTTAATCTTCATTGAAAACAATTCACTGAAATATTTAAAAACAATACCTCCTGCCCCCAAAATATGGAATCACCCAACATTTCACAACATTTTAATCTGGGAAAAGTGCCTTCCCAGAAAGGAAAAATAAATAAGAGAGGGGATAAATCTTAACTCTTCTTCTGTACACTTTTTAAAACTAATTACAGGGAACCATCACAGAACATCTTTTAATTCAGTAATAAATGTGATGAAAAGGATAGTCATAAATAAAACCTTTTTTCTTCTCAAACTCGATATAAATCTAGACTTGACCATAAAGCTGCTTCTGTCAAAAGGACATTAAATTTCAGTCTTGTTACCTAAGAAAATAATTATTTTCTGTACCATTTTGCTCACTGTGACTTGTGTTGTACTAATCCAGTTATCCATTTCAAATAATTTCTAAGTTACTGCCAAATGACATAGGAAAATTAAAATGCTTAGTTCAAAATACGTTAAGAATGCATACACAGGGATTATAATTCTATTTTACTTTAATACATATGTGAGGTACCTATATAATTCTATTTTAGTAAATATGGTTTACCTAACTAAAAGTGAATAAATACGATGCCTAACATTATCAAGACCATATAAAGACAAAATTCATATCAAGATGAAATTCATGACTACATACATTTTTGTTCTGTTCAGTAGCAATAAAATCCAGTCTATAATATGAATGAGAGTGTGTGTGTGAAATCTCCTATCTGAAAAACTCAGCATATCCAGAAAATATTGGAATCAGAAAACTAAATAACACATGCACCAGAAACCATATCATTCTGTACCTTAAAATAAAAATCAAATATAGCATATTATACTCTAGTATTAACAGATTTTACTCCCCCTGACATGCCACATTGTGATACTGCACTTAAAGACGCAATGAAAATAGATTGAGGTTAACTACCTCTATACAATAATGGACAAGAACTTTTATTTTCAACATGTAACTTAATGGAGGCACACTGACTTACAACTGCTTACAGAGCATTAGATTTTGTCTACGTACTTACATGGGGATATTCACACACACTTTAAGTTAGCTCGGAGAATCTGCTCTCCCCAGGCTCCCTCTACAGTCGACAGAAACAGACAACTCTAATGGGCAATTGAGAGCAGAAAACTCTTAGGTTCCCTGAAGCATCCCCTGGAGAACCTATCTCTCTCCATTGACTATGAAGGGACCCAAGGGAGAAGAGCCACAATCTAAAGTTAACTTTTATGAATCCATTACATGGTATCACATTGTGGAAAGTATGAAAAAACTCACTGTCACCACAGCTGAAAACTGGCATCTACATCTCCTTCACAGAATTATAGAATCATTAAGGTTGGAAAAGGCCTTGAAGATCATTGAGTCCAATCACAAACCTAACACTGCCAAGTCCACCACTAAACCTTGTCCCTAAGCACCACATCTACACGTCTTTTAAATGCCTCCAGGGATGGTGACTCCCCCACTTCCCTGGGCAGCCTGTTCCAGCGCTTGACAACACTTTCAGTAAAGAAATTTTTTCCTAATATCCAATCTAAACCTCCTCTGGTGCAACTTGAGGGCTTTTCCTGTTGCCCTGTCACTTGCTACTTGGGAAAAGATACTGACACCCACCTTGCTACAACCTTGTTTCAGGCAATTGTAGAAAGAGATAAGGTCTCCCCTCAGCCTCCTCTTCTCCAGACTAAACAGCCCCAGTTCCCTCAGCCGCTCCTCAAAAGACTTGTTCTCTAGACCCTTCACCAGCTTCGCAGCCCTTCGCTGGACATGCTCCAGCACCTCAATGTCCTTCTTCTGGAGAAAGGCCCAAAATTGCATACAGTGTTCAAGGTGCAGCCTCACCAGTGCCAAGTACAGAGGAACGATCACTTCCCTACTGCTGCTGGCCACACTGTTTCTGATACAAGCCAGGATGCTGTTGGCTTTCTTGGCCACCTGGGCACTCTACTGGCTTGTATTGAGCCGGCTGTCGCCCAACAGCCTCAACATGACACGTGGGTAGATAGGCTCCAGTGATGTTACATACTTCAATGTCCCTGTGTTGCTGACTGAAAGCTGCAGAGCACAGGTTGTGTGAGCAGAAATGTGTCTATGTAGGACAAGAGGTTAATAAGCTGTTCTTCTGTCACTAAGTGCATTGAAAACATGCATACATAATCTTGCCTTGGCTGTGTTAAGGTCATTTACAAACATATGAATAACTGCACTTTTTTTTTTTTTTTTGAAGTTAAAAAGTTTCTCATGCCTAGAACAGCTTACAGGACTGTCTTTTTTATTGCAATTTTTAAGCTAGCCAGGTAGAGATACAGTTTAGTTTTTGACAGATAATAAAGTCTATTTGGAAACAATAAACTTGTCAAGAGTTAAAAATGTGTGCCAGCTCATGGTATGAGGAGCAGAAAGCATAGTTTGAGTGCTACTGCAAGAACGGTGCATGTCTTACATGAGCAAGGATGCCAGCCAAGTGGGATACCATCTCAGTGCTCTCACTTTTAAATTCTAAGAGATAAAGGACCAAATTTCAATCATGCTTGTGCCATTGTCATACGTATTCAACAACTTTGGTGTCAAAGTTACACTGAGATAAATTAGGTCAGAACGAAGTCATAGTTTCTAAAATTTGCTTCATTCAGGTTAGAGAGTTCCTGAAAGTCTGACTTCTCTGGAACAAATTATACTAGAAGGCAAAACTTCAGGATTGAGCTGCAGCACTTGGCTTGAACACAAGAGACTTTGAAAATCCAAACAGTTTCATTATGGAGATATCGTAGAATTCCAAGTACAAAATTTTGAATGATCATAAGGAGAATAATTGGTTATTTAAAATACTAACATGTTTGATGTGTTTTATTGAAAGACAGATTTGAGGGAGTCACAAAATTTCTTATTACTCTTTCACTTAATACTGCAGTGTAAGAGGTTGTGTTTTGCGTTTATAAAGAAGTCTTTTTTTCCACAGAGACCTGTACATCTTATGTAAGGTAAATGTATTTTTAACGTATGCAGAGTTTGACTGGAAATTCAGATTTCTGTTTCTCCCCCCTAGACTTCTCCTATGAACAGCCTCTATTTTAAGTGCAAAGATAAGAAATACTGTGAGATAAGAAATATTGCACTTTTCTCCTTATAAATTTAAGCAATAAAAATATCACTGCTTTGGAAGTACTTAGAATATTGAATGAGAAGTATTTTCTACTTTAAAATATTAGTATTGGCTATGATAGAGTTTTTCCTAGAAAAACATTTTTCATAGATGCATAGATCATAACAGAACTAAAATGTTTAAATTTGCAGAGATTTCTAATAGTAAAAAATGCTTTTTTATATTTTTGACAAATCTTCTCCTACTTAGACACTCCTATGTTTCTTAGAAGATAAAGGCAAAGGATGTGATCTTCTGTAGCATTTACAGAAATCTGCTGTATAATATTTTAAATTTGCAGTCATTTAAACTTGGTATAAGCCAATAAGATGCCTCACAGAAAGAGCCCCGCCTTTTCCCAGTTCCTGGCTGCATATTCACATCCTTCTATCACTCCTTTTGCTCTGCTGACAGAAGCATTCAGGCAGGTACAAACTGCATCAAGCCAGGAAACTTTTGTGGGGCAACCCTAATTAGGCATTAAGATGGTAAATATTAAAATTTGAAGCTTCTTCATAAAATTATATTGAATATCTTCTTAAATATTATAATGCATGCTGAAAGGTGGTGTGTAATTGAGAATGCCTTACCAGAATCTGAGGATAGGTAGGGATTTGCTGAAGTAAGGAAGAAGAGATATTTCATGTAATAGTCAGAGAAAACAGAGTATTTTCTCACACGTAAATGAACGTGAATAGTTTCATAGCACTTTGTTTCCAACAAGAAAGTTCAATGCTCAATTTTATTGATTAAAACCTTGAGAAAATTACGATCTGAACCTTCTATATGGAAATGTACACAAACCATTAAAACTGTAATTCTTTAATCATGTTTCCTTTTACTCTGGGACTTTGCTGGAACTACAGCTATAGCAGAAGTGTTGTATGGGCACCAGATTAATTCTCTGCTGATATGATGCAATGAAGAACTATGAGTGATTATTAAAGTATTTTAGTGTATTAGTGGTAATTATTTATAGTTTCAGGTGAGATTAAGTTGATTGTTAACAGGACAACATGATCTTTAATATTTTTAATTTAGGGAAAATTTTTATCATTTGAATTTATCTTCAGTTGAACTCTATAATTTTAACACTAACTACAAGATGTATTTTGCCCTGGAAATTGTCAAAATTTTCTATTTTGGAGGTAAAGATGTTTCTTTTATTTTTCACTTGAAACTGTAAGTCATTGAATAGTCAAATGACTACCCTGGTTTTGGCTGGGATAGAGTTAATTTTCTTCCTAGTAACTGGTATAGTGCTGTGGTTTGGATTTAGTATGAGAATAATGTTGATAGCATACTGATTTTTCAGTTGTTGCTAGGAAATGCTTATACTAAGTTAAGGACTTTTCAGCTTCCCATGCTCTGGCGGGCAAGGGGCTGCACAGGAACCTGGGAGGGAGCACGGCCAGGACAGCTGACCCAGACTGGCCAAAGGGATATTCCATACCATCTGATGTCATGCTCAATATATAAACTGGGGGTGGGGGGGGTGGCTGGGGGAATGGGATTGCTGCTCAGGGATGGGTTGGGCATCAGCCATTGTGTGGTGAGCAATCACATTTTGCATCACTTGTTTTGCATATCTATTATTATTATTATTATTATTATTATTATTATTATTTTCTCTTCCTTTGCTGTTGTATTAAACTGTCTTTATCTTAACCCACAAGTTTTACATTTTTTTTTATTCTCCTCCCCCATCCTGCCAGGGTGGGGCAAGGAGTGAATGTGCAGCTACATGGTGCTTATTTGCCAGCTGGGGTTAAACCACGACAGTGACCAATCTTAAAAGTGTCATTATTGCTTTCTCTGAGCACTTTTTCTTTAAAATCTTTTTCAAATTTATATAGAAAACAAAAAAAAATTGTGTTAGTTTCAATATAATTTCCCATTATCCTTTCACATCTTGACATTCTTGGTGAATAAATTCAATAAATATTCATTAATCTTTTACTGTAAATAGCAATGAAAGAAATTACTGTCCAAACATTCCTGAAAAGGGATTGATCCTAAGAAATGCAAGGCTTCCTATGAGGGTAGTTCTTATCTCATACAACCCGGTCCACTTATTCCTAATAAAAACTAAGTTTAACTAAGTTAGAAACTTGGGACTTGTGTTCCAAATCTTGCATCAGTATTAAGTGCTATTAATGCATACAGATTTGACAGAGATAAGCCAAAATGAAGATCTGCTGGATTCTGTGTAAAACATTTCACTTCTTTACAATGCCATGATAGAATAAAAAGCCATCATAGAATTTTTCTCTGAAGTTTTCAGAATATTTAACTAAATACTCTGATGTTTGTAGTCTTTGCACAGAGGAATCCCAGCAAACGGAAATAATGACAGCAAAAGAAAATGACACACAATGTCTCCAGAATACACAGAGCATGTGTGTTTCAAATCATAATTTTCTTCATACTTTGATGAAATCATTATTCTTCTAGTAAAACAGAACACTCAAACCTGTCTGTCACAAATCTAACAACTGGATTAGACTGAGTGTCATTTTAAATTACGTTGGTGCTTTCCTTTGGCATATTTAAACTGATTTGAAGGTAATTTTGCTACTTCCCCAATTAACTATGGGAAACAAAAAGAATCATTAATGTGTTTCTTCTGCAGTGGTCCACTGCTGTGATATTAAAATCCTAATTTTAGGGGCAAGATAGAAAAAGTTAGTTGTAATGATAATGATTTTTCTCATAACTGAGAAAATATTAAATAAAACTGGTTTAAGATAATTGGTTCATTGCAGTCTATCAAACTGGTACTCAGTGGTTCTGAAGTAAAGTGGCAATGAAAAATTTATTTTGTCTTGGAATGCCTATATCTCTCCCAAGAGTGAAGTTTTATGCTAACATATATGCTAAAATTTTCACCTTTTCTACCGAACTAATCCTATTGTCATAGAAAGGTTAAAGACTATTGCACAGAGAAAACAAAACTAAGATAATAATAATTAGCCCAGTATTGTTTTTACTTGGCTATAAATCACCACTTTTTAAGTTATAAAGTTCTCTACATGGCTTTGAAATGTGAACGCATTTGAAAATGATAATTTATTTTTGTTTATAATTTCTGAAAATATTTCCTATAAAATGTATCATGTTCTACTGTTCGAACATTTTCATCTTAGAACATCTGGACATGTTGAGGACAAAGCAAGTCTACAGTCTTTTGGTCCTAACTACTAGACCATTATGGCTGGGCATTGTTACATGTTAAAATAACGATTACAGGATAAAAGAGAGAGATCACATGAAAATTTGACTGAGTTCCTTGTGGCAAGATTGCCATTACTTACACAGCAGCCTTCTCCCACTTTAATAGCCCATCATAATCTTTACATTATTCAGTAGTGCTTTTTCCCTTTACCGAATTTTTAATTTTTCTCCTACATTGTTTTTTTTCCTTTCCCTCTTTTGTGAAGTCATGTAATTTAGGCAATGATTTGATTGATCATGCTGCAACACTTACAGGCTTTCAGACTTAAAGAGACTTTTAAAACAATTTATTTCAGTTAATATTTAACTTGCTAAGTTGGCACATGTACAGTGGGAAGTCACAAATATCTGATTTTTCCATTTCAGCTTGTTGATTAAGTAACTTGTTGTAAAGGAAAGTTTCAATATCATTTATGAGCATGCAGGTGTAGACTGTGAAAGAAGGGTGTGTGGTAATGCAGGTTCTGGTTTATGTCTCATCTGTTTCAATAGAATAGTGAACTTAGTAGCCTGTATTCATGCATCAGTATTCTCTATATTCTCTATGTTAAGGTCTTTCTTTGAGATGTGTAAAGACAGATGAACTGAATGAATATGTGCATAAAAAATACCTGTGTCACACTCTGAAGTTTAGACAAGATTGAAGACAGCAATTCTTATGGAAGTGTACTCAGATCGGTGGTATTCTAGAGAAGCATTCCTTAAGAAATAGTTCTGGCATTTATATTTTCAGCCTTTCTAAACATTTAGATTATGAATATATTTTAGGGCCATAGTTATATAATCTGTTTACTTGGAAAATGGAAAAACATGGACATTAATTGCATAATATAAATAAGAATCAAATAAAAGTTTTCAAATCTCCATGACTATTTAATGTTGCACATATTTATAAGCCATTGTTATATACACCTATAAAAGGAATGGCTGGGCTTGTGATGGACTGTGCAGGATGTCTAGATACTACACGATACCTTATCTAAGAAGTGACTGCATGCAGTATTTTTCATCGGATTTTATAGTTTTTAAGAATTTTAGTATTTCTTCTGCATGTTTTAGTTTGGATTTAAAAATTTTTCTAAGCTCAGTTCTGAAAATCTGTTTATACTGAGAGTTTCTAAAAGCTGAGTCCCTCGAAAATCTTCCCCTTCTGCTTTCATCCTGCAATTTTAACACACTTTAAAAAGAAAATAACAACAAAAAGCATTTTTTTAAGCTAGCATATTGATGAGTTGAAGGAATTGAATTTGTTCTTGATAGGTTTTGAGTGAAGTCCACCAGAATTAGGCTGAACTTCAGACTAATTATCCAAGAACAATTTAAAAGGCTGCTATTGTAGAAAATATAAGACAAAGTTACTTGTTTTCAGCCATACATAATTGCCTCATATCAATCATTATGATCCTTTTACAAAAGCCAAGGCTGGTCAGTAGTTTAAATCTTCATAGATGTAATCCATTATAACTAGGGCTACATGCAGCAGGTTTTCTGCTACTCTTTTTGTGTAGCCAGTATTGCAAGAAAAGACAAATCCATTCAGAAACAGGAATTTTATGGTAAAAGTATAAAATTATCATGGAAACTAAGGCCAATGGAGTGGCCGAACACATTTATAGTCCTTGTTGAAGGCTGAGAAGACACCAAGTGCTCGTGTCTTGCTTTAAGCAGTGAGCAGACAGAGCGAGCAGAAGGTTTTCTCTTGAGGCACGGTTCAGTAAGGCGAGCTGTGGGGAGCCAGCAGCTCATTGCCATCTTGAATGAAAGCCCCATTCCTCATCCTCTCTAATGCTGCTGATCTGGACCAAATCCAATATTTACCTGACTTTTACTGAGCCATTTAAGGTCACTACAGTGGTACAAAACCAAACTGTTACAGCAAACAAACACTTTTCTTTCATTTTAGTAAGCTGAAGAATTACTGTGGTATTTTGCACCATTGTCAGAACTGTCACCAAAGTGCACAGCCACACTGCTGGGAGCAGCATGGAGAAGAGGAATGAGACAGCCACTTCCAGTGACAATGAGCTGTTAGATAACTCAGCCATCTAATTGACCAGTATTGCACTAAATAGTAGTATGACTTCCAAGCAACACTGGCAACATCACAGTCAAAAATGCAAATTTTAAAGGGTGATGCACGTGACAGCTAGAGAGGTGATAGAGCAGGTGAGAGCCTTTTGGAATTCCTGGTTTTAAAAAATTGAAACCACATATCTTATCTAAAGATAGGGCTGCACTGAAGTCTGAAGTGTGACTGCAGGTCACCTTGGCAGATGAGAACTGGTTCTGAGGGCAGTAGTTAAAGTCCTGATAGTGCTGGAGCTGCAGAGAATGCTGACTGCTGTGTGAATATTCACGTGATGGGTTTGTGCTGAGCGGCTATGCCTCCATCCTCATTGCTGCAGAGGCTGACTACTGGTGTAGAGATACCCTGTGAGATAAGCGGCTTTTCAGCCCCGGCCTGTGGAATAAGATGACTTCTTTAAGCAGTAAACTTGAGCAAATAAGAATCTGTTGTGGTACTTCTGTAAGACGAGAAAAAGCATCTATGAAAATGACAATACTTTGTGTTACTGCTATAGGTTAAGTTCACAAGGTTATATGGTTATGGAAAACTTTGTACCAGAAAAGTGTATCATATGCTCGATGATACGTTTTCACAAATTGTTTTCTGTAACAAAGGAAAAATTCAGTAAAAATAGGTACACAGGAAGACATCTTGACATGATTCTCATTCAGCATTCTCTCGAGCCTGATTTTCTTTTGCTCCACTCCCTTTTTATCTGTACAAAGTGACTGAAAAGTGCGTGTAAAACATTATCGTTCTGATTTGCTAGCATTAACATTAACAACTTCCTTGTATTCACAGTAGATCAGATGACTAGACAACATGCATCCCAGCTGAAGATAAAAGCTTTATTTTTTTAAGAAGTGCTGAAGTCTCGGTGTGCCTATGAAGTTCAAGGAGAGCACAGAGTGCTTAGTCAACAGCTTTGTTGTTTTTAAGTATCAGGAAAGAGACTTGTATACAGTGCCCTACTTCTCTGAGCCATTTACATTTGTGCAGTGTGAGTGTGAAATCCCATCATCCTGTGAAGGCAATGACCTTCGGTGAATGCACGGATACACATCACTGAGCATTTCACAGAGCTGGGTGAAGCTGAGGTCAGCTTTTTGTTGACAATGGTAAAAAGTGCTCTAAGAAGTACTATGAAAGCACATTGTAATTATAGAATTTAGTAGCTCATTATAGATAACAGTTACAGGTCACCTGGACAGTTTGTAATAAACAGGTCAGAGCACTGCCTTACGCTGAGACTTCCTCAGACTTCCTACATGAAGATTGTTATACCTGTAGTTTCTGTCTCAGTGAGACTTGACTGTGCTGCAGTTTTCCTTGCTGGATTTGTGCTGCAGGCTGATCTTTAAAAAAGTAATTCAACCATTCTGAAGGGTGAATCCAGAGGAAAATGTCTTGGTTTGTCCATGTTGAAACTCCTAAGGCACTAGTTTGAAGGGGTGTATCACCTTCCTTCTGGGGGTGTGCATTTCCTGCCACTGTGAACACTGGCACAGAGTTGGCTGCATTGTAAGCCTCTGAAGAAAAATCACAGTTCGCATAGGCTTAGGAGAGAATTGTTAGCATTCATTTGCTAATATCTATGGCTTTACTGGACTTCTTGAAGCTCCTGTGTATAACCACAGTATGTAGGGACCTTTCCTAAGGAACTATTAACAAGTTTTCTTCTGGTTACTCACAGATACAAGAGTATTTTCCCTGTAACTGCTCTGGACCAAGGCAGTACAGGAGTACAAAAGAAAGACTATGTATTTTGTGTTCTTGTCATTTCTTCCACATCCTGCTGACTCCAGGAAGGAAAACTGGATAACTTACAAAGTGGACTAAAGCTAATTTCAGGAGGAAAACCACTAAAGTGGGACAAGAATCCTGTGGCAGAGATAGGGGATGGAGATGGAGAAACTGTCCCTGGGAGTAGATGGGTGAGACAGAATTCTGTGGGAGTGTGAGGGGGCTGCTGCCTCCAGCAAGGGCAGAATGGGGCTGGGGACCTGAGAGAGGAGGCAGCAGGGAGGGCTCGTGCTAGCCAGTGGGAGTCTGGAACTGGTAGTGAGACTGGGATAGGTAGTATTAACTTGGCCATTTCCCAGATTGTTGAACACTTGTTCTTACAAGTATATCTGCATTTCTCGTTCTTTTCTCTGTGTGGGTTTTTGTTACTATTATTTGAATACTAACACCAAAAAGATTTGACATCTAGAGAATTTAGCTGAACAGAGGTGATACACAATTTTTGTTAAAATTTGCTTATAGTGGTATTCTGCAGGTACATATATCCATTATTTATTTAGTACTCTCTTTTATACTACTTGCTCTGCTTTTCTCAAATACTTTGTTAATCTAGAATGGACCTTTAGCCTAGTGCCTTTCTGGTTCTTCTAACTGTTCTGTTGTTAAGAAGAGCCAAATAAATGTTTTGTTTACCTAGATATTGAAGTCTGTTAATGAGACCATACTTACGCAGATCTGAACTGAGCAGCTGGTCCAGGGTTTGTATGATAAGTATACTCTTGAAAGGCTACATTTCCTTGGTGGTCTTGAACAAGTGTTTTACCCGATTCTAGCACCTGCTGTATTTTTTTTCAAATTAGGAATTGTTACAGTAGTCAAAAATGCCTCTTGCTCAAGGGGAAGAGGAAGGAAGAAATGTGCAGAAATTAATGAGATTCGTTCACCCATAATAATTCAAGAGAAGTTATACACTTTTCCCTCTGTCTGCACAGTTGATGGTAGATCCTTTCTGACGAGCTGAAATACTCTCAAAATAAGAAATTTTTAGCAGTTATAACAAATAATTTGAGTGAGAGCTCTGTATTAAATTCTTATTGTATTAAAGGAAAATAGGGCAGTACTCTTCCAAACAGCATCTTTTTCAGCCAAAGCTATGCATTAATATGTTGTTCTTTATGGAACAGATCATCATGGATGCATGCTTAAATTGAGTTACTCCTTGTGTTTGTTGGGGAGAATTGTGATGAGTTAAATACTGTTCAGATAGTACTTTCTGCAATTTACTTAAGCTCATTATCAGAACTTATTTTGACTTCTATAAATATTGCTCCTTGAGTAAATTCCTACAGTCAAGGACCCTGGTACAGATGCACTAAACAGCATTATTAAGTGATTTCTACAGCAACACCAAGCTGTAGAAACTGTCTCTCCTGTTCATTGTGACATGGTCCTTATCAGATTAGAACAATGGGATCAGCAAACTAACAAAGCAGAACTTCAGATACCGCATTTTGTGAAACAAATTTCAATATCTTTGTAGTTTGTTAATATATTTTATCATTCTTCTTTTTGCTGTTGTATACAATTTTCTGACTATTTGTTGTTCTTTACATCCTTCTATCTGGATGTTTCTTCTCCAGCTCGCTTTTGAAAACTCTGCTGCTGTGAGGGTGGAAGTTTATTAAAGATTTATCTGTATATGAGACCAGCTAGTACAGTTGGCAAATCTTTTCTAATCATATTTGTCAAGAGGGACTGTAAATAATTTTGAAGTGGATTGTCTAATAGTGAATGACGCAAGGGAATTCAACTCAGTTGTAGAAGGTAAATAGATGGATTTGCGTTTTCCCCTCCATTTCACGCTTTGGATGTGTATTCATTTGCAGATCTTTGTTCATAATGCTTGTTTGTTTCATATGTAACTGAAGTTATATATACAACAGCTCCCTAAAGCTCTACTGTTCTTGTGGGGCAGGCTGGATAGGTTCTCAGCATGACCCATGGCAGATATAGCTGCAGTCTAACAGTTGCACAGTGGTAGTTATGCTGTATCATATCAGCTTGTGATGTTGTAGTGTTCAGTGGAAAAGTAAATATGCTTTTGCCTCTCCAATTTGTGCTTTATTAGGTAAGGCTTGCTGTGATGCGTGAATATTTTGGTTCCACAAATATATGCCAAGTACCTGGCATTTTCATTTCTGTGCTGCCCCCAAAATTTCTCAGACTGGCCAATTCATCAGATGGCTAGGCTAAGCCCGCTTTGATGGCTTAGGAGTGCACAGTAGGTCTTTTTCAAGGCCAGGGATCTGGCCTGCCTATTAGAGATTTAAATTTGGTATTATGTAGCCTAATCCACCAAATGCTTTGGCTATTATATTCCCTGTAAAAATAAAGCAGATTTTGCTGAACTAGACAGCCCCATCAGATCATGTACTTGCGAAATCTTTGTGATAAAAGCATAAGCATAAAATAGTAGCTGCATTTCCATATTACAGGCTGAGGCATACTCAAGAGGGCCCTAATCCTTGACTGCTGCTTTTAGGTACCATTGCAATAGAACTAATATATTGCTGTCTAGAGTCCTACTTGGTCAACTGACAATGCTTTATTGAGCAGGAAAGCTCTGCTTTAGTACTTGTGTAGTATTTCTGCCATTTTTTCTAACCATTTTTATAGCTTTGCAGAATTCAAAATGAATAATTACCTTTACAACATCTAATACAGCCTGCTATTTATCACAGTCCATTCAGTGTCATACTGTTAATTCGTTACTGAGCTCAATAACTTGTACAGCTGAAGAACATCTTGTGTTTGATCAAAGGGCATTTCCTGAAAGGCATCCAGCATTTGTGTGAAGGAGAGATGAGAATCTATGATATCGCTTAGTAGCTCATTTCAATAGATGATTTCTGTTGTCATTTAAGGCAAGGATTTAGATTCCAGGCATTTGTCTAGCCCTGCGTGTATTTTAAACCTTCATCTTGAAAGATATAGAGGCTTGATTATTTGCATTCTAAATAATCCTGGTAAAGTCAATGGTATTAATCATAAAGTATAAGTTTCTGCATTTGCCGCACACTGTGTGGGAAGAGAAACACAGCGCAACACTCATAACTCTGTAATCTGGGCTCCTAAAGTTGCTACAAATGGCAGAACTTCATCTTATTGAGTTTGGATGCATCTTCATTAATAATTATGAGGACTCAACCTAACTAAAAAGATAAAATATTAGTTTGATCCCTAAACAGATCTTCTAACTGCTCTGCTCTGGAGTTTAGCTAGATGTCTTTTCCACCTTTTTATGTGAGGAGTTTTGAACTTAAAAGATGTGAAGACATCAGCAGAGAAAATAATGTGGTGTTTTAGTTAAAGAATGACATTTCTTTTTGAGAATACACTTTGTTGTGTGCTGTGTAGGAACAGGCTGACTTGCTTTATTTTTTCAACATAGTCATTAAAACATTGTGAGCCAGAAAACCTGTAAATGGATTAATGTTATTTAAAGAAAAATATTAAATAAAAATTAATATAGGAAAAGATCTACAGAAAAGAGAATGCTAAGTTTTACTGGAAGAAAATTTCAAACACAATTGCATTTAGATGAAATACTTTCCTGCTATTTAAAATGAGGATCCAAGAAAGCAGAGGATAATGGTTATGCCTAATCTTATCATTCCAGTGATAAGAGAATATGTTATATGATGCTATGATTTAACTCTTCATTTTATTAGAAAAATGTGCTTAGTGAATTTAAAATCATTGAGGTGAAGCATTACTAAAATTATATGAGAAGAAAATATGGATACTAAAATTAGACTCAATAAATTATTAAAGATCTATTATATACTTGAAAATCAGAAATTTATTTGGAATTATTTAATTTGTAACTGGTTGAAGTTCAGCATCATATTTCACAACATTCAAATCTAAAAAAAGCTGTAATAATTTGACTTAACATGTTCAGATAATATTTAAAAAGGAAAAAAAAGGTTTATGATAAGTGAAAGCCAAGCATCAAATAAAGCAAATAAAAGAGCTGGATTTCATCATCCATTTCTCGATGAATGCATTTTTCAAAGAGTGAGAACAGACAGGAAGTATTATTCCTCTGGACCATAGAAGAATTTGTGTTCTTTCAGATTTTTTTCTTCCCCTGCAGCTTTTATTGCTGGGCATTGCACCGCACGGGGTATCCCTTTGGTCAGCTGGGGTCAGCTGTCCCAGCTGTGTTCCCTCCCATCTTCCTCTGCTCCCCAGCCTCCCCACTGGCAGGGCAGTGTAAGAAACAGAAAAAAAGTCTCTCGGCAGCTCTTGTGGGGTGAACACTGAACTTTTGGTGGCAGTGGGGATCCTGTTGCAGGCTGATGTCAGGGAGGGTTTGTGCTGAATCGACTTTCTGATGCTTCCTGAAAGTGAGAGCAGCTGTAGTCATTTTTGCGATGCACCAAGTAACTCGTCCTGAAGGAGCAGGGGTTGAAATGCTTTGTAAAGATATTCTCTGTCCTAAAGTATTTGGAATGAACCAAACCAAAAATTAGAGTTTAGGTAAATTGTGGATACTCAATAAACTTGGCATCACATACTCTGCAAGGCCTTTTCATGTAGAGTGGTAGTTTGTTGAACTCAGCGTTGTACAAGTATGCATGGGGTTAACAGGAGGCCAAGGTGTTGACAAGAACAGTTGATACAGGAGCATCTAACCAGGAACTACTGTCCTTGGGAACAAAGTATATCTTGGACAAATGTATAAGCTAATTAAGATGGTTTTGAACAGTTTGGAACTAACAGCTGAAGAATGATAAAGAGTGCCCTTAAATGAACTGTTCTCACTATAATACTAATATTCACACATCTTGAGTTGGAGACCCCGGCCCAAGCAGAGACTCTTACCGACTGAGCATGTGTAGTAAATTTTAGGAATACTGCATGTTTAAACTGAAGTATGAAGAGAACTAACCAATCATAGTTAGGAGGGTATGGCTAGTGGGTGAAAATAACATTTTTAACTGTACAAATATGCGATGTGATTGTAACCAGGTATGATAGCTTTGTGGTGTTACCACCCAGCACCCGTCTCTGCACAGACATGAAATAAACTGGTATCTCATCTCCATGTGCTTGGTGGATGTTGCACACTGGGTAACGAAACACAGAATCACAGAATCACAGAATGTTCAGGGTTGGAAGGGACCTCTGTGGGTCATCTAGTCCAACCCCCCTGCCGAAGCAGGGTCACCTACAGCAGGCCGCACAGGACCTTGTCCAGGCGGGTCTTGAATATCTCCAGAGAAGGAG
>Ga0065711_1033663_pt1 | contig 25059 bp, 5 predicted proteins | sample Hoacrofraction12_FD_59098 | JGI IMG/M metagenome (GOLD analysis project Ga0065711, IMG submission 59098) | Hoatzin crop microbial communities from Cojedes, Venezuela - Epithelial fraction 12 v2 (version 2) | ecosystem: Host-associated > Birds > Digestive system > Esophagus > Crop | place...
AAAAAAAAAAAAAAAAAAAAAAAAAAAAAAAAAAAAATCCAAGGCCAGATTGTGGAACAAAAGCAAAGTGTTTATTTAGTGAATTTCTTGTTGGTGGTACCCCATGTCACTGATTTTAAAATATTTTAAGGTAAATACATTTTTTAAATCCCTGGCTTTTTAGTTCACTTTTTACCTCCTATGCCATTTGCCAGCTATTTCTCATGTTCTCTCCTACTCATATTGGTAAGCATAAATATATTTGGTCAAACAAAAGCTTACTTAACATTGCTTCCTACCTTCTCTTAAAGAGTAACAGAGCTAACAGTACAATGTATGCCATTACAAAACTAGCTGTGTCTTTACATATCACACTGCAAGATCAGATATCACATTGAAAGGAAAAAGATGAGTAGTTTCTGGCTTGCTTTATTTTCTACAGCAAAAGTGAAGAGCCTCTGCAGCAAATAATCCCTTCACAGGATTAGTACGTCTGTGACAAACCTAAGTCAGGGGGAAATTACATTTCAAATTACTTTGTGAAAGTAATTGGCTGGTTTCATTACTGTATTAAAGCCAACCTAATGAAACCTGAAGTTTGCAGAAAGGGAAAACAAAGGAGGTTTGAATTTTGGCTGCGAGACACCAGCATACAGTTCCTTCATGCTATCAATGTTATTTAAGTTATAAATGTGCCCAGCAGAAACAGAACTTCAGCTACCCTTGATAGGAATTTAAATTTTGCTCATCATTCTACAGAAAAGGTATATTCCTTCCGATATACCTGTAAAAGTTCAGCAAACATCAGTCCAAAATGAACAATAGCATCAACTTTTTTCCTCCCTGGATTTTCTGCAGCCTAAATACAGTCACACAGGATCGCTTCACACTATGTACACAACCCAGGCTAGTACAGTTCAGACATCAATAACGTTGACAATACCTTCTTTAAAATCATAGGAATCAGATTCCTTGAAGTGTTTCTATCTTCAAACTTTATTCGAAATATCTTAGCTTCCTTACTTTTCAAACATATCAAGGCTAATGTGATTTGGAACAGTCAGCGTGGATTTATGGAGGGGAAAATCATGCTTAACAAATTGATGGCCATCTACAACTAAATGACTGGCTAAGAGGACGAGTGGAGAACAGTGGTAGCTCTCTTCACTTTATCAAGTCTTTGAGACTCCTATAAAACCTTCACACTCATGAAATCCAGACTAGGCAAGCGGTCAGTGAGATGGACTAAAAAAACTGGTTGAACTGCCAGGCTCAGAGGGTTATGATCAGCAGCATGATGACAACAGGTCACCAGCAGTGTGCCTGTGGTCAACCTTCACTAATGGTCTGGACAATGCAACAGAATGCACCCTCAGCTACTGTGCAGGCAATACAAATCTGGGAAAGTTGCTGATATTACTAGCTAACTGTGCTGCCATTCAGAGGGACCTCAACAGGCTAGAGAAATGGGCTGAGAAGCAGCTAATGGAGTTCAGAGGGAAGTGTAAGGTCCTGCATCTGGGTAGGACTAGCTTCTTGCACTAGTACACACTGGGGGCCAACCAGCTGGAAAGCAGCCCTTGGGATCCTAGTGGAAAACATGCTAAACACAAACTAGCAAGTCATCCTTGTGAAGAAGGCCAACAGCATCCTTGACTGCATTAGGAAGAGCACTGTCTGTAGGCTAAGGGAGGTGATCCTTCCCCTCATCACTACTCAGGCCACATCTGGACTACTGGGTTCAGTTCTAGGCTCCCCAGTTACATAAAAGTTAGGGACTTAATAGAGCAAGTCCCACAAAGGGCCATGAAAGTGATTAAGGAACAGAAGTGTCTTTCATATGAAGAGTGAGCTGGGAGTGTTCAGCCTGGAGAGAAGGTTCATGTGGGGGATCTTAGGTATGTAAATACCTAACGGGGTAAGTAAAGATGGAGCCAGACTCTTCTTTGTGATATTCAGTGATAAGGCAAGAGGCAAAGGGCACAAACCAAAACACAGGAAACTAAATTTAAACATAGGAAAAAAAACCACACCCATACTGTATTCTAAAGGTAGTCAGAAACTGGCACAGGCTACCTAGAAAGATCATGGACTCTCTAGCTTTGGAGATATTTGAAACCCATCTGAACACAGCCCTGGGCAACTTGCACTAGATGTGCTTTCACAGCAGGAAAGCTGGACCAGAAGATCTCCAGATATCCCTTCCAACACCAGCTATTCTGTAATTTTATCATACGTTCATCTTCTGGAATAAACAAATAAACAAAACCCCAACAAACCACTTTTTGGAAATAAAAATTATGTCCACTGAAGATTCCAGAATGCTTTTCCCTTTAAATTTGTGGAGCTCATTCTGCAACAGACCAATCCACACAACAGTGATTTGGGTATTTATTGCATCCAATAGGGTGAATGAGAGGTAAGGAGTAAGGAAGAATGGCAGTATGCAGGGGCATGTGGTGCTACTGGGTAGAGACAATATTGCCTGTAACTTTATGTGACATTTTATAGCTCTGTTTTGCTGTGAAGTATCTTTGGGGACCGGCTACTAATGTAATCCACTGTTTTCTTCTAACTGTAGAAAGTACAAACCAGTGAACTCTTGACACATTAGGTCTGCTCTTACAACAAAGTTGCGATTTAGATTCTTTTCAGGACTCACTTTCACAGGTTTGTAAATCAGATCTATGAATTTCAGACTTCACTGCATGAGAATAAAAATTAACACAAAAACGCTGTAAAGTTACTTAGAAGTACTACAGAAAGGTTTTATCACTATTCAACCACACTATGAAGGAACCCTACTGGTGTGTCACAGAGCTTTTTTATTTAAGTATCTGTCCTCACTTGATTCAGTATTCAAATGCAGCAAGGGCAAATGCATCAAGCCATCAGTCTGGTTAACCAGCCATTCTTCCACATGAAAGCTCTTGCCTACCCTGCAACTTTTTTTTGTTAGCCTTAGTGATCGTTTCTTCCTCCCAGACTCCAAAAACTTCTTTGTACCAAATCCCTGCAGCAACACTTGGTGAACAGGCCTTGACTGGAGCAACTGCTTCCTTGACATGTTTTTACTTAGGAGCTACTTTCATTATCCAAATCATGGCTCTTAAGTGAGCAAAACTACTTTTTTTCATTCAATAAGCAAAACAATTCCTCAAGTATACTGAAAATAAAAACACTTACCATATGCTTCACAAATGGGTAACTGCTCAGAAGAAAAATCCAGCCAACTAGCAGTGGTAGTCATAGCGGACATCTATGCCCCTCAGCAGCAGTTCTCCTGTCGTAAGGCTTGCTCCTTCTACGCACACTGATAGCTGTGATCTACCCCGTGAAGAAGCATGCATTGGCAAATCAGTCATCTTGCTTGAAGTGAACTGTTTCTATAAGCTGTGCGCAAGAGGATTATTTTCTTCTTTGAAATTTGCACACGAGCTGTAACAGTACACAGCTGGGTCAACATAGCCAAGAACATACTTTGATCCACTGATTATAAGCACAGCTGCCAAGTCCAGTGCATATGTATACAACAAACAGTTTAACTGAAGCTGGCCAATTGTTCTGTCAGCTTCATACTTTCGGTTAAAGTAATTGTGCCCTAAAACCCCAACTATTGAAAGCTCCTACTTTTTCTGCGCTGGATTGCAATTCTCTACAAAACACAGCGTCAAAACTTTTCTAAATGCAAAAATTAAGTTCTCAATAATGTAAAAAAAATTTTCCACAGTTTAATAAAAGCATTTTCAAATGTCCTACAAAAAAGTCCTGAACTTTTCCATCAATGTAAGAGTTTTATGTAAATGTCATAGAAGTCTACCTACACCTACACCTAGAATGACCACTTTGGGGTGGGGTTGGAGGTGATAATAAAAAAAATAAAACCAACCAAACAAAATAATCATGTACTATCTGCTCTAGCAATTGCTATGTTTTAGACTCTTTTGACTGCCAAACCTGCCTTTTACATGCTGTGAACTCTGACCTGTTAGGCAGATTTCATAATGCAGATTTAAACCATACATTACATTTCTATTTATGGATAATATTTGATTAGATGAATTTATGGGATAACACAGGAAGTAGTAACTTCTACTGTGAGACTTCATTTCACATATGAAGCCATCAAGCCCTTATGCTTAACATACGTCATTTCTTAGAGCAACACAGGGAAAATATTAAGGCTTTTGTCAAAATTCAACTAAATTTTAATTTTACATGCATCCTGCTGTGCTGAAATTAAGCTCATTTGAAAAAGCAGTCAAAACTTTAACAAGTCAGAATCTGATTTTTTGAAAGAAAAGAGTTACAGTAAAAAGCTGGCATGATTATCAACTTGAAACCAAGTTCTGGACAATTTCTAAAAAGCTAAATTGCTAAATCACTGCAGGAGCTGTACAATAAACAGAACATAAAAACACTTGTTTTGAATCCACTATTACACTAGAGATGAATTAATTCATGAAGATGAGCAGCTACCAGTTATATCCAACAGTTACCCAATGCAGAATTAAGTGGGGTAGCTTTTCAGAAGTCCTACATAAAGCAACACACAAACTCAAAGCTACAAATATCAGCCAGTAAATACAACACACTTGGCACCCAAGAATCTTTTCAAATACCTGTTTATAAACAGGTTGTATGAAGCTAGAGTGGCTGAAAGTTTTCTAGCATAATTAGTTTATTATTCAAAAAAGTAGATGCCTCAGTATTTGCCAATAGTAATCCGATTTTGAAGAATTTCTCCAAATCAGAGTGAGATCCTGCCTAGTTCCCTGCCAGCAGCTGTGGAACACAAGGTTCCAGCCACTCCAGCCAGCTTGAAAGTCTGCATTCCTCTCATCTGCTGGTTAAGAAGCTCCAGATGAACATTTGGACTCCTAACTATACGTAGCTGGAGAACCTGGTAACTGGGGACTTGGCCTTTGTGGGCTTCTGGGTTATCATTACTTATGGCTTCTTACTATCATTCTGTTTTGCAAGTCCCAATACAGTCAACTGCTGTGTCCACGGGAGGGGGAAAGAAGAGTTTTGATTCCTCTCACTCTCCTGGCTTTACCTTCATATTAAGCATTAACATAATATCCTTTTTTGAGGACAATATGAATTTATCCCTTTATTTTGAAATGGAAATACTTAAAATACTTTAGTGAAATGGAAACTGAGTCTTAATCAAGATTAGGACAATCAGGTAAGAGGCAGAAAAGCTGCATTTCAGGAAACGTAGGTCACATTAAATGAAGGACAGACTTTTTTCCTAAACATACACTGATGCTGGCAGAAAAAGCCACAGGTGAGCTAGCAATAATAAAACCAACTGAGATTGCTTTATACCAGTTGTGCAAAAATACAGCAGAAAAATCTTTCAGATAATACTAAGATGAGATCAAGGAAAACTCACAGACACTAAAAACATGCTCACTGTTATGTAAGACTGGGTCATAAACATGAAGTTTATCCCAGGATAACCAAAGTCACAGAGGACAGATAGCAAAGATGGAAGAGAGTAATGAGAGCATCAAAACCAACAGAAAACACTGATTCAGGTTGATCATAAATTTGAAGATTCAAGAGAAGGATACCTGTTTAGCATTATCTATCATCTAGTTAATCCCTGAAGCAATATGCTACTGATGACATGGGGTTTTTATGACTATTTATGGATCCCAGCTTGCTTAGTGCTATGCAAGATAGACAGAAAATTGTAAATTTGTTGAAAAAGTGCAAGTTCTACAAGCAAATGAAACCCCTTCCCTCCCTTTCCCAACATTTCCGTGTTAGGCTACTATGACTACAACTCTCCCAGCCTTTTATCTCTTGGGACTTGTTCACACTAGGAAAAGGGTAGGTTCTGACTAATTTGGAAACATCTGAACTGGGGAACTGACTTTCAACCTGCCTGCCAACTTCTGTTAAAATGACAAGGCGCCCAGTTTCCACTAGGAATTTACCTTATACTGAAATCACTGCACGAAAATGACCAGAGAGGGGAAAAGGCCATACAGGTGGCTGCTACTGTTTCTATATGTTTTCACAGATTCTGCTGTATTTGCATTACCATCAACAGCAGAAGCCAACATAATCCTGAATGAAGTTACTAATGACACAAAGTCACTCCATCTTTAACAGATGCATTTTCCAGTTAGTGTATTTGAATGGTCATCATCATAACCAAGTAACCCTTCTGGAGAGAACACCCAGGGGAAATGAGTCTCATGACACCATTGATACCAGCTTCCTTTAAAACCCATTTCCCCTAACTGGTGCTGCAGAATTCTGAATTTAATTCTGCTACAGTCATCTTTTACATGTAATTATGAAAGTACACACTCCTCTGAAGAAGAAAGAATGAAAAGTAGAAAGTGTGTTTGTAGTGTGTCTTACGCCCTTTGCAGGAAACAACCCTCAGTATGAATAATACGTACTTTCAGGTTTTTTTAAAATCAACTCCTTTAAGAATGTTACAATTTATGACGAAAATCCAAATTTTATGTTAGATTTCAGCACAAACTATTCTGAAAAACAAATCTAACTTATAATCACAGCTTTCTCAGTCACACCCTGATGTTGAAATTCTGTCAAGATTTACAGCATTGTAACTTGTATCAACATATGTTTTGTTCCTTTGTGCTCTGAAGATAAACAGATTTATAGACACCGCTTCCTTTTTGAACATCAAAGCCTGCATAAGACTTTATTATAGAAGAAAATGAGGTGTACTGAATCTTGACACTGAGGTGTGGTGCTGCACTTAACTCAATACAGTGATGTTATTCAGAAGCTAGGAAGCACACGGCTGCTACAATGTCCAGCTAAATAATATTGCTACAATTAAGCTAAGAAAAATCTATATAACAGCCATGCCAGGTGTCTTGCATATCAGATTACAAAATCAACACTCCTAGCACCTGACTCACACACCAATAAATCTCACAGTCAATACACATTTCCTACAATAATATCCTAATTCCAATAAAAATTTCCTAACATAAGCACTGTTATTGTCAGAGTCAAATTTGTAAATAGTCATGTTGACACAGTGGGAGCAAAATGCAATGCCTTCACATCTCTTGCTAAAGACAATTCTGAAGATTCCTTCCTTGCAGAGGAATCTGACTCATTAAAACAAATCTGTCACATGTAAATACACAAGTCTGCTTAAGACTGCAGACTTAGGTTAGCATTACACCTACCACTTGGATTTTTGATGTCCCTACTCACTGCAGGTCAGTTGGACTAGATGACCTCTAAAGGTCCCTTCCAACCCAAAGTATTTTATGATTTTACATACATGTAAAGGTACCTGTTGGTTTAAACCATTTTAAAGAATTCATATAACTATATTATGAAGCATAGTTTATATTGCTTTCTTTGCACGACAAAATGGCTCACTTCCTGAAGTATTTGGAAGTTGTTTATGCTCCAAAATAAGATACTATTAGTCAGCTACAATGACTACTTTTAGTAGTTGTCAGCAAGTAAAACCTCATATTATTTCCTACTCTAAGTAGAAAGAAAATAGTTGGGTTTGAGTAGCAAATAACTGAAAATTAGTATCTCCGTGTTACTCCCTTCAAATATTTGCCTATCCCCTGACAGATACTCCTATGTGAGAAAGGGATACTTGATATCCTTAATCTCCCGATATGATTCACTTTGAAAACTGCTAAGTTCTTCTGCCCCTCTACTCTGGTGAGACTCCACCAGCAGTACTGCGTCCAGCTCTGGAGCCCCCAGCACAAGAAGGACATGGAGCTGTTGGAGTGGGTCCAGAAGAGGGACACAAAAATGATCAGAGGGCTGAAGCACCTCTGCTGTGAGGAAAGGCTGAGAGAGTTGAGGCTGTTCAGCCTGGAGAAGAGAGGGCTGCAGGGAGACCTTACAGCAGCCTTCCAGTACCTGAAGGGGCCTTTAGGAAAGATGGGGAAAATATTTTCAGGGGTCTGTTGCGATAGGACAAGGAGCAATGGCTTTAAACTAAGGGAGGGTAGGTTTAGACTAGATATGAGGGTGGTGAAGCACTGGAACAGATCGCCCAGAGAGGCAGTGGAGGCCCCATCCCTGGCAACACTCAAGGCCAGGTTGGACGGGGCTCTGAGCAACCTGCTCTAGTGGAAGACGGCCCTGCTCACTGCCGGGGGATTGGGCTAGATGACCTCTAAAGGTCCCTTCCAACCCAAAGCATCCAATGAGTCTGTGAACAGCAAAGTCAATAGGAAAGACAAGTACAATAGTTGGGCAGGTTATCTACAGGTCTCTGGAAGTTCTCACCTTTTAAGAAGTGGAAAATGCTGTCCTGGTTGCAGCTGGGATAGAGTTAATTTTCTTCCTGGTAGCTGGTGCAGTGCTCTGTTTTGGATTTGGGATTCAAATAATGTTGATAACATACTGACATTTTTAGTTGTTGCTAGGCAGTCAAGGATTTTTCAGCTGCTCACACTGGCCTGGCCTGCCAGGTGCTCAGAAACTGGGACACAGCTGGGACATCTGACCCGACCTGTCCCAGGGAATATTCCATACCATATGACATCATGCTCAGTATATAAACTAGGGGGAGTCGGCCAGGGGGCAGCGATCACTGCTCAGGGATAGGCTTGGTATCAGTCATCAGGTGGGGAGTAACTGCATTGTGCATCACTTGTTTTATATTTTATTACCTCTTCTTTTGATGTCCTAATTAAACTGTCTTTATCTCAACCCACAAGTTTTACTTTTTTTCCCATTCTCCTCCCCATCCCATCGGGGGGTGGTGGTGGTGTGAGTGAGCAGCTTCATGGTGCTTGGTTGCTGGCTGGGATTAAACCACAACACACGCAGACAGCACTTGATCTCAAGAGTGTAGACATTCATGTTCCAGGAAGGCAGCCAAGTTCAGCAGACTTGAATAGCGGCAAGAGCAGCAAGTGTGGAGACTCCTTCATACGCTCACAGTTGCACGTGAAGTATGTGCTCATCCACTCCAATTCACACTACTCTTGTATAACAACGGTGGCATCCCCAGTTCCTGTCAGGCCATGCATCACAGAGTGGGGTTAGTTGCTCGGATGGTATGTGCTGTGCATTGCATAAACTACATTTCAGCATATTGTTCAGTTTGAACCTTGAACCAAAGCTTTAAATCCTTCCTGCTTTTCAGACAGGACTCCATCAAAAGCAACTCCTCATTTGGGTTCCCAACACCAGATGCAGAATTTCACATTAAATAGTCCGATTAAAAAAATATGCACACGTATCTTTTCTGCAATTTAGGAGTATGATAATCAAACTGAAGTGATAGATATGAGTATTTCTGTAGTGCTTCTGACTGAGTTTAGTCATGGAGTGACATATAGGACTCCTGGCTCACCTGTCCGGATGTCTGTAATAAATACTTCCGTTACTGTATAGAACTAAGCTTTCTATGTACAGCTTCAACAGGCCAGGATTAGACACTAGGTATTTATAAATCTTTACAAACCACAGAGTTATTACATACCATCTAATATCATAAGCTGAAGCCTGAAAAGCAGTTATTTCCATGGGCTAAATATATCTTGCTCATCTAGCTCCATGAATAGCCTAGGTGTTAGATCAAGATATTCAACTGTTTGAATTAGCTTCTAAGACTTACACCTGTAACTGATACACTGTTCCTATAAAATCCTCCCCACAGAGGCTGTGCTTGAAGAGATATTAATGCACTCCAACCTTTCACCTATGGGACACCTTTTTGAAACATTCTGTGAACTCCAATAACAACAGGTGTTTTCACATTTAACTGTGTGTTGAAGTGTCAGTGCAATCAGAATCCAGTATAATTAAAGATCCCTTTCAGAAAATCTGTTCTGAGAAAACTATTTTCCAACATTTAAATTATTTTCTTTGTGGACCAATGCATTACATAACAGACATAGGTAAAAATGCAAATGTATTGGGTTGATGTAGTAAGGTTTTGGTAGCCAGGGGCCTGCAGGGGTGGCTTCCGTGAGCTGACACCAGAGCCTGACCCCACATCAGACAGAGCCAGTTCCAACCATCTCCAAAATGGACACACCACTGGCCAAAGCAGAGCCTGTCAGCAATGCTGGTGGTACCTCTCAGATAACATATTTAAGAAAAGGTAAAAATTGCTGTGCAGCAGCTGTGAGAGAGGAATGAGACAGTGTGAGAGAAACAGCCCTGCAAACAAGGATGGGGAAGAGATGCTCCAGGCACTGTGAACAGAGATTCCCCTGCAGCTCCTGGACGACCATGATGAAGCAGGTTGTCCACCTGCAGCCTATGGAGGACCACGCCAGAACATAAATCCACACTGCAGCCCATGTAGGGCCCCCATCACAGCAAGTGGATGTACCCTGAAGGAAGCTACAGCCCATGGAGAGCCCATGTTCTACCTCAGGAGGCAAAAGTATCAGGAGCAACATTGAGCCTGGGAAGATGGGGGGGTCAGATGTTTTTAGTTTTATTTTCATCTCTAACTATCTTACTCTGTTATTAATTGGTAACAAATTAATTTTCCCCAAGTCAAGTCTGTTTTGCCCATGACACTAATTGGGGAGTGATCTCCCTGTCCTTATCTCCTTATTGGGTCCAGAGGAGGGCCACAAATATGATCTGAGGGCTGGAGCACCTCTGCTGTGAGGAAAGGCTGAGAGAGCTGGGGCCGTTCAGCCTGGAGAAGAGAAGGCTCCAGGGAGACCTTATAGCAGCTTTCTGGTACCCAAAGAACTCTTGTAATAAAGATGGGGAGGGACTTTTGAGCAGGGCCTGTAGAGATAGGACAAGGATTAATGGTTTTAAACTAAAAGAGGGCAGATTTAGACTAGATAAAAGGAAGACATTTTTTACAATGAGGGTGGTGAAACAAAGTGCATCTGACTGCTAACATAAGGCTAGAAGATGCTTGTTACAATCAGTCCCAAAAGCATGTGTATTTTCATTCAATTATCTTAATTCAATAAATCTTTATTCATGTTTCCATACCTTCTCAATAAACCATTGACTGCATACAAAAGAGTTGCTCTCAATCTGTCCCTTTCGACAAAATATGAATAGACCAGAACAAAACCCTGAATGCAAGCCAGTTCCCACCATTTCTGATGTTAACTCAGGTCTTTTCAGGCGAACAGTTTGATAGAAGCTGGAGAATATCAGTTTACTTCAACACACAGTATCTTCTGTCCTGGAATCTGTGTATCCATTAGCACTTCACCTTTGCAACATACTACATAGCTACTTCAAGTAACCCGAATCCAACAATTCACAATGCATTGAAAGCAGCACATTCTTTTCAGCCTCAGCTTTCCAATATGCCCTTTCTCATTTAGTAAGAGCCTGCAAAATATTATCTCTGTCCCGTCTTTTAAAGTGAATTAACCATAGGAAATTACAGCAGTTACAACTACCCTAATTTAAAACAGCAAGTGCGAAATTTCAGGGGGGATCAAAAATCTGAGTGCAACAGCTATGTTAAAGCTTAAGTTCTAAAAATAATATTTTTTTTTAAAAAAAACCAAACTGAGCTACTGAGAAAATACTAAGCATTACAATCCAGTATGTACACATTAATGGATATTATTGGTGCTACTAGTCATTGATACCATTAAGTTTCAGCATTTGTATTTCTGCTCAAAAAATCCTCATCAGTTTTACATTATGTTTATGATGCATTTATATTGCTTTCACACTTTGGCAAGATGCTGAAGATATTTGTTTTAGATAAAACCATTTCTTTTAGGCCTTCAGAAAAGGTTTCCCACCCCCACCTCTTAGTTCTCACAATTGTAAAGCAGCCTTTTGGGGGCATGCCTTATTTCACAAGTCAAGATACCCTCCTACCCCCCTAGGAAATGGTTAACTAATAGGTCCAGGCAGCAGCTCAATGCATGGTCCAATTTTAGATCTACTTCTAAGGCCCCAAAATCTCCCTTATACACTGTGAAGTAAGACTAAGCACAGAGCACTAAATGTAATGGCATTAGAGTAAATACTAGGGTGTTTAGTTTTAAGTAACAAAGTCCTTTGTGGGATTTTAATCCTAAATGGCTTTAGGTCCAAAATTCCGCAGTAGAGGTGGAACTAAGCTCTATATTCTTCTACAGCATTATTCTAATCAACGCTGTCACCTAACTTGATCTTACAGGATCCTTGAAGAGACAGTATAGGGTAATTGGTTAACATGCATTCCTTACTCCATCAGAAAAACTGAGCATTGCAGTCATATATGTGTTTATAATTATCTGTAAAGATTTTAAAAATAAAACTACCAAATTGTAGATGACTCAGTGTACATGTACATAGCATATTCTATTTCATTTATGCTCCAATTTAGTGTCTTGGCCAAATTCTTCACTGAAGACACACAAGCATTAATCCTGAAATATGTAAAACATTACCTACATTGCAAAAACCCCCTATACTAAAAGGCATGGTGACATCAGGGAGGAGCAAGAACTTAAAACTTCAGTGTCTGTGCTCAGCCTGCACATGGCCAATGCACACTACACAAAACGTGTATGTACATACATAACGGAACTCAGCATATGTGTGAGCACCATTCTGAATCACTTTGATGTTGGTATATCTAACAATGTGGCTGAGATGACAAGACATTACTACTTCGTTTGTCTGCCTATAGTTCACATCAACTAATAATAGACCCCTGCCAGACCAGGATTCATATATTTTTGAACATAGCATAAGGAAAAATTATCATCTGGGAAAATGCAAAATAAATAATAACCTGATTATTAGGATATTGCAGAAAAGCATTTACCATTAATTTGACAAGATGTGATTATATTCTGAGTACAGCAAATGAACTATAAAGCGTATTATAATTATATGGTACAGGTTCAGTTTATTTTAACTTCTCAGCAATACTGCAAGGATTGTGACTATTTCAGTAAAATACTCATTTCAGTTATTTGGAGAGTCTGAGCTAACAAAGTAAGCAAACTCAAATGATATCTCCTGTTTGTAGTGGAGATTGGTTAAAATTTTCTTGTTGCAGAGAACTGAGGTGTGTAGTGAAGGAATATATACCTCTCCCCCGTATTGTTGAAATCTAGTATAAGAAGCAGCAGCTTTTCTTTTTCACCATATTTTGGCAACACCTCATGTCACATTTGAATCATTTTCCACACTGCTTATGGCTCAGGATAAACTCATCAACTTTCACATGGGAAAACTGAAAGATCTGCTACCCCATTCATCAACACCATTCATTCACTGCTCCTCCCAAATATTCTTTTGCCTAACCACTTCAATAGAGCAAAGCGATCCAACAATCGAGAAATATTTCGAGAATCCCTAGACACAGTTCATTTTCTGACCAATACTGTCAAGCTTCCTCATGGTTTTATCTCAAGTAGGACACAGCACTTGCACGGACTACTAAAGCTTATGTGTTCTTCTAGATTCCAGATTATTATATCTACATCTTCAGGATGCATCTAAGTTTTCAGTTGTATAGTGGATAGCAATATTAATATTTGTATATTATTCCTAACAGTTATTCCATAAACTAATTGTCAGGATTAATGCCATGATACCGAAATGCTATTTGGACTTTTAGACCACTACAGTCTCACAAGTGCCAAATGTAAACAGGATTCTGTGAAAGGACTCCCTGAAGCACTAGAATTCTAGGTCTATACAAATATTATTTGCATACTTTTGTGAAGTATTCGGTGTGTTTCACAGACTTTTTGGCAAGAGCTACAAACCTCTGCTTCACCACGTCTGTCGCCATGAATCACAGGGCCCAGTTTTCAAGCTTTTATAACGCAGTTGTAAGCACTACCTTCGTACAAAACCAGCTTGGCACATTTTGTATGCCATACCAGTCAGACTTGAAAGCGATCACGTTTCTACAGAAAGAGAACATGTGTTCGATATCCAAGTGAGTATACACAAAATGTGTATGTGTCTATAAAAACCACTTTCTGATTTTAAGTCTAATTTGGCTTCATCTTAACTGAGGTAATGTATTTATGCAATCTTTGAACAGAACCAGAATGTCAGGAAATTTACTTCTCCCCTCCAAAATGAGTAGGCATGCCTCAGTATAAGTTACTTCTGCAGAATCTTTTATAATATACATGCATAGTCAGCTTAAGTACAGAGCATAATGAGAATGTCCATGGCATTACATTTAAAGGAAAGCTCGCATTTTAATTCCAGAGAAAGATAAAGCTTTGCTATGCCAGACATCTAAAGAAAACCCATTGCAGTACAATTAAGATCTGATCAGCAGCTTGCATATACACGGGAGACTCATTTCAGAAAATAGATATTTACAAGGCTATAGCCACTTTACAACATATGCAATAGGAAGTGAATGAAGGCTCAACACATGAAGCTATCCTAAAGAAATGATCCTTGTGAACTGGCAGAGATGGGAAGAAGCAAGTAAAAACAAGAGAATTCATCCCACTATTTCCTTAGAGGCCCAGAAGCAAGTGCCTGAAAGAGCATAGGCAAGAAAAGTAGCTTAACAAAGCTCACTAGAATGAAAGGAGACGTTTGACTGATGAAGATGTTGCACTCTCACTCTGAGGGGCAGGTTCAAAAAAGAACAGTCAAGACAATCGTTCAAGGAAGTGCTTTGTGGAATCCCGACCATACAGGAACAGCCTATGAGCTGAAGAAGCTACATCTAGAAACACACACCCATAGGAGGGCTACAAAACAATCACTTCCTAGTTTTCTGGAGTCTACTTCATTAACAAGGAGAGGTATGTCACACTCTTTGTCTAAGCTCACCTACAATCTATTTGTCTTCTGAACTTCCCTGAAAGTAACTTCCCACGAACCTCGTCTCCTTGCCAAGAAAAACATTCGAAGAGAAACACAATCACAAAATTAAATGCATTAACTTTTCCGCATAGTATTGGTACTTTTGTTTATTTTCTCCCCTTTGTTCTTCTAAAGAATTCATCTTCACCCTTACCACATCCACCCTGGGGAATCAGTTTTCAGGCTCATGTGTGGCTTTGCTTAGTGTTTATTTAAGATCACGTTCTCCATTCTGCACAGGGCCAAAGGCACTTGGTCCCTAGAAAAAGTTGAACAATCCTCTATGTAGAAAAGTATCAAGGATTGATTTAAATAAAATGCTTTTCTTTCACATAAATATGTGGTTCAAAGTTACTTAACCTCCAGAAAGTCCCTCCAAGTACTGCTTTTCTGAACTGTAAATCATTGATAACTTTTGTTAATCTGGTACAAAAAAAATAGAAAAGCTAAGGTTCTTGCCCAGTCCTTTTGCTATCTGAATGTCTCCAATAAATATATTCTCATATATAGGGGAAACAAATACTCGTTAGTGCCACAGAACAGCTGGAAAAACATTGACACTTTTTTTGTAATTAAAGATGTCTCAAGGCAAGGAATTGACCATTTAGGTTTCACTTTCTAATTCAGTTTGATAACCTAATTCTTAGATATTAGTTATCTGATGTCCTGTGTATCTCTAACTCTTTGTACTTTTGCTATCATCATGAGAAGTTCCCCTTTTTTTTTTTCTGTAGAGAGTCCACAAACCAAAATATGTACAAAGCACGAAATATTTGAACATGAGGAAATGAATAGGCAGCAAAAGTAAAGCAAGGTAACAAAAAAGTGTGATCCCAGCATTGACTGGCAAATAAACGGAATCGTTTGCGTTTAGCAGTTCAGCTAAGAACACATGATTTGTAGACTGCATGCCTACATTTTAGGGACAGTAGTTTGTTTGGAAGCCTTTAAAAGGCAGTATGGCATCTGGAACTGCAAATCTATTGTAGCGATTAGTGAGCTTCTGACGTAAAACATGTTTTGACCAATAACACAAGGTATAACCTGCAACCATTAAACTTTAGAGATGCCAGCGCTGTGGCAAAAATATGGAGTTAAAGCAGTTAAACAATTTGTTCCTGCATATCATATATCCACAAAACAGACTAGATTAACAGTAGGCTTATTAGAATACTCTACAGCCTCGGTGTTGCAGGTTTTGCTGTTTGTACAAAGAATACTTCATTTCCTCACCTTTGCTCAGCTGTTCTATAAGCTATTCACTAACTGGAGCCTGTACAGAAGGAACTGTAGGGTACAAAACTAGATAAGCTTACAAGATGCAACCATAACAAGTTAGAAAATATCAGTACTCCTATTTGTTATTTCATAACATGCTGTCAGTTTCTGTATTATACTTATGCTTGCTACCCACAATCCCATGCTGTGGCACATACGGACTGACTCAACATAAGTAACCATATATCACATTTTATTTATGAACACTTACATTAAATACAATTGTTACTGCTCTCCAGTGTTGCAGCAACAAAACTATCAGAATAAGCAATGCCAACCACAGTTCAAGTACTGTCCTTATTCACATGCACTACACTTGTCTGTGCTGAGAGATGGATGCTACAGACGGAAGACAAAAGATGAAATTTACCAAGAAAAAAAACACGCTGTAGCACTCCTGGTCAAATGAAATTCTGCAGGTCTTTAGCTTCAGCTCATTGAATTGCGTTTTGAATTGTCTTTTAAATTTTCCTGGAATGAACAAAAGTATTCAACACGCCAGTATCTGCTTGCTCATTGTAACTCTGCACAACAACACTATGACAGTCCTCATGCCCTCACTCAGTGTTACCATTGTGCATTTAAAGCAGTCCACTTCCATAGAACTTTCATTTGCACTACTGCAACCCCACTGCATAATCATGATGATTCAACTCAGCTGTCAGTCCACAGTTTACAGTCCTCCTTTCACCATTTCTTAACTACACTCACACAGACCAGCAATAAGATAAGGCTTTTCGCACCAGCAGCAGTTTCTTTTTGATTCTGCTTACACATTTAAGTACCCTAGTCTCACAGCAACACACAAAACCAAGTTACAGAAGCAGGAGAAACAACAGACTTCTGTGATTATCCAGCTCTTCCAGCCTTGTTTTAAATGAAGAGATAAAATAGTCAATGGAGAACAGTTAGCAATACATGTAATTTAGCGATTTAAAAACCTGATAGTTTACATAACAGAAGTGCTTCCTTGAAATACATCATTTAAGCTAATGCATCAGTACTATGGCAATCCCTACAATTCTTCTATTTTGAATGAAGTATTCAATTGTAATTAAAATATCAATACCTTGAAATGAGACCACTCCAGCCCAGAAATGTTGCAGCCTGCTTGCCAGATGCTGTATAGGGTTATACTACAGCATATGCTCATGCCCCTCCAGTGTTGCCCTTTCTTCTCTGCCCTGCATGGTAGACTTTACTAGCACATAAGGCATTTACAACACATGTTGCATTCACACACAGTGAAGAAGCATAATCAAATTCATTACTAGTTGGGAAGTATCAAACCTTTACCTCCTTGCAAGTGTGACCGGATGGCTGCTGAGCTCAGTGCTCCCCCCACACCCTTCAGCTGGGCTCAGTTACTTCCCAGGGGACACCGGCAGAATACTGACAGTTACAAGAACAGTAACAGGTTAGCAAGAGCTGGCTTGGGGGAGGGGAAATTCCAAACCAAGAAAAGCTTCTCAAAAAAGGTTAATAGCTTTCCAAGCTTACATGTGTACTAAACAAGGACAACCCTAATAAAATGAATTAGCTTCACAATACCAAGATTTATGTTTCTGTTCTGAAAATACTATAAGCTGTATCTGCTTAAAACAATACTGAAAGGTCAGGTGGTTTCCAGTTTTGAGGCATGTTAGCATAATCAGCCTTAAATTAAAACAGATGGGAATGACAGATATATTAAGGTTATTAAAGACCTCTAGAGGATAGAGTTAAATAAGGTGACCTAATCCATCTTAGAAGGGAATTATGAATTGCATCACTTAAGCAAGAATAGCATTCTTGCATCTACTTTAGATTTTACAAGACTAAATAAAATTATCAACACAATATAACTAATGGCATGCACGTAACCTGTATCTACTAGTTTCAGTTTTTGAGAAACCACCAGAATGCATTTCCTGATGTTAACAGGCATTCATATAGATCTTCTAACAATAAAGATTATCATTCTCCTGATGTTGCAGTACATTGTGAATTCTCATCAATAAGCACTATATACCTGCACATTGTATCTATTCAGAGAAGAATTCTGCTAAGACCGTTAAGTATTCTGGTGTAGACCTCTCAGAGGTTCCTCTAAACCAAACCCAAAAAACCAAGCCCTTCAAAGCTTGCAACGCATTGCTAATGGGCACCTGTGCAAAGTGTAATCCAAATTTAAGTTAAAAATCTCATCTTCATACACATAACAGTTATTAGCACACCTTTTAAGGGCTCATTCTTGCCACAGTAGCTATGATAAAAACATCTATGATAGCTGAGGTACATGACTAGTGGAGCTGGAACCGGGACCCAAGCCTCCACTCCTGCACTGATACCGTGTTTCCTGCCTGTGAAACATTTTTCAGCTCAGTAAAGAGTTCTTAAAATTCAGCCAAAACAGTTTATAGGCTGCTAGAGCGTGGAATCACGAATGAAGTGGAAAACATGGTTAAGAGCCTCCTCACATTAGAGGGAGAAAAACCTCAACCCACGCACACTAGGGAAATTCTTAACACCAGGCTATGTTGCAAAGGCACCTTTATGCGCCTTTCCCTATGGAATATAACTGGATGTTTAGAAACTCAACCAGGTAGCAGTGTTAAACATGCTTTCAGAGCAGAGATGCCAGAACCAGCTTCCTGGCAGAGAAAGAATTTATTAATCCTGTTTGGGTTTTGGTGTGAGCTGGGGCTAATGTGCTGAGCCTTGCCAAAACTACAATGCTTCCTCAGTATATACAAAAGCCGCATGACAACCTTTTTTAACCCTTCCCCCCTCCACTTCATAATCCCCAGACTAACAAATCCCAGTTCCCAAGGTTAACTGAAGATCAAGTAACAGCTGAGCTCTGCCTCCCAGAATCACTTTTCTGAGTTTAGATGCCTATACTCAAATAAAACCTGCTTTGCAACCGGCTTGGAAATTACTTCCCAGGATTCCCAACATCAAGGTGAGAAGTACATTGACAATTTAATCCAGTGGGAGCAGAAATATCTAAAGTTCCGTGCTTGTAAACATTAGTTTTGAAAGCAAGGCTAAGGCTCTTCAAAATTCTCCAATGTCTCAATTTTTAAAAATAAATTACCAACACCTATCTTTAAAGTACAATTTACAAATGACTTCAACATCTCTACTACTATTGCTGTACTGGAAAATACAAAGGTACCAGGGATCAATTTGTTTAATTCCTTGCCCTTTTAAGATTAAGCAAAGCATTTTACTTAACTACAAGTTACACTCAGCTATTCAAAGATATCTACAAAATTGCAGTTTTTGTTGTGCATTTATGTATAACAAAGCTGTGTTAGGTCAACCACCACCAATTTAAAACTTTGGCTATGTTTGCCCAACCGCAGGGCACGGACAATAGCTGGGCACATTCTAACCATCCAGCAGGATTAAAAGCAACTGAAGTGAAATCTAACAGCAGCACAATTTGCTAAAACTAAATTCAATCAGCACCCAGAGGGAACAGGGATTAGAATTGGCATTCTAAATCTGTGTTTGGTAGATTACATATACACTTTCTTTTCTATTCAGTAGAGAAAGTTGCAGTGCAGAATATGGGGTGGAGTCTTCTGCAGTGACAAAACATGTAATGCCAAAGCAAGTACATTAGGTGAAATTAAAATGCATAGCTCAGGTAACATCAACAGCTACAGAACCAGAAGAAAAAGTTAGACTCACAAGTTCATTCGAGAGTTCAAACATAAGACAAAAGACCACCTTTATCTACGAAAGACCTACCCTACCCTTAAATATAGAAAGAGCTAGTATATTGATCTCAGTACACTGCTGCTTTCCATTATTCTACTTAAAGATATTTTGCAAGCAGTTTCACATATGCTAGAAATTTTGTCACAGGTATTCTGTAGGCATGACAGATATATACCAGTTTGCAAATAGCCTAGGCTGACTGAGAAGTGACTTCTGACAAGCTATGCCAGTCTTCGCACACAGGAAACATCCCTCCAGTCAAAACAAATGCATAGCAGAAACAAGGAAGAATATGTGCCACAATTAATTTTTCTTCTATTATTAAATCAAAATCTCAACCTTAAAAACAAAGATCAGCTATCTCCCTTTGCCAAATAGGCCAACTTAATAACCAGAGTGCAATAACTCAGATAGTCTTTGCACTACCTTTACAGTGCACTTTGGTTTGCATTTTCAGTGTAGTCATAAAACCAGGAACTCCTTTTTAAGATACAAACCAGGAGTGTCAAGTGTCATATGATTCTAGCAGCTTTGGCTGTTAAAAAAATAATTGCTTCCAGTAAAGCAAGATTGGTCATAAGTTAGCAAGTTGCTGAGTTGAAACAAACCTTGATCAAGTAAAGATTACAACTATTTTACAGTGTAAAAATGATGTTGTTTTCCCCATTCCACTATTTTTGTGGACTCTACTCTTTTTCCTTTAAAAATGTTACATGCTAATTAAAGGGCACTTGAAAAATACCAGCTAGTGTGTTCACGGGCTAAAAGCTAGTGGTACCAAGACGATACTGCTATGTGAAGCATCAGTCCTGCAGCAGACTCAGTTTTGCATGGAAACTAGCCCTATCTGCAGGCCTGGAGCACCATGAGAGCTAGGAGGCAAAGAGGCAGCTGGGCTTCAAGAAAACATAGACCGATCTATCTGCACCACATTTGTAGCGGAGAATGAATTGCCTCCATGCTCTGCTGTAGCCTTCTCTTGCAAGCTCAGTCCCACAAATCAGTTTGATCTCCCACATTCTTAGGCTACTAAATGCTAAATGGTACAATTCTTAAATGGCAAGCTTAAGCTCTTCTAAACAACTGTCACTTACTTTCATAGCACCTACCGTTCAAAAAATTAAATAGCTTCTGGAACTAGTGTCCTACATTTAAATACAGTGTTTCTGTACATTATCCATAGGACCCAGACTCAAAGTACACCATACACATAGCAGCCAAATTTCAACACCACTGAAATGCAAAGCCTTGAGCAGAGGTCTGTGTTAGTATCCTACACATCAAAATGAAAAGTGTCAGAAAAAAACAGCAGCTACTTCAATGAACGATCAAAAAATACAAGTTTGAGACTAAAGAAAAAAACTAAGAGGTGCTCACATCCTCCGGGGACTGCCATTTTCTCCAATCCTGTGCAAGGCTACATTGTAGAAAGCAAAGTTGACAAAGATTTTAATCTCCATTAAAAGAGCTTAAGAGTACAACATCCATTTATTTAGTCTAACCTGCCAGAGTTTTATGAATTCATAATAAAGAGGGCTTTCAGAGTCTACCAGCCAATCTGGAAGGCTGCTAGGGAATTACGATAGCATTGAATATATTTGAGTTTATATTGCCAATAGCACGCTGGTTTGAATAACACTATTGTGCAAGCTTCTAGTTGTCCATGCTATCCCACCACTTATTAGTCACAGCTCAGTACTGTAAGGCACAAGGCAAGCAGCTGTCTAGGGCAGAAAAAGCACCAGTATCTTCACTGCCTACTTCAAATTTGACAGAGCCTTGGAAGAACTTGCAAGCTGTTGTTGTCTCTGAGAGGAAAAGGAAAGAAAAGTCTGGAACACAAAGATATACAGAAGTAAAACTGTCCTGCCTCAGAAGCATGTTTACCTCCCAATTCACCTGGCAGAAGCACCAGACCTGACACTCGCTCTCCTCCCAGCTTTGCTTCTGCTACATCAGTTTTCCCTTATCACTAAGAAGCTTTGGGGTCACTCTAGATAAAAATGCCCTGGAGTTAATAAGGAACGTAACTGCAAAGTGGGTTACTACAGGAACAGCAGATGGACTACTTGTAGCACTTCATCCCAGTTAAGAACACCTTGGCAGTAAGTCAGCTGCGGCCTGTGGCCAGTTGTGTTGAAATAACATTTATACTACAAGACACTTGGCATTTCTTTTGCCCAGAACTGTATTTCCTAGCTTAAGAGCAGAAATATCGTTCCATCTCTTCTCTCCCCAACAATGTCTTACATGGGAAGTTCCTGGGAGACAGGTGATGTTCAAAAGAAGGGCTTAATCAAAAGCAGTTTATCAGAAAGCATTATTTGTAATATTTAGTTACATTATTAAACAGAAGTGGACTACCTGAGGCTACCAGAACTGCAAAGTCTGCTGTTGTCTCTATTTTCACCTGTCAGCAGATACTACGGCAGATTCCAAGACTTGACAGTAACTTCTTATACTATCACATCTAATTTGGAATTATTTTACCATTGTAGTTTTAATCCTTGCTGTCTCCAGTCCTCACTGTAGATTGTACCAAGACAATTGTAACTCCAAGGCTGTACCCCCAAGCAGTGCAAAGCAGGCAGCTAACTTTGTTACAGCGTTATGACAGAATCGGTATTCCCAGTGAAGAGCTAGAGAATCTTCAGTTAAGTCACATGCACACAGAAATACTACAAATACCTACTCTAAGTGCTACTACAGAGGCTTTTCACTTATCAGCTGGTTTTTGAAAGGTCACTTTCACATTTCTTGCAGTACATGAGGTTGTAACTATAGTTTAGTTTGGCTTCTAGTTGGTATTTGATTGGCTTGATATTTTTACACATACATTCCACTTCAAAATCTGCACTGAAACAGTTCACTGTTCCCTCAAAAAATGAAAATATTAAAGATGCAAGACTTTCTCCAGAAACTGAAGTTCTGTACCTCTGCCAAAGTTGATACTGTTGCCGTGAAAAGCAAACTCCCCTCTAGCCGTGTGCCAATAAGACTGTGCAAATAACTCCAGCTCATTTCTCCACTCCACTAGGATTTAACTGCTTCATAATAAATGGGCTACACACTAAGTCTTGTGCCTTGCCCCAGCAGCGCTAGGCAGAAGAGTTACCCTAAGATCAACCCGGATGGCTAACTTCTACCTTAATTTATGAGCCAAACATAGCACGTTTTTACTAACTTGCCGCCGTAGAAGAGTTAGTGTGCTGCTAGTTTTCCCTCACTTTTGTTTTAAGCACCACAAATGCATAAAACATTCTCTCAACTACTCCATAGCCACAGGCGCTATGAGCAGTTTACTAGCAATAGTCGGCTAGGTTTTAAGACACGTTTGTCACAGGACTTCAAGACTAGTTCATAGTAGCAAAACTAAACTCTGTCTACAGATCCTTTGTCCAGAGTCAAGTCAACTGTAGTTCTTACTACAACTTTGGCTATTTCTTGACAGATTACAGTGATTTTATCTGTACTAATTTCTTATTAGTGTGAAGCCTAGTCTTGTTCTGTGCAACACTTTTTTCTTCAGTATTTGGATTACTGTATTTTGGTTTAGTTAACATCCCTTTAGTGGTATTTTATTTGACTCTGTTGTCTTTAATCCAATATTTTGACAGCAATAAAAGGCTTAGAAAAAGTCTAGCAGAGATACAGAAGCAGTTCTTGTCCTCATTAGTAAGCATACAAGCCACACTTGTTTTAAAACACAAAAAGACACATCTTGACTATGTTCTCAACCCAGCTCAAAGCTTCTACCACTAATTCAATTCAACACTGAAATGAAAATTCACAGAAATAATTTCTCCATGGTTGACTTCAATAAAGCTTTTGAAAGTTAAGTAGGTGACAAATTACCAGAGCAAGCAAATTAAAAACTTTATATGGTACACATTTAACTTTTTATTTGTAAGGCTTTTCTCCTTCTAAGGAAAATAAGACTCTATTCAAGCTCACCGGCAACATGGTTAGGAAGGTGTGGTAAAAAAAAACAAGATAAAAACCACATAGCTGCTTAACTTGAAAAATCAGGAAATAGAAGGAAACTGGGCAGAAACAAGCTTGCCCCATTCACTTCACAGAAATCACTTTTAGCAACAGCAAAAGTTACATTTTTAATCACACCTACCATTCAGTCCAGAGTTTTTATAGTTTGAGAGCAAGCTTTCATAGCTATTAGTGCTCTGGAACGCGTGCCCTATTGGGCAGATATTACAGTGAACACCTGAGCTCATTTCCATAGGGAACAAATATTGCCAAGTTAAATGCTCTGCTTTGTGGTAGACTAGAACAGGGCCTCTATTTTAACACTGCAGCAACACCCACTAAGTTCTCACTGACAAATTAAGTTTCTCTAGGGGTTGAGATGTTGGTCTTTTCCTCAAAGATACCAAAACTTCACTTCCCTCATTTTGCAGAAAGGATACACTTAGATTATAGAAATTGGTGTGGCTCTATCTCAAACAATAGCTGTATGCTATCTTTCTCCATCTTCAAGTTTCTCATAATCCTAGCCCCTCATATCACTACTAGAATCAAACTTTTAAGCAAGGTATGAAAGGTTAGAAAACTAATGCTTTCTAACAGAAGCCAGTGCTCTAGCCTTGGCACATGATTGCTAAAGAAATAGTCGAGAAGTTGACAAGAGGAAACAAGCTATAAAATAAAGCAATGTTGGGACTTCTCTATGAAGTAAAATAAATCATTCTCCAAAACAAGCCTTCACTGTCTATCCTGATTGCTTCCTTGTAGCTATTACCACACCTAGTAAAGCAACAGCTTAGTAACAGTCATCAAGGAGCTACCCATCTCCCTCTGAAGTTCTTGGGCCTATAGTAAAAGTTTTTAAGGGGGAGGTGTGAAACATTAAGAATTAATCACCAGAACCCCAAAAAGAGCTGAAAATAACCAGTTGCACTGCTTCTTGTGTTTGTGTAACTACAATTATTTTGGAACTGCACACACAGGCAGAAACAACAAAAAGCCCTACACAACTATTTTGCTTTCAAGCAGTTCCTCAATGTCTTCAACAATCCGGGCACTAAGGCTGGGAACAAAACATGAAAAATCCATGAAAAATAGCTGTCCAGTTAAGCCAACAGTTTGGGGCTTTAATTATGATTTTAAATTAAGTCAGAGCCACAATCATAGGGCTGTAAGATTAAGGTAGCTCTAAGAAGCATAGCTCCAACAACCATAACCTTTTTTACCACAGATAGTCCACCTATTTACATGCAAAAAATAAAAAGGGAGGGGAAAATTTTTTTACCACAAATGGTACACATATTTATATGCAAAAAATAAAAAAGGGGGGGG
>Ga0065711_1005792_pt1 | contig 25058 bp, 22 predicted proteins | sample Hoacrofraction12_FD_59098 | JGI IMG/M metagenome (GOLD analysis project Ga0065711, IMG submission 59098) | Hoatzin crop microbial communities from Cojedes, Venezuela - Epithelial fraction 12 v2 (version 2) | ecosystem: Host-associated > Birds > Digestive system > Esophagus > Crop | place...
AGTAGTTAGACCGATACAACCGCAAATAAAGTGTGGTCCGCAATAGGTTAGCGAGTTTGGCAAGCTGATACTCGTCATCGATGTAAGCAACTGCAAAGCAGAACTATTAATCTTTGTAATTGGTTGTGGTATATCCATCGACGTAATCGATGTGCAAAGCGTAAAGCAACTGTTTGGAATAACGGTCAAATTCTCGTTGCAGCGCTCGTAGGATTGACCGTCTGAACCAGTAACCAATTCGGTTTGAAATGTGAAAGACGTCATCGACGAGCAGCATTGGAATGCATTGTTTCCCAAAGTAGCAACAGAAATTGGTAAAACAAACGATTGCAGACTCGTACAACCAGCAAATGCTTCCACACCAATGCTCGTGATGTTGCTGGGCAGTTCAAATGTAACTGTTTTCAGATAGGGATTGTAGCATTGACTACCATGAGTGCTGACGTGTGGCGTTGGTTCACAACCGTCAGTGTAGTATCTCCATGGATTTTCTACTGAGATTTCTTTCCACGTAAAACCTTGATCGGCAATCGTTGTAACCGTATAGGTTTCGCCATCGCTCGTTACAGTTTGCGGAATCACAACGTCGGTCTTTGTAGAGCATGTCGTTGTGGTTGCCGTTGTCTTAGAATAAAAATAGCGATAGGTCGTTGAGTAGCCGTTATAACCCTCAGTAAGATAGGCAAGACCTTTCTCTGTCATTTCCGCATCAGTGTATGCAGTTGCATTGCCTACAACTTCGTGATACTCTCTTGTCTCATGCTTTGCCAAAGCCACTGAAACAGTTTTCGCGTCTGCATCAAGAACAGTGTAAAGCAGTCCATCCTGTTCGAAAGTAGCGCCAGCGCTCAATGCAGCAGACGCTTTCAAAACCGCACATAATAGCATTGCGGATAAAAATAAAACTTTTGTTCGCATTGTTGTTATTTTAAACTTCATTAATTGTCCATTATTATCTAACGCGACTGCGTAGATTAGTTTTTTCAGTTTCGCAAAAAAACCGCGCAAAAATACGCATATCTTATAATATATAATAAGGTGTAGGTAGTTAAAAAATCTTAATACGTTGACGATTTAACGCTTTTCGCTGAAATTTTATCTCGAATATTCCCGAAAAACTACCAACTTTTCACGCCATCGCAACGCATGGCGAAAAAAAAATGTTTGTTCCGTTGATGTGTTTTATGAAACTTTCTTTCTATTTTTGCAACAGAGAGAATACGTAACGACCTGAAACGATGAAAATTGCACTAAAACGACTGCTCGAAAAGGTCGAGAGCAAAATGGGGAAAACCATCACAGAATTGTCGGACTTTGAGAAACTATCCGCATACTTCTCAAAGCGACAAATAACGCTACGACCTACGACGCTAAAGAGAACTTGGGCAGCGCTACAGACAAAAGATAAGCCGTCGAAAGACGCACTTGACAAGCTGGCGCTATTCGTTGGATTTCAGTCGTGGCAAGATTTCGTCGAAACGCTCTATGGCGAAACCGACGGACAAATCAACTACGAAGACACGTCAACCAAACGCAACGCTAACAAAAAGGTCTGAGCGAAAAATCTGCACAAAAAAACAAAACCAAAACCTGCAAAGTGTGCCAACGAAAACCAACGTTGGCACACTTTTTTTGCGTGATTTTCAGTCTTAGTCTATTAAAACCATCGCGCTATCTCGTTATTTTCCAAATCGATTTCGCATGAAATGCAGGCACAAAAAAAAGGTCTGACCTTCGGGTCTGACCTCTTTTTTGCGTTTTCTTAATGGTTTGTCGCGGCTTAAGCTTCTTCTTCTTTCTGAGCTACAGCTGTGCGTTTCTCTTGGATACGAGCCTTCTTACCAGTAAGTTTGCGCAGATAGTAAAGTTTCGAACGACGAACTTTACCGCGTTTGTTTACTTCGATGCTCTCGATAGCGGGTGATTCGATAGGGAAGATACGCTCTACACCTACAGTGCCCGACATCTTGCGAACAGTGAAACGCTTTTTATCTCCGTGACCAGAGATTTTGATAACTACTCCGCGATAGAGCTGGATACGCTCTTTCGAACCTTCGACAATTTTGTAAGCGACTGTAACGGTATCACCTGCTTTGAATTCAGGGAACTGCTTGCCGGTTGCAAATGCTTCTTCAGCAACTTTAATTAAATCCATTGTTTTTATACGATAATTAAATTTGTTTGTCGTTCCAACGCAACATAGCCAATAACTCGTCTATTGCCAGCGGTTACGCCGAAAAGCGGTGCAAAGGTAGTACATTTTTTCTTTACGCGCGCAAAAAACACAGATTTTTTTCAAATCCTGATGAAAAACAGGCGGAAAACCATCGGAATTTTCCAGCCGAAAAACGAGCGAAAAAATCGCTCCACATAAAACGCAAAAATAAGTCGCGCGAAATGTTAAAAAATAGTGTTAAAATGGGTGTGTCAAAGATTGTTAAAAATGTTAAGTTTTATTTGTTAAAATTTTATTGCACGTGAAAAAAAAGTGCGTTTTTTGCGATTTTTTTCGCCCTTTTATGTGGACTACGGATGCAAAAAGGCGGTTTACGAGTCGTAAATGGGCGCTTTAGAAAATTATCTCACGTGAGATAAAATTTTATCTCATATCATTTAACTTTTTTAACAAATGCATTTTTCCGAAAATTGACGTTCAAAAATTGGCTGTTTTGCACGGAAAAATGTTAAAAATGCGTATATTTTTTGCATAAATCTATCATTTTAACATTTCGCGCATGGAGTTGCGACAAAAAAACGACTTTTTTCGACCAAAATTTGTGCATTAGAAATTGGTCGGTCAAGTGTGAACGGATGTTAAATCAAATGTTAAAATTTCGCGAAAAAGCGTAGTTAAATTTTGTAAAGTTTTCTTAATTTTCTGTTTCTTGTGGAAGAATTTTTCAGACCGTTTTTTGGCAAATTTTTCTCGTTGTTTTCCGACCGAATTTCGTGGATTTTTGTCGTTGTTTTGTGCGCGATTTTTTGAAAACAAATTGTTTTATTTTGCCGATTGCATTTTTCTGACTATCTTTACGACAAAATCTACGATTATGAAACTGAAGAATCTTGTTTTTGTTGCATTAGCAACGTTGCTGTTGATGCCCTCGTGCCGCTCGCATTACCAGTTGTCGAGCATCGAACGCGAGCGCATCGTGATTGACAGTCGTTATGACGCGACGCCCGACGCGCAAGCTGCTGCGTTTTTGGCGCCTTATAAGCATCAGGTTGACAGTTTTCAGAAACCTGTTGTAGGCGAAGCAGCGAAGAATCTGACCGTTGGCAGACCCGAAAGCACGCTCTCGAACCTGCTGTGCGACATCCTTGTGTGGGCAGGCAAGCGCTATAACGAAGCGCCCGACTTCTCTGTGTATAACATGGGCGGCATTCGCGCGACGTTTTCTAAAGGAAACATCACCGTTGGCGATGTGATTGATGTGGCGCCTTTCGAGAATAAAATTTGCTTCCTATCGTTGACGGGCGAGAAAGTGATGGAACTTTTTGGTCAGATAGCGCATCGCGGTGGCGAAGGCGTGAGTAGGGGAGTGGAACTCGTTATTTCGCCCGACGGAAAGCTGCTTTCGGCATGCTTGAATGGCAAGGAAATCGATCCGAAAGCATCCTATCGCGTTGCGACACTCGACTTCTTGGCGCAAGGAAATGACGGACTGGTGGCGTTCAAAGATGGCACCAACGTCGTATCGCCGCAAGAGAGCGAAAACAATAGTCGCTATATCATTATGGACTACCTGCGCGAGCTGAAGAAACAAGGCAAAGCGGCTGACGCAGACGTGGAAGGTAGAATTGTTGTTGCACACCAATAATTTAGAGAAAGGACAAACGACGATGAAAACAAAATATTTTTTGATTGTAATGCTTTGCGCTGTGGCTTTATCTGCACGCGCGCAGAAAGAGTTGACCATACTCCACACCAACGACACGCACAGTTGTATTATGCCGCTGAATCCTAATTTGGCTGATACAGCGATTGCTGGTCGTGGAGGCTTCCTTCGTCGCATTGCTATGCTGAAAGAAGAACGCCAGAAAGACCCCGACCTGATTTATTTCGATAGTGGCGATTTCTCGCAAGGTTCTCCTTATTATACATTATATAAGGGCGACGTCGAGATTGGACTGATGAACCAGATGGGAATCGCTGCTTCGACGATTGGAAACCATGAATTCGACTTCGGATTGGACAATATGGTGCGCCTGTTTAAGATGGCAAATTTCCCGATTCTGTGTTCGAATTATGATTTTACGGGCACTGTGGCTGAAGGTGTCGTGAAACGCTACACCGTTTTGCACAAAAAAGGCGTGAAGATTGGCGTTTTCGCGCTGGATCCGAAGATGGAGGGATTGGTATTCGAGAAGAATTACGAAGGCGTGAAGTATCTTGATCCCGTCAGTGTGGCGAACGAGATGGCTGACTTGCTGAAAAACAAACTCAAATGCGATCTTGTCATCTGTATCTCGCATCTCGGCTGGTTTGAAGAGGGCATGGGCGATCAGGTAATGGTGTCGCAGTCGCGCAATATCGACCTTGTGCTGGGCGGTCACTCGCATACGTATATGAAAACCGTTGAGTACGTGAAAAATCTCGATGGAAAGATGATTCCCGTTGACCAGAACGGAAAGCATGGTGCATACGTTGGCAAACTGAAACTGAAGTTGGAAAAGAAATAAAACACAGGTTTTCCTTCTTTATTTTATAAGGAAAAATTTCAGAAAAAAATAATCGGTTCGTCTATCATGTGATGAGGCGAACCGATTTTGTATACAATAAAATTGAAGCTTATGTATTACTCGAAATAGAACGTGAGCGCGATGATTTTGGTGTGCGCTTTGTTGACCGACAGAGCGTAGGGCAGCATATTTTTGTCGCGCAACTGAGCGGGATGATCTGCGTCGAGCGCATCGACAAGGCTGTACATGAATTTCAGTTCTGGACGCAACTTGAAGAAGGGAAGGTAGAAGTCGCAGCCAACGCCGATAGATGCGAACACGTCGTAGCGCTTGAGTCGGATATAATCGTCATCGCCACCGCTCAGATTGAGCATTGGCGTCAGTCCGCCAACGAGATAGGGTCGGTGATTGTTGAATCGCGGTCCGTCGAAGATGAGTTCGCAGGCTGTAGCGATGTAAATGGTTTTCATGTCTTGGCTTTGCTCGATTGGATTGCCTGCACCGTCGGTCTGGGAAAGGTTGTGGAATTTGATGTGACGGTTGCCGAAGTACATGGTTGGCGCGAGACGGAATTGGAAATTCTGATTGATACGAAATTCTCCCAACACACCAACGGTGAATCCTGCATCCCAGCGATCTTGGTCGGTTGTGACAACGCTCTCGTAGGTTGTTCCGTCTTCGTTGGTGATGGTGATAGGACCCGCGTTCATTAGTTCGATATCCTGAAGATGCGTTCCGACGAGGATTCCGAAGTGGAATGGTCGGAGATCGGCGTATGGTCGGTTTTCCACGTGTCGTTCTTGCGCGCTAACGCTTGACGTTGCGGCAAGGAGTGATAGAATTGTAATCAGAAATAGACGTCTCATATTCTTATAACGCTGTTTGGCGGTGGTTATTGTATGGAGATGGCGTAAAAATGTGCAGCGATGCGACTGTAACTCAATGCTCTGCTTATTTTGAAATTGTGTAAATAGATAAAAAAACGTCATTATTTTTAGGTATTTCAAATGAAAAATGTACCTTTGTGGCGTACAAAAGTAGGTATTTTATACCTTATTTACACAAAAAACAGACAATTAGAAATTTAATTTAAACAAGAACTATGGCTTATTTAATTGGTGATGACTGCATTGCATGCGGTACTTGTATTGATGAATGTCCTTCTGGAGCAATCTCTGAAGGCGACAAGTATGTAATCGACCCAGATCTCTGCACCGAGTGTGGCACTTGTGCAGACGTTTGTCCAAACGAGGCTATCAGCCTGCCGTAATCGGAAAACAAGGGTAGTTAAAGAAGCATACGAGAGCGACATCTTTGATGGAGATGTCGCTCTTTTTTGCGTTGGTTGGTGTAGAATATTTTTGGAAAACCGAAACTTATGAAAATCGTTGTTATAGAATGATTTTCTTTCTCGTTTTGCTGTAAACGAAATTCGTTTACTTACCGCTCTATGATCTTTTTCCCGTCTCGAATAACCACTCCTTTGGTGTCGGCGTTAACGCGTTGTCCAGCAAGATTGTATGTTTTTCCGTCGCTTTTTTCTTCTTCAATAGTAGGCAGATTGACGGAAGTGACGCCTGTAGATGTGGTGTCGAGCGTGCCGTTGTTGGTGATTTTGCAAGTGTCGAGCGTGTAGCCGTTGGTGTAAACCGTGCCACCCGAATTGATAATCAGTTGGCATGGCGTTGAGGCTTTATCTAAAATCCAAGTGCCATTCACAACAACGGTGTCGCCAGTCGATATGTTTGCGGCATTGTCGATTGAGCCTTCCCATGTTGTATTAGCAGCAATGGTGACCTTAACCGTTGCCGTTGCGTCGCCATCTACTGAACCTGTGTACGTGCCATCTGTAAGATTGAGCGCCAAATATTTAGTATTCGAGTTGTTCCAGTTGGTGTTTGTGTTGATATAAGCCAGCTGTCCGCTTGGAATTGTTAGCGTGCAGTTCGTAATGTTAAGCGTTGCGTTAACGGCTGTGCTGACTTCGCAGAAGCAAGCCGATGAATTGGTAAGCGTAAGCGTTGAGTTGCTGATGTTCATCACTGGGTTATAGCCACTTGCGTCGCCTGAACCGCTTTGGTAAAGCATAACACCTCGACTACTTCCAGCACATGAAAACGTGCAGCTATCTATGGTAATTGAGTTATCGCCTTCAATGTCTGCAATTTCTCCTTCTTCTGAATTATTCGACGATCCCGTAGCGTTTTTCACTGTCATATCGCCTGTTGAATAGATGATTGCACACTTTCGACCATTGGCAACATACGATCCGCCATCGACATAAACGTAGCCTCCGCCGCGATCAGTCGCGATAACCGAACTGGTTTCTTGTGTAGTCGTGATGTCGCAGTTGTAAGCGTAAATCTTCGATGAGCTGCTTCCTGTAGCGTGAAGACCGCGCGAACGTTTGGAATTGTTGACAACTGTAACGTCAGTTGCCTTGATTGTTCCGCCGTTATAGCAGAAAATAGCATTGGCGCCGTCGGCAGTTGTGGTGATAGTACCGCCGTTGATGATGAGATTTGCATTGCTTCCAGCGCAATAAGTTGCTGCATTGATGCCGTAGAAACTGCTCTCGTCGCCAGAAGAACTGGTGTCGCCTGTTTTTGTAAGCGTGCATTGATTGAGCGTGAGCGTGCCGTTGGTGACTTGAACGACGTTATAATCGGATGAAGAATTGCTTAACGATTCGCTTGTTTTAGTCACAGTAGAACCGTTAGAAAGCGTGTAGGTTGCGCCAGTTGGCGTAGTTTGTGATGACGAACTGCTGCCTGGTTGTGCGTTTCCAACCAAAGTAATTGAGAATAACGCAAAGAGGAATAACAACTTTTTCATGAGTTTTGATTTTGTTCTGTTTGTTTTCGCAAATATATACGCTATATGCGAAATTTGCAAGCTATCGTTTTTATTATCAACGAACACATTTTATCGTCAGCGAACACGTTTATTTGTTCAATGTTTCACATCTCATTCGTTGCTCGATAAAGACAAAAAAAGAGCAGACCGTTGAAGTCTGCTCTTATTGTATGTATTAGAGATTTTTATTGCAAAGCGCCTTTGAGCTGGCGTGCTGACTCGTTGTCAGGATCGACTGAAAGCAGCATGTCGCAGTACTTCAAGCAGTTTGCTTTGTCTTTGTGTACGTAGTTGAAGAATGCGAGATAGCGCAGCGATTCGATGAGACGAGCTTTGTCGGCAACGTCGCGATCAGCTTTTGTATAGAGACTGCTGACGAGTTTCTCGTAGAATGGTTTTGCAAGACCAAGCTTGTGATCGGTGTCGAGGTTAACGTTGACGCGAGCACGCATGAAGTTCGAGAAGTCTGCTTGTGAAGGATACATGTCACCGATTTGTTTGTAAACGGCGTCAGCTTTGCGAAGAACGCGAGCCTGTGCTTCGCCAGTGAGTGACGATGCTTGGTTTTGGTAGATCGTTGCAAGACCGTTGAGATCGGTAGCTGTAGGAGTTTCTTTCGATGTGATGTAACGATTGTAGTAGTTGATAGCGTTCTCGTAGTCGTCTTTCTGGAGATAAACGTCGGAGATAGCTTTGAGGTTGTTAGCAGCCATGTTCTTAGCTGTAGCAGTACCACTCTGTTCGTAGGCATCTATTGATTTATTGTACATATCGAGCGCTTTCTCGTATTGTTTGTCTTTCAAGAGAGCGTGTCCGTAGTATGTATAGTCGTGTCCTGAGATCTTCGCGCTATCAGATGCAGTGAAAAGTGCGTTAGCGTATTTCAGAGCGTCTTGGTTTTTGTTTAGATCGAACGAGTTATACATTGCCAAACGGTTCCAAGCAGCTTTGCGTGGGTTCTTTTGGAGACCTACTTTAGCGATTTCGAGACTCTTGTCTTTCTTTCCAGAGAGCCAAGTAGCCATTGCGAAGTTGGTAAGGTCGGTGTCTTCGAGACGAGTTGGATCTACTTTTGAGTAGTATTCGATAGCTTGGTCGTTGTGGTTTGCGTTGTAGTAGATGCGTCCTGCGATAGCGTCAACTGCGATGTCAGGGCGTTCTGAGCGTAGTTTCTCGAGTGTGCTTACTGCTCCACGTGGATCAACTTTGCTTACTACTTGTGCGTATTTGCGATAGCCTTCAGGATTTTTTGGATCGATCATGGTTGCACTCTGATACCAACCAGCTGCGCCACCACCGTTGTCTTTTACGACTTCGATGTCGCCTGCAAGAATGTTAGCAGGACCGTATTGAGAGTTGCGTTTCATTGCCTCTTGAGCATATTTCATGGCGTTGTCAGTGTCGCCTGCGTCGAGGTAAGCGCGTCCCAATGCGGTGAGTCCTTCTGCGTTTTTCTTATACTTTTTGTAGAATACTTTGACAGCATCTGCCGCAGCTGCTGTGTTACCTTTGTTGGCTTTAAGAACTTTAGAAATGTTTGCGGCATCGGCTTTTAAGTCTTGTGCCATGGCGCTTGTGCTGAAACCTGCCAGCAGAAGGCCGATAATTACATATTTAATTGTTTTCATAATGGTAAGATTTTTCGTGTATAAAATAATTGCCGCGTTAGGTTTGTTGGTGCCTTTGATACGGCAAAAGTTGTAATTCGTTGGTTTTTTGTTGTTTGACGTATTGTTTTAAAGAAAAGTTTAAGTTTGGGATTATTGTGATACGTTGACGTCGCGTATCCGCAGGTCGCCTTGTACGGGCAGAAGTCCTGCTTTGAAGATGATCATTTGTCCTTTTGGTGATCGGATAAAGCTGGCAAATCCCCATGGAAGACCGTTGTATGGGTCGTTGAGTAAGCAATAGATGGTACGAATGAGTGGGTAGTTGCCATTATATAGATAATATTGGTAAGGCTTCCAGCTGTTTTCTGGTGTTGCTTTTTGCTGTTTGCTTACCGACATTACGCGAATATTCTTGTTGAAGGTGAGGTTGGTTGAGTCGCGCTTGTCGTTCAACCAGTTACTGCCGATGATGCCGATGGCATTCGGGTCTTTTTCGACGTATTCGATGACGTCTGCGGTGTTGTTTGTTGCAGAAGCGTTTGGATTGGTGATTGGTTTGCCACCGAGAATGCTATCTTCTACGAAGTGAACGGTGCTTGATTTTTTGTTATCGAATACGATGGTGATGTCGCCACGCTTGGATGCGGGATTGATGTCGCTCCATTTTGTTGCTTGTCCGCTGAGAATGCGTGCTATGTCGTTGACGGAGATGCATGTGTCATTGTTTTGCTTGTTGACAATGAGTGCAAGACCATCGTAAGCGATGGGCAGCGCTTGCGGCATGAAGCGTCTGTCGCGCAAGTTTTTCAGCTCGCTGTCTTTATAGTTGCGTGCTGTGATGACGAGGCAGATGCTGTCTTGAAGGAGTTGATTGATTCCGTCGGACTCGTTGGTGTAGATGGGCACGACGGTTGCTTGGGTATAAATACTTTCGAAGATTTGTTTTTCTTCGTTGATAATGGGACTAAAACTTTCGTCAGAGACAAATGAGATTGTCCCTGACGAATAGGTGTCTGTACGTCCGCCTTTGCGCGGTTTATTGTTGCATGCGCAAAGGCTGATCGTAAGGATGGTTCCTATAATGAAATAGGATAGTGTTTTGTTCATGAATGTTTTTTACTGAAGTCTGAATACAACGGGAACGTGGTAGCGTACACGAACGCTCTGTCCGTTTTGTTTACCAGGTGACCATTTAGGCATGCTGGCTACAACGCGGCAAGCTTCTTTGTCGAGTGATGGGTCTACAGATTTCACTGCTTTAACTGCGGTGACCGAACCGTCTTTTTCAACGACGAATTGTACGGTTACACGTCCTTGAACACCATTCTCTTGTGCTACTACAGGGTATTTCACGTGACTCTTAAGATATTCCATCAGCGCTGCTTGTCCACCAGGGAACTGTGGCTGTACTTCTACAACCTCGAAGATTTTGTTTTCTTCTACCTTTGGTGGTTCTGGCTGTGCAACTTCTTCTTTGAGTTTCAAAACTTCTCCGCCTTTTTCGTCATTACCTTTAACTTCGATAGCGCCGATAGCGGTTTTGTTTTTCATGAGGTCTTCTTGGTTCTTGATCTCATCTTCAGGTTTCACTTCCTTGTCTTTCTTGATGACAGGGGCGGTGAACTTGATAGAGCTCTTTACACGTTCTACAACTTTTTCAGGTTCAACCTCGATTTTCTTTTGCTTAACTTCAGCTTTTTTCTTTGGCTGGTCAAGTGCAGAAACTTCGGTTACCTGTTGAGCTGCGACTTTACGTGCGTTTTCGTCTACAATATTCTTGATGGCCATTGCAGCGAACAAGAGAGCAGCGAAGATGATGACCGCGATGATTGCCCAAATATTACGTTTGGTAGTACCTTTACGAAGTTTGTATGCTCCGTATTCTTGGTTTCTACCTTTAAATATTAGGTCAACCCAATCGTTTTGTATCAAATCAATTTTTGCCATTTTCTTTTGCTTTTAAATTGTTAAACAAGCTATTAACTTACTTGATGCCGCGTTTCTTGAGCAGTGCAATGTCTTGCGGGTTGAGTTTGTCAATAACATACTTACCAATGCTGCAAATCTGCATTTCGTCGAGTGCGTCAACGAGATTCTTGTAAACGGATTCGTCGGTGGCTTTGATGATGATGGTCATCGTACCAATTGGTTTTTCGCCTTTGGTTAGCTCACCTTTTTTGATTTTAGAGAGTTCTGCGTTATAGACTGAATCAGGATAATCTTTTGGGTTCTCCAACTTCTTCTTGTCGAGTTCGCGTTTTGCGAGCATCACGTCGCGTACAGGTGTTGTACCATCTTCTGTTTCGTGTTCGATAAAGATTTTACGGATTCCGTCGTTGCCCCATGTTGTTTCTTTCAAGCAACTTGGGTCGTCGTACTTAGGAATACCTGCAACGTAGTACAATTTGTCGTTTGAGCATACATACATAGTGATGGTGTATGACTCTTTTGTGACAGACTTGTCCTTATCGGTGATGTTTTTGTCGTTACTCGGCATACTCAGTTCCATGGTTTGTGGTTTTGCCAGTGAGGTACAGAGCATGAAGAAGGTGATGAGAAGCATCATCATGTCCACCATCGGCGTAAAGTCGACGCGAACGTTCATTTTTTTCTGTTTGCTTTCTTTTTGTTTCATGCTTTAGTCCTCCACTTTTTTGTACTGAGTGATGAGATAATAGCGGTTTTCGCTCATGTCTTGAAGTTCTGACATCACTCTCTTGATTACTTTATAAGGAGTGTTTTCGTCAGCTTTAATAGCCAATTTGATGTCGTCGTTAACTTTACGAACTTCAGATACCCATGATTGGAATTCGCTCTTGTCTTTCTTTCCATCGGTCTCGATGCTATCTGTTGGGATTCCGAGTTCTTTCAGGACATTCGACATTTGACTTTCTTCAAGATTAAGATAGCCAGCGAGTTTATCCATAGGAACACCCCACATCGGGTCTTTCTGGAATTTCTTCTTTTGCGCAGGTGTCAGCTCAACGCCGAACTGGCTTGTCATGCCTTCGAGCACGTCGAGCATCTCGTTCTGGTTGTCCATGCTCATAAACACCTTGCCTTCTTTGTTGACAAGAATGTTGAGCACGTCCTTTTCTGGAACTTTGATTTCTGAAACCGATCCTGGTGTGACTACTTTTACTGGTTCATTCTTCACGAACGTTGAAGTCAGCATGAAGAAAGTCAGCAAGAGCACCATCACGTCAGACATCGGAGTCATATCAATCCAGACGTCGCTCTTCTTAATTTTTACTTTACCCATAGTGATAAACGTTTTAAAGGGTTAGCAAAAATTAAGCCTCATCTGTGTGGTTTGCTTCGTAGGTCTGAGCAATTGAATAACCAACCTCGTCGAGGGCGTAAGTAAGCTTGTCAATCTTGTTGGTGAAATAGTTGTAAGCAACAACTGCACACCATGATGTCAAGATACCGAATGCTGTGTTGATAAGTGCCTCTGAAATACCTGCTGAAAGCTGGAGTGAGTCACCACCACCACCTGCTGCCAGAGCGGCGAACGATTTGATCATACCCGTTACAGTACCGAGAAGTCCGGTAAGTGTACCAAGTGTAACGATGGTTGCGATGATCGGGAGGTTCATCTGCAGTGTAGGCATCTCGAGCTGTGTTGCTTCTTCGTGTGCTTGCTGAATCTTAGCAACCTTTTGTGACATCTTCAGACCATGAGCGTTTTCCATCTCATCGTAAGCGTTGAGTGATGCCAAAACGACGTTTGCTACAGAACCTTTCATCTTGTTGCAAAGGTCTTTTGCTTTGCTAAAGTCTTTCTGGTTGAGCGCTTCTTTTACGTTTGCAACGAATTTGGTCAGAGATCCTTTACCAAAAGCGGTGCGCAGAGCGAGCCAACGTTCAACTGAAAGAGCGATGACAGTAAGCAACAGTGTGTGGATAACAGGTACGACGATACCACCTTTGTAGATGGTTCCGAGAAGGTTACCATTGAGAACTGCTCCGTTGGTGTCACCGTTAACGAAGTTAGCGGGGTTACCGAGGATGAATTTGTAAATACAAACTGCAATCAGGAAGCAGATTACGATAATCCAGAATGCACCTCTAATTCCTTGGAAGCCCTGTTTCTTTTTAGGGCTAGCTGTTTTTGTTGTTGCCATAATAGTTTTTTTTAAATGTTTGGTTATTAATGATTTAAAAATTAAATTTTTTTACGTTCGTTTACAAATTTGCGTTTACTTGGTATTTGATGATAAAATATTTTTATAGTTCAACGGACAAAAATAACAATTTAGTAATGAAAAGCGCGATAATTAAGAAGATTTAACGTTATATTTTTCTTCTGCTGCGTTTCATTTTTGTTTACAATAGATTTTGTCGTCTCTCGCGCGCGTATATATTATTTAAGGTGTAAGGTATGTCCCATTCGGTCGCGTTTGGTTTTCAGATAGCGCTCGTTGTATTCGTTGGGCGTTACTTCAATGGGAACATTCTCTACAATCTCGAGCCCGTATGCTTCCAGACCAACGCGTTTCACTGGATTGTTGGTCAGCAAGCGCATCTTGTGGATGCCCAAGTGGCGAAGCATTTGCGCACCACAGCCATAGTCGCGCTCATCTGGTTTGAATCCGAGATGCAGATTAGCGTCAACGGTGTCCAGACCTTCTTCCTGCAATTTGTACGCAGCGATTTTGTTCATCAATCCAATGCCGCGACCCTCTTGTTGCATGTAGATTACAACGCCCTTGCCTTCTTTTTCGATCATCTGCATCGCTTTATGCAGTTGTTCTCCACAATCACAGCGTTTCGAACCCAATATATCGCCAGTGGCGCACGATGAGTGAACTCTGACGAGTATCGGTTCGTCGGGTTGCCATTCGCCTTTTACGAGTGCCATGTGCTCTAATCCATTGCTCTGTTGGCGGAATGGAATCAGTCGGAAGTGTCCATATTCCGTTGGCATATCGACTTCCAATCCTACTTCAATAATCGACTCTTTTTTCAATCGATAAGCAATCATATCTTTGATAGAAATGATTTTCAAATCCCACTCTTTCGCTCTTTTCATCAGTTCAGGAAGTCGCGCCATTGTGCCATCTTCGTTCATGATTTCCATAAGAACGCCAGCTGGATAGAGCCCAGACAGTCGGCACAGGTCAATGGCTGCTTCAGTGTGTCCACTACGACGCAGAACGCCGTTGTCTTGTGCGTAAAGTGGATTGATGTGACCTGGTCTGCCAAAGGTTTGCGGTGTCGAATTCGGGTCAGCCAAAGCGCGAAGCGTAGCCGCGCGATCGTGAGCCGAAACACCAGTAGTACAACCTTCAAGCTTGTCGATTGTAATCGTAAATGGCGTAGCATGCACCGATGTGTTATCGGTTACCTGATGCGGAAGGTCGAGTTCTTCGCAGCGTGATAGCGTAATCGGAGCGCAAAGCACGCCACGCGCGTTGATCAACATAAAGTTCACCATCTCTGGCGTAATCTTTTCGGCTGCGCAAATCAGGTCGCCTTCATTCTCGCGATCCTCATCGTCAACGACAATCACAAATTTGCCTTCCTTAAAGTCGGCAAGTGCTTCTTCGATTGTATTCAGTTTAAAGTCAGTCATTATGTGTAATTTCTTTAATTCTCGATATAATATTTGTGTTGGCTATTTTGATATTTTTCAAATCCTTCAGCAGACGAAGACGGAAGCGCCACATACGGCAGTAGAAGAAGATGCCGAGCGGCACAATAATCGCGGAAAGAATATTTAGCCAGCGACGTTCGAATGGTCGTGTGTGTGCTTTCGTCGAGAGAATAGGGTAGTGGTTGAGCCATTTCATAATCTCTCGGTCGCGCGTGTTCGACAAATCGTCGATTGTTGCTTCCAATTCGTCAGACAAACGCTCTATTTCGTGATCAGGTTGATATTTAAAGAAAACTTTAATCACATTAGGCGCCGATTTCAAGTTATGCTCATGCGAGTAGTCGGTCACCTCTTTCGAGATGCGTTTCAGCTGTTCCGCATCGCCAAGATAGTCGGGGTCGTTGATAATCACCTCTTTCATGTTCACATGTCGCTTCAATCGCATACCCAATGCACGCATCAGCAGGTCGCGCCATATATCCATGTTGAACACAACCGAGTCATTGTTGGCTTTGTACGTAAGGAATGCGGCTGAAGGGATAAGCACTGCAGGCGCCAAGCCCATGCCGAACCAAATACTCCACATGCCTCCGCGCGACATCCTGTAGCCTGTGTTCTGCAAAATATAATAAATAATGAACACGATGACCGAAATCAGAACGGGAAAACCGAGTCCGCCTTTTCGAATGATTGCTCCAAGCGGCGCGCCAATAAAGAAAAAGATGAGGCAAGTCAGTGCAAGCGTAAATTTTTTGATGCCTTCAATCTTGTGCGAGCGTATCAGACGGTCGCCTTCCTTAGTGATTACGCTCTTAAATTCAAGCTCTGTCATCTCGCCTTGCACGCGATGCAATGCGTTGCTGACCACTCCCTGACGCCGTTCTGCCGACATACGATTCAGAAGCGTGTCGATGTTGGCGTCAGCCGTTTGCGCAAGTTTCTCTGACTTCGCTTTATCTTTCTTACTCAAGTCGGGCGTTTTGTAGTATATCGCGTAGAGATCGCGGAGATGCGCTCTACCAACACTATCATACTCAATCGTGAGCGAATCAATGTCGTTCTGAATCTTCTGCAAGCTCTTTCCACGCGCATTGTTATTCAATGCACTCGCATCGGTTAGGTTGAAGTCGCCATCAAAGTCAAGTACGAGAACCTTATGCGCAAAAGTCTCTCGTCGATAAGGCACAGACGCACTTCCTGCCAGCTCTTGCGCTTGCATATTCTCGAACCATTCGCCGCTCCAGAGCGTCAACAGCAAATGTTTCTTCTCTTCCGTCGATTGCAACATACCAGAATCGGCGAGAATAATCGCTTGATCTTCGAAACTTCCCGTCATTCTGTAAATCATAATGCCGTAAAGTTTTCCCGTATCTGCATCTTTCTTTTGCACATAAAGGTTGCAATTCGGCAGTCCATCATAGAAAATGCCTTCTGGTATTTCGAGTTCTGGATTTTTTTGTTTCATCGACAGCAGCAACTGACCGAATTTCGTGTTTGCTGCAGGTGCAATAACATTCTGAAAGAAGAAAGACAGTCCCATAATCAGCGTCACGATAATGATCAATGGCTTAAATACCTGCATCAACGACACACCTGACGCCTTAATTGCTGTCAACTCGCTGCTCTCTCCAAGATTTCCAAACGTAATGAGCGAAGATAGCAAAATAGCAAGCGGCAACGCTTCTGGCAACAGTATCAAACCCATGTACCAAAAGAACTGCGCAAGAACGTCGAGCGACAATCCCTTACCGATGAGCACGTTGACGTAACGCCAAAGAAACTGCATCATCAGCACAAATTGGCAAATGAAAAACGTACCTACAAAGAGTAGTAGGAACTGTTTAGAGATAAATATATCTAACTTCTTAGGAAAAAATTTCATATTCCAGTGTTGCGGTGAAGGCGCTCCAAGTTATCTTCCCAGAGACCTATCAATCCTTCAACTTCATCGGGAGATGCAAAGTCGGTGATATGCAACAAATAATCGTTCGTCACGTCACTCTTATTCAAACGCAGCTCAATATAAGCGTCTTCGTCTTCGTCGTCATCCCAGTGCCATCGAACAAAATCGTTTTTCATTCGTTCACCCCAGTGGGCTGCGCGAATCTCATGGTGACGCCACACTTCGCCCCAGCGGAACGTTAATCCGCCGTTCCCGTCATCGCGAACGTCGTCAGCTATCCATCGTGCCAGACCGTCAGCGGTAGAGATCACGTTCCAAATGATGCGCGGGCTACGCGAGTGTAACGTGCGTTCTATCGTTATCTTCTCTTTTTTCATAGAATAACAGATGTGTTCACGTTGCGAAAGTACGTTTTTTTGCACATAAAACAAAGGAAAAGCAAAATTTTTTTGGCGGTTTCAAAAAATGTATTACCTTTGCACCGCTTTTAGGCAACTAACATGGCGGGATAGCTCAGCTGGTTAGAGCGCATGATTCATAATCATGAGGTCGCCGGTTCAATCCCGGCTCCCGCTACAATCCTTTGCAACGACGATGTTGCAAAGGATTTTTTTTGTATTCCACACAAAACCCAACCGCAAACCAACGAATTCCAATCGGAAAACCTGCAAAATCTGACCGAAATCCACTGAAAACCAAACAAATTTCACGCAAAATCTGCCGAAAATCCATACAAAATTCGTCGCGCGTTCTAACGAAATTTTTTCGCGAAAAAACGGTTTGCAAAAAAAAATCCGCACAAAACAGCCCAAAACTTTCACAAATTGCACCAAAATTTTTCGTGCTTGTTGCACAACTTTCGCGCGAAATATGTTTACAATTTGCACAACTTTTTTTCTTCGTTTTTGCGATTTTTTTCGCCCTTTTATGTGGAATACGGATGCAAAAAGGCTGTTTACGGGTCGTAAATGGGCACTTTAGAAATCTATCTCACGTGAGATAATTTTTTATCTTATATCATTTAACTTTTTTAACAAATGAGTTTTCGCGAAAATTGACGTTCAAAAATTCGACATTTTACACGGAAAAATGTTAAAAATGCGTATATTTTTTGTATAAAACCATTATTTTAACATTTCGGGCATGGAGTTGCGACAAAAAACCATAGAAAAACGTCAAAAATTCGTGCAAGAAATTTTCGGATTTCATGTGTTAAATTTTGTAAAATGGCGTCGAATTTTTTGCACAACATTGTCAAGAAATTTTACCTTTTTGCACAACCCAAAACTTTCACAAATTCACCGCGAAATTTTCCCTCGTAAAATCCAGTCAGATTCTGCCAGATTTTCCCCTTCGTTGCAGTCGTCGGCTGGATTTTTTGTTGTGCAATAAAATTTGAGATAATTTCTCGAGCGTCGCGATTTTTGTGAAATATTTTTACAAAAAAATGGTTTGTGCAACAAATTTGCACAACTTGCATTCTTGTTCCGTTACAACTTGATTGTCAGAACGTTACAATATTCTCCTAAAGCAAATTCTAACTTTTTTAGTTCTTTTTGTTGCACACCGTTTGCACACAAGATTTTTTCATAAAAAACACCTATTTATAAAATAAAAACGCGCGAAAGATTGTCGGTCTTCGAAATCTTTTATATTTTTGCAGTCCGAACGCAATTTGGTTGCGTTAGGAATCAGATTTTAGAATTGTATAATAGCTATTATAAAAGGAAATTTTAGGAAATGGGTTTTTTTTCTTTCATTCAAGAAATTGCAATGGATCTTGGCACAGCCAATACCATTATTATCAGCGATGATAAGATTGTAGTTGACGAGCCATCAGTTGTTGCGCTCGATCGCCATACTGACAAAATGATTGCTGTCGGCGCGCAAGCTAAGATGATGTACGAAAAGACGCACGATAACATTCGCACCGTCAGACCGTTGCGCGACGGCGTTATCGCCGACTTTACCGCTTGCGAACAAATGATGCGCGGTCTTATCAAGATGGTTCACACTGGTAATCGACTGTTTTCGCCATCGCTTCGCATGGTGATAGGCGTGCCGTCGGGCAGTACAGAAGTAGAACTCCGTGCAGTACGCGACTCAGCCGAGCATGCAGACGGCCGTGACGTGTATCTGATTTTCGAACCTATGGCAGCTGCGATTGGAATTGGTTTAGATGTAGAAGCACCTGAAGGCAATATGATTGTAGATATAGGTGGTGGAAGTACAGAGATTGCAGTTATTTCGCTGGGTGGTATCGTTACGAATAATTCTATACGCACTGCAGGCGACGATCTTACTTTTGAGATTCAGGATTACATGAGTCGCCAGCATAATGTAAAGGTTTCTGAACGTATGGCAGAACGAATAAAAATCCATGTTGGTTCTGCGCTGACCGATTTAGGCGATCAAGCGCCTGAAGACTTCATCGTTCACGGTCCTAATCGTATTACAGCGCTGCCGATGGAAGTGCCTGTTTGCTATCAGGAGATTGCGCATTGTCTTGACAAAACAGTGGCAAAAATCGAGAATGCAGTGCTTTCAGCATTGGAACAAACGCCTCCAGAACTCTATGCCGATATCGTTAAGAATGGCATTTACTTGACTGGTGGTGGCGCTTTGCTGCGTGGTTTGGATAAACGACTGACCGACAAGATCAATATACCATTTATTATTGCCGAAGACCCGTTGCACAGCGTTGCAAAGGGTGCAGGTGTGGCTTTGAAGAACGTCGATCGCTTCTCGTTCTTGATGCGATAAGATTTTATTTACAGAAAAGTTGCTCCCGCGAGCAACTTTTTCGTCAGAGAGATTATGCGCAATCTGCAGGAATTTCTTGCGAAATACTATCACATCCTGCTGTTTGCATTGTTGGAAGTGATTAGTTTGGTGCTATTGTTTCAATACAATAGTTACCAAGGAAGCGCATGGTTTTCTTCGGCTAATTATGTTTCAGGAAAGGCTTACGAGTATAGTTCGAAAGTAGAGTCATACTTTGCGCTTTCGGATGTCAATAAAGCGTTGATGAAACGCAATGTTTTGCTGGAGCGACAGTTGAGCGAGACGAGCGAAAAGCTTCGCGAGGCGACATCGGATCGCACGCTTCGTCCTACGATGGCACAAGCATTAGGCGGCTATAAGCTCGTTCCAGCGGAAGTTGTCAGCAATAACCTGAGCAGTCGCGATAATCTGTTGACGATAGATCGCGGCTCTGCCGATGGCGTTCAGCGAGATATGGGCGTCATTAGCGGTACTGGCGTTGTTGGTATAGTATATCTGGTTTCGACACATTATGCAGTTGTGATTCCAGTGCTTAACGTTAGGTCGAGCATTAGCTGCGTTATCAAATCAACTGGCTATTCTGGCAATCTCCATTGGGAAGGAGGGCTGCGCAATATGGCGTATTTGGATGACGTACCTCGCCATGCGCAGTTGAAGAAAGGCGATGAAATCGTTACCAGTGGTTATTCATTAGTTTTTCCGCCTGGCGTCTCTGTTGGCAGAATTCGCAAAGTTCAGAATTCGCCCGACGGTCTTTCCTATCGATTAACCATTGCTTTGTCAACCGATTTTGGTAATCTTCGCGACGTATATGTAGTAGATAACAGCGGATTGCAAGAGCGTCTGGAACTGATGCGTGCAGCCCAAGATAGTCTGGAGGTGAAACAATAATGATACGCAACGTTTTAAGCGATTTATGGGTGTTCATCATCTTGCTACTGCTGCAAGTTTTCTTGCTCAGTCGCATACATCTTTTTGGTGTCGCAACGCCACTGCTGATTATTTATTTTGTCATACGATTCCGTCGCGACACACCAATCTGGTATATGCTTATTTCAAGTTTCCTTCTCGGCTTGATAACAGACGTTTTCTTGAACACGCCAGGCGTAGGAGCAGGCTCTATGACTTTCGCTGCTATGATTCATCCTTTTGCATTGAATCTTTTCACCACCAGAGAAAGCGCAGAAGATCTTAAACCAGGCTTCCAGACGCTTGGTTCAACGAAATATTTTACTTTCTGCTTGATTCTCGTCGCTGTTTTTTGTGCACTCTTTTTCACACTCGAAGCGTTCAGTTTCTTCAACATTCTTTTATGGATAGAATGCTTTATCGGAAGCACCGCGCTCACGCTCATTCTCGTTTTGGCTATAGCGAATTTGCGCAAACATTAGTGTATGAAGGAACTCAATCTCGACAATCGACGTTTTGTAATTGGTGGCATCGCCGTTGGCATCATCGTGATCTACATCATCCGTTTGCTCACGTTGCAGTTGCTAAGCGATGACTACAAAAAAAATGCCGACTCGAATGCGTTTCAAAAAAAGGTAGAATATCCTTCTCGAGGCATCATCACCGATCGTAACGACACGCTTCTCGTTTATAATCAACCTGCATACGACATCATGGTCATTATGAACGAAAGTCGAGGTCGTATCGATACAACCGAATTTTGCTCGGCTTTGGGAATTACTAAAGACTATTTCATCCGCCGAATGGATGATATCAAAGACCGAAAAAAGAATCCTGGCTATTCGCGCTACACAGAACAGATTTTTATGAGCCAGCTTTCGGACAAAGAATTCAGTGCTTTCTCCGAAAAAATGTTTCGTTTCCCAGGTTTTTACATTAAAAAGCGCAGCGTCAGACAGTATCGTTATCCTTACGCTGCACACGTTTTAGGCGACGTAGCCGAGGTTTCCCAATCGGATATGGAGCAAGATGATTATTACCAAATGGGTGATTACATCGGTAAACAAGGTGTAGAAAGATTTTATGAAAAGCAATTACGAGGGCAAAAAGGCATTCAGGTACTTTTGCGTGACGCGCACGGAAGAATTCAAGGTAAGTATCAAGATGGTAAATTCGACCAAAAGCCAATCGCAGGAAAGAATCTTCAGCTTAGTATTGATGTAAAACTACAAGCGCTGGGCGAGCGTTTGCTCGAAGGAAAGATAGGCGCTATCGTTGCAATTGAACCAAAAACGGGCGAGGTTTTGTGTATGGTATCTTCGCCAAGCTACGATCCGCGACTGATGGTTGGTCGCCAACGCGGAAAAAATCACGCAGAACTCGCGCGTAATGTATGGAAACCGCTGCTCAATCGCGCTATAATGGGACAATATCCACCAGGTTCTACATTCAAAACATCGCAAGCGCTGACTTTCATGACCGAAGGAATCATCACGCCAAAGACCATGTTCCCGTGCCCGCATGGCTTTTCCTATCGCGGACTCCACGTGGGCTGTCACGGACACGCGTCACCCCTGAATCTCGTGCCTGCAATTAGCACGTCATGTAACGCGTATTTCTGTTGGGGATTGTATTATATGATGGCTAATCGAAAGAAATATCCTCATCTAAGCGATGCAATGAATACGTGGCGCGACTATATGGTGAGCATGGGTTTCGGCTATAAACTTGGCATCGACTTGCCTGGCGAAAAGCGTGGATTGATTCCCAACGCTGAATATTATGACAAAAATTATAAAAAGTCGTGGAATGGCTTGACAATTATAAGCATCGCCATCGGACAAGGCGAAGTTAACCTCACACCGCTACAGATTGCCAATCTCGGTGCAACGATTGCCAATCGTGGTTATTACTTAATCCCTCACGTTGTGCGCAAAGTAGAAGGCGAACCCCTTGATACGCTCTACACAAGAAAGCACTATACAAAAGCCAGCAAGGAGGCTTACGATTATGTTGTAGCAGGAATGCGATCGGCGGTTGAAAAAGGAACGTGCCGTCAAGCCAATCGAGCAGATTATCTCGTGTGCGGAAAAACGGGAACTGCACAAAATCGCGGACAAGACCACTCGGTTTTCATGGGTTTTGCACCTATGAACGACCCGAAAATCGCAATCGCTGTTTACGTAGAGAATGGCGGCTACGGCGCAGACTATGGCGTTCCAATCGGATCGCTCATGATGGAACAATATATTAAAGGTAAATTATCGTCGTATTCCGAGAAACGGGCGACCGATTTCCAACGAAGAAGAATCGCGTATGGTAAAGCCAACAGATAAACCTAAAGGAGTTCTGGCGTCAATTGATTGGTTGACAATCGGAATCTACCTCGCTTTGCTCGTCTTTGGATGGATTAGCGTTTGCGGTGCATCATATACTTATGGCGACACAGACGTTTTCAGTCTCAGCGCACGCTCTGGCATGCAGATTGTGTGGATAGAAACATCGATTCTCTTGGCATTGGTCATTCTATTGCTCGACGACCGCATTTACGATACGTATGCATACGTCATCTATGCCTTATTGCTTTTGCTGCTATTTGTCACGATTTTCAATCCGCATACGATAAAAGGCTCGCGCTCGTGGCTCGTTTTAGGACCTTTAAGACTACAACCTGCAGAATTTGCGAAGTTCGCTACGGCGCTCGCTGTATCGAAATTCATGAGCACTTACAACGTTGACATTCGCCAATGGCGTCATTTCGCGGTGGCGCTCGCAATCATTGGCTTGCCAATGCTGTGCATTGTCGGTCAGAGAGAGACGGGATCGGCGCTCGTTTATCTATCTTTCTTCCTCATGTTCTATCGAGAAGGAATGGCAGGCAGCATCCTTTTCACTGGCGTTGCGATGGTTATCTATTTCGTTGTTGGCGTAAAATATCAGCCACTCACGCTTTGGGACACACCAACCAGCGTAGGACGATTCACAGTCATGCTGTTGATACAGATTTTTACGTGCGGCATGATTTGGTTGCTCTTGCACGAACAAAAGAAAGCACGTCAACTCCTACTCATTTCCATAGGAATCACGCTCGCGGTGCTGCTGTTTTCGGAATACGTCATACGCTTCGACATCGCTTGGATACAGCTTCTCATCACCATCGCGCTCATCGGTTGGCTCGTTTATTATGGATTGAGTTCGAGAATCAAGCGTTATTTTCTCGTCGCGCTATTCGCTTTGGGCAGCGTTTTATTCTATTTCTCAGCCGATTACGTGCTCCAGAACGTCATGGAACCGCACCAGCGTGCCCGAATCAACGTGCTTCTCGGATTGGAAGAAGACCTTTCGGGTGCGGGATATAACGTGCATCAGAGCGAAATCGCTATCGGATCGGGCGGTCTTTTGGGTAAAGGATTTTTGAATGGCACGCAAACCAAACTCAAATTTGTACCAGAACAGGATACCGACTTCATCTTCTGCACCGTCGGAGAGGAGGAAGGCTTCATCGGTTCAGCCACTGTGCTGCTGCTTTTCCTTGCACTAATTTTGCGTCTCATCCATCTGGCAGAGCGACAGCCGTTCGCTTTCGGCAGAATCTACGGCTATTGCGTGCTCAGTATATTCCTTTTCCACATCTTTATCAACGTGGGAATGGTGCTGGGACTAACGCCTGTCATCGGCATCCCACTGCCTTTCTTCAGCTATGGCGGCTCAAGTCTGTGGGGTTTCACCATTCTGCTGTTCATTTTCTTGCGCATTGATGCGTCGCGTAACCTCAAACGAGGTTAAATCTCCACATTTTTTAGAATTTTTTAGCGTGTTTCGCAACCCAATTTCACTGCAATTTTTTTGTAGGGAAACACGATGCAATTTTAACACTCGTTAAAGACGGCGTTTTAAGAAAACTTTACAACTTTTAACGCGTGATTTTAACGTTTTTTATACGTGTAATTTAACTTTCGTTCACACTTGACCGACCAAATTTTCTTGCACAAATTTTGGTCGTTTTTTAACGTTTTTCAATCGCAACTCAACGCGCAAAATGTTAAAATAATGGTTTTATGCAAAAAATATACGCATTTTTAACATTTTTCCGCGCAAAACAGCCAATTTTTGAACGTCAATTTTCGAAAAATCTCGATTGTTAAAAAAGTTAAATGATATAAGATAAAAAATTATCTCACGTGAGATAGATTTCTAAAGCGCCCATTTACGACTCGTAAACCGCCTTTTTGCATCGATAATCCACACAGAACCCTCAAAAAAGTCGCGTTTTTTGAAAATTTTTCTCGCGCTTATTTAGAATTTAACACATAAAACTCAAAAATTTTAACACTTTTTTTTCGCGCCAATTTTAACATTTCGCATTCCTATTTTTGGGCGTTAAAAATGGGGGTTGTAGCGCCCCATTTTTCTTTTACCGAAAAATTAACTTTAATTACACTCTTTTTCTTTGCCGATTGCACGAAACATTTTATTTTTGCGGCAAACAATCATTCCTTTGGAATGAAAACCGATTTTTTATATTATTAACCTCTAAGTAAACACTATGGAATTAAAAGAGTCTTTAGCAGGCACTTTGGAGTCAGGCGACATTCAGATTCAGCTATCGCCGTCACAGAGTGCAGGCATTACAGTGGATTTAGACAGCACTGTGTCTTATCAGTTTGGTAACCAAATCAAGCGACTTATTGTTGAGACCCTTCAGGGTCTTGGC
>Ga0065711_1033664_pt1 | contig 25058 bp, 9 predicted proteins | sample Hoacrofraction12_FD_59098 | JGI IMG/M metagenome (GOLD analysis project Ga0065711, IMG submission 59098) | Hoatzin crop microbial communities from Cojedes, Venezuela - Epithelial fraction 12 v2 (version 2) | ecosystem: Host-associated > Birds > Digestive system > Esophagus > Crop | place...
GTTTGTGTTGTGTTTTCTCCTTATCTGTATCGTTGTTGTTCCTGTTCCCTTTGTTTGCTGTTCTGTTAAACTACCCTTATCCCGACCCACCAGTTTCTGCCTGTTTCTTTCCATTCTCCTCCGCACCCTGGCGGGGGGAAGGGCGGCCGCGTGGCGCTTTTGTTACCGGCCGCAGCCAAACTATAACAGTTACATAAACATAACAATATATTTAGTTACAGAAGATAAGTGGAATAGTTTAGGTAGCAAGTACCAAATGACTTCTTAGTCAAAAAAACCTCAAACCAAAACAACAACAAAAACTCCAATCCTCACTTATGTCTTTAAAAAACAGTTGAAAATATCAAGATAAATTTATCCCACTCTCGTTCGCAAAGAAATGACCTCAGGGATGAATTTGGCCCCATTTTAGTGAATTTGTCCTCAATTTACTAAGCTTGTTAATTTTCTCTTGTTTTGCTCGCTGTTAACTGAGAAATAGCAGCAACTTTGCAGCAGGCATTAGAAGCAGGAAATCTCAGGCTATGTTTCTAATTGCCAGAGTTTCTTTCCCTCTTTCTGCTCTTCCTGTTCTTAAGGAAGCATGAGGGTGTGGCATGAGCATGGAGTGCCACTAGGGAAACAGAAAAGAGTATTAAGGTCAGGGTGAAAATCACACAAGAAGCAGGAAGAGATGCTTGCAGTTAGGTTTATGACTTTTGTATTTTTTGATTGTCCAGGAGAGGGAGAAAGCAGGTAAAGAAGGAGATAGAAAGTTAACATCAGAGCACATGCGTGCATAACCTTTGCCAGAAAACATCAGAGTGTTATGAAGGTTGCATTGAAGCTGCTCAAAATTGCAGGGTTCTTGCTGCCAAACATCTGGGAAAATCAAATGTGCGTCTGGTCTGTGTTCCCAGGCAGCTGAGGTAGTTCCAACAGGTAAAGGTCAAAGCCTGGATTTCAAAAGAAAAACTGAAGCATAGAAAAGACTTAAAACATGTTTGTTTATTCAAAAAATATTTTTAAAAGCAAAACAGTACTATTCATAATCAGTAAAACTGAAGTTTTTACCAAATACAGGCATTTAAGATGTTCATAAAACCTGGCAGGTGCTAGCCTTAGTGAGAGTCTTCAAATTCACATTAAGATAGTTGCATTCTTCATCAGTTGTCTCTGTGTTCTGACTTGGATGTAGCAATGTCCTGCTTCACAAATACGCAAATGGAAAACTGCGACCAGGTCAGAGTGCCAGTTAATTTTGTCTGGGCTTGTTAAGGTCTCAAACATTTTAGTTTAGCCACGTTCCTGAAGAAGGTAGAATCTTTCTTTCCAGTGCCTTTGGGAACGGTTTTAGTGCATAACCGCAAACAGAGAGAGTAAAAATCTATTACAAAATTCAAGCACAGTCTTTGCCCTATTTCATTACATATGTAGGTGTGTAGCATTTTTAATACTCTTGTCTTGAGACAAGACTGTAATCTGAGGCAGTGGGTCATGGATCACTGCAATACAAAGATGCTTGGTAGAATGAATACTCTTTAAAATCTCTGATGATTTTCTGTGAGGTTGGTAGGAGTGACAAGTCTTTTTGAGTGGTACACCAGTTAATAAAAATTAGTACACTAGGTGTGTAGGTCATCTGCCCCATTTCTGTGTAACACTGTCTGTTACATTGTCACCTGCATTATACTCTGAGCCACACTTCCTGTTTCGATAAAACATGCTAAGAAGTTACAAAGTAGTCTTCAGCAAACTATAAAACCAACTCTGGAAATTGTAGTGACTTAATTTTTTCAAGCACAATTAGCAGAAAAGGATAGTGTAAAATGGTGGGTGGAAAGGACAGTCAAAATATTGATGTCCTGACTATGAGTAGCTGTTCACCTACCACCTTGTTCTACATGCAGTCTAGATACTTTAGAACTTAGATGGCTTTTCAGACTCTACATGTGGTATCCTCTGGTGTTTCATACAAAGGGATTAAAGGTCTGTTTCCAAGACTTTGTACCTTGTGATATCTGGGATGGTGACTCTTCTGTGTGTCAGGGAGCTCATAATTGTCATCTATTGATAGAGAGAAGAAACTAAGTTCTTGGGGATTCCAGGTTATGTCTGGATAAGACCCTGTCACCATCTCTGGGGAATCAGGCAATTAGACCAGGCTTCACTTGCCTTTCTTCTGTGTGACACTGGAGGCACATTACTGAAAATCAGTTCAGTTTCATGTCTACCAATAACAAGGCATTGTTGTCTCTACTGGATAGTTAGAAAACATAAGAACAGCACCAAAGGTGTCTGCGATGAATGGTTATGAGGACTAACTGAAGTTTGGTGTGATTGGATGCTGAAAACAGGGGAAAATTATTTTACTGAATGGAAATAAAATAAAACGGAAAAAATAGTTTTATGGAAAAAATTTGGTAAGCATTCATGAGGTTAATGATTCTGTTTGAGATATTGCATGGTGGTGGGCTTTCTGGGGAGAGTTAGTGTCAGGGTGCTTTTTGTAAACCAAGGAGATGATGTCCAGGTATTTTTTCTTGACATCAGAGAAGCCAGCAGCCTAGCTGAAGGATTTCTGTGAGCTTCCCGTTCAGTCGTCAAAGCAATAATTGCTGCATCTGGACTTGCAGAACAAATTATGAAGCACTCCTGAAAATAGGAGTTTGCCTGAATTCTGGGCTTTACCAGCTTTGAAGATGAAAAAGTGATCTGCAAGCAGAGGGGAGTGAATCAGAAATTGCAGTGTACTGTCATACTAGATACTCACTTAGAGAAGGGTCAAGATTAAAACAATTGGGGTAAGAACTGTTTTATTCTGTGAGAGCCTTGCTTAATATCTACAGATATTGGTGATCATTTATTGCTACATTTGCAAGTTTATTCTTTGCACATTTTTCAGCTCCCAGCAATTATGTGCTTTGTTTATGCAGCTGGGTTAGTGCTTCCATTGGCTGTACAACTTTGAATATATTAAATTTTGTTCCAGTGCAGAATATAAATAAATTTGTGAAATATTTGAACTGATCTCAAAATAGAATTATTGTTGCCTCATTAAAAGTCTATTTTCACACTTCCTGTTCTAAACTGCTACCTTCAACTTGCATTCAGAAATTTCATCAATGTTCATAGAGATTCAGGGAAGAATACATCTGCTGAAAAATTAAGTACTATAATTATCAGTTGAGAGGATCTCAATGCATTTTTTGTCATGAAGGATCAGGATCTGTAAAAAGAGGGAAGTTACCCTTGAGCCCCTGCATCAGGCTGATAAGCCCTGAACCAATGACACAAGGATAGGGATAAAGACCCCGTTGTTTCTTTTGACTTCAGCCTGAAAATGATTATATTCTTGAGAATCAGAGAAGGAAATTTCTTCTAGAAATCTGTGTTCAAACACTCAGGAGCCATGCCTACAGTTGGAAAACTTTCATTCATTGCCATTTTTGCTAATGGTGCCTGAGCCCAGCAAAGCTAGCAACAAAAAGGGTCCCCGTAGGCTTCATCTACTAGTAAAATAAACAGTGCCAGGAGGTGTTCCTCAGCACTGGAACTCAGGTGTGTGTGCTATTGGATTACTGGAAAATTTCCTGGCACAGTTTCACTTCCATTACCTGGAAATCTCCTACACAATTCATGGGCATGGTTCAGGAGTCAGCAGTTTGCAATAAACAGTTAGGGTGTGGCCACTCTGTTACAGAGCAAGTGAAGCTAATAGCGTGGAAGAGGACTGTTCCATGCTGATTGACATTAGTACCAAATAACATGCTCAGGTACATATTAGCCCTCTTAGACAAGTCACACACTGGCTTAAATCAGTCTCAACAGCAGCAAATCATAGCTTGTTTACCTGAATGCTTCTGGGGAAATTAATTGTGCTTACAGTTCTAGAGACCAGGGTGGCAAAGCACCATTATGAAAGAGGACCATGTTCTAAGTCATTGTGAGGTCCTGACTGAGAGCTTTCACTGGGTTGCTACCTGACCTTGCCTATGTCCTTCAGGACCTGTAACATAATTTTATGGCGATGATAGCACTGCTGAGATATTGTGGATGAAAGTTCTTGTTTACCCACAGAATACTTACAGTGTAGGAAATGCCAGCATTTTCTATACAGGGGCTTGCCCAGCATGACTTAGTCTGAAACTGGAGTGACTGCTTCTAGAGTAGTAAAGAGTAATTTACTTTCCATGACTAATTCACTGGCAGGCATCTTGATGGAGAACTATCAGCTATGCTACCTAAAGTGATGATGGTTTTTCAGACAGTTGAAAACTCAGCATCCTATGCAGAAGTTTGTCTAAGATAAGTCCACCTACCTTATCCTGACTCTGGCTTGTGACCACCCTTAGTCAGGACTGAACTCTGTTCCACTGCCAGTCTTCTAAGTCATCATGTCACTCAGACTGTTGGAGTTTGCCATAAAATGAAAGTCCATAGCTTGCTTTCTGGCAATGTAACAAATCATTAGATCAAGTGGGGGAAAAGAGCTAAGACAGTATCTTCTCCTATACTCAATACCACCAAGCAAGTACTTGGGAGGGAGCTCACTTACCCCCTGCCTGCCATCAGAGGCTTTGCATTGTGGAGATCACAGCAATGTCATCCGCTGTTGCCACAGGGAGACAGGAGGCAGTGTGTAGAAGGGAAAGCAATTAGAATTTTACACACTAAAAATGTACAGTTAGAAATGTGTGGGCATGGGATTCACTGAAGAAGAGAGAGGGTGTTGGTCAGCTGTTAACAGCTCAAAGCCAAGAAATTCCTTACTGCTCTGTTAGGATTTCCTGGAGTGAATGGGAAGACTTGAAGATAAGCAAAGTGCCAACTAGGAAGGAAAAGAAGGGACAAAGATTCCAGTATGAAGGAGACACAGAGCAAGTAAGCTTGCTGGGGTTGATAAAACAGCGTTGGTATTGTTTTTGAGAGACTCCCCTGATTCAAAGCAGGGTGGAGGGGTGCTTGGTGGAGGGAGATGAACAAGGAGAGGACAGGGGATAGTGACTAACAGAATAACTAGAAATGGCAATTACTTGAATGACCCATATGGCAGAGAGCAGTGATGACATACTTTACACTCTCAAAAGTAGTTGTCAGCACTCGGTAGAAAATGGTGCTAAACGAGCTGTTAACTTCAGGCTAATGATAAGTGCTCCGACTCCAGACTGCCTGAAACTTGCTCTGGCAAAGTGCACTGATTGGGTCCCAGGCTGCTGCTGTCAGCAAGGAGGCCAAGGACGAAGCGCTCCTTTCCCTCTTGGGGTGGTCCCTCTGATCTGAGTGAGCTGTGTGTGTGGCAGAGACCCTCTCCCTGCCACTGCTTGTCTTGTACCTATTGTGCACACAGAAGGCCTCTGTCTGCAGACTTGTTAAAATGGCATCTTCTATCAGCAGTAGATTCACTAAAAGAAACACATAGGAAGGGAGAGTTTATTTTGCTGATACTCTTTATTTTAGTCATACAAAGAAAATGACAATTTTTATACAGAAGCCAATAGGGATGCAAGAGGTGTCTGTTCCTAGCTCTGGGGTTCTTTCTTTTAACCAGACTGTGGCAATGCAAATACATCCCATCATCATATTTATATCTTTAATTCTTGCATTCAACACATTACTAACACACTGATGGGCCCCTTGTTCTTCATTTGTCTATTTCCTTAATCTTTCTGTCCCCTTTTTTATTATTATTTTTTTTTCTGTCATGTGTGCAGTTCTTGAAGGTCAATCAGACGTCACGGATAAAGCCATTCTGTTCAGAGGCTTGCAAGCAGCTTGTTTATGAATGAAGAAGGCTTTGTGAACTTCCAGGGACCTGCTGAGCTTTTTTATAAAACTACCAGTGGGACAAGGAGCTCGGGAAAGTAAAAGCCTCTTATGGAAACAGAAAATGGAGGCATGCTGCCAAAAAACCTGGGCTGACATTCCGGTTTGTGAGAATCATGTCCAAGTACCAAGTTTCTAGAAAACAGATCAGGCATCTACATATCCAGGGTTTGAGCTTACCATATGTGAGCACAGGGCAGTGTGTATGCTGGGAGACTGCCACAGGAAGTGTTTAAGTCAAGACATGACCGTAAATGTGTCATAAAATGAACAGACCAGCAAGACCAAAGCTTTGTGGAACAGAAAACAGAAGGATAAACATAGCTTAAAGAAACACCATTAAGGGACAATGCCTGCAATGCAGGCAACAGCAGATGGATATTCATCTAATACTGATTGTCACAGCTTTTTAACCAAATATTTTCCTATCTCAAAATCAGTGTTTCATGCAACTGAAAAGACATTTTTTAGTTAGAGGCATGCACAAACTCTTCTAAAAAAATGAAAAATGTAGAAATCACAAAGTAAACACAGGTGAAGACAAACAAACAATGTTGACTCCAGTGCAGTATCTAGCTCATTCATGTAATTTTGAGGTGAATATTTTCTTCCTCCTGATATCCTGAATATCCTGTGGAGTTGTTAAACACTTGTCTAGCTTTATATATAGATTTTGTACATTCAATGGAATTCTTCTGAAATTTTAGTAGTTTTGATGAAATCTTTTCAGCTGCTATCATCTCTACAGAGCTTCATAGTTTTGAAAACATCCAAGAAGCTGAAAGATTAGTTTGACAAATGACCAGAGAGTTTTGGGTGGGTGAAGATTAGTGTCTAGCAGGTGAAGACCGGGGGAGGGATCAGGAGTTAAGTAATCATAAAATCAGTTATTCTGTACATTCTTGATTTTTTACTGTCTTATTTCCCTTGCAAAATTAGCAGCACCCCAATTGCCCATGTTGGGATGATACCAGTAGGGAACAGAGAAATCTAAAGCAAGTGGCTCAGCCCATTCATGCTTCTACATCTGTCATTTTGTTTGCTTGAGCGTTGCATTATTAAGTGTTTCCTAGGGGAGTGAGTTAATACCAGATAAGATACAGCCTGCTCTGTAATGACCTTTGGAAGTGTACCACTACTTTTGTCAAACCAAAGTGCGCAACTGATTCTTATATGTTTTAGGCATTGGTAGATCTATTAGAAATATTAGAAACTATTTGTTCGAATCTCTTGGATTCTGTGGGCCTCTTATGTGTGTAGCACCCCTACTGGATTTAGCTGAAGAAAGAGTAGAGGAACTAGCAGAATGCTTTAATTGGCCTAAATTTCCTTTAATTTAAAATTTAGTTGCCAACACAGTGGAAGCCAGCTGAATGTTGCTTACTGAAACTTCCATTTTTGCACTGATTGTTCCAGTTCCTTCAAGGAAATGATCATATTCTTCATGAAAGCAGACTCAGGAGCACACAGCAAAGTAACACAGAGATAGGCAAGCAGAGGTCTAAGCCAGGCATCAGTGTTCTTCCCTGACAGCTGGCTGTGCAGCCCCTAGGTACTACATGTAGTCTTTCTCTGAATGTCGTTTACGACATTTTATTAAGACAAGAATAGCAAGGACAAAACCTGAAGAAAACTAATCAGTAGTCCCCAAAGCTCCATAGCACCAAAAAGGCAGTGCAGTTTGAGAATTCTTACTGACATCAAAGGAATAGTGAGTTGTGAAAATCTTTGGTTACAGGTACTTCTTTCTTGTTTATTACTCCAAGAGTGAGATTTTCTCTGACTTTCTTTCTAACTCCTGCCTTCCCATCTCTGCATCATCATCATCATCATCATCATCATCATCATCATCATCATCATCATTCTTTTTCTCTTTCTTGCTCCTGATTGCCTTGCCCATATGCCCTTGACTCGTGGGTATTTCTAGTTCCATGCAGTCATGCTTTTCTCTTCTCCTTACATTTGAGTCAGGCTACGTTCCATCCTGTGACACCTGGGCACAGTAAAACCCTGCAGATAAAAGAGGAACATTTCCCTTTATCTGAGATCTGATGTTTTAGACAGCAGACTGAAACAGCAATGGTGGGGAAAACCCTAGTCATCCCCTGGATCTCTCATTTGAAATATACTCACTGTAGGATTTAACTGTCAAGCTCTATCCCACTACTGAGTATAAGCAAACATTCATTTTTTCCCCCAGTGACAGGATTTGGCCAACTTTGAATTGTTTTTAGTGGGGAACACAAAGGACTCATCTCTGACATAAGAGAAACTCATTTAAATTTCAAATTTCTTTTTCAGCAGAAACTTCTGAAGAAAAAGTTGTGAGAATATATTTATTATGCACAAAACATTTTCTGCCTAATTTCATTGCTGGTAACTGCCAACTTTTTTCAGCACAGTGTGCAAAATAAAATAACAACAATTCTTTGGCAGATATTTGACATGTGAAATTACAGTTTTAACAGCTAATTTTAGCAAAGCCTTGGAAATATCCGAAAAAATGTAAGGCATTGATATGCCTAATGGCTCTAAGATGAATACTGGTCACCTTTTACAGCTTAGGGTGAAAAATCAGTTTAAAATATGTTCTTTATTCTGAGATTTCAGGATACTTTAGAAATGCAAATTGAATCTCCCATGCTCCAGCTGTAGTCAGTATGGATGTGTCTTTTCCTCTATGTATCTATCCTGTATTATATCCAAACTTATGAGGTTAATTTTGAGATGAACTGTTTCCTCAGCTGGAGATAAGAAACCCACTAATCAAAGTGAAGGCAAAGTTTAGAGTCATTGAAAAGTTCCTGAGTGGGAGTTTAGGAAGATCGATAGCTGTTTTATTCAGAGGGGATGGCTACACAACTGAGGAACAGAACCAGGAAGGAAGTTGCCTTCTGTAAGGGTGTTGGGATGGACACCATTGAGTGCTACTCCCAAGAAGGAAAAAAGGGGGTTGGAAATCAGCTCAGAGGATCAGGTCACCATGTGAATCGCTTCATGGGTTTTGACTGATAAGGGAAGACTGAGGACAAATTACAGCGACTACTGGAAACTTACCTTGGAGGGCCAGGAGGCAAAATCCTGATCTATACAGCTACTGTGCTAAGTGAAAACATTCATCCTCTTTGCATAAATGAAGTCTCACTGACACCCATTTAACAACTCAAGTTGACCTGAAAGTGAGGCCTAAACCATGAAGTAACAATTTTGTATTCTGTGCCCCACCTGCTACCAAATTTTCCCCTGCTTGGGAGAGTGAACCCCTACTGCAGATGTCCAGCCTGATGACTCTGCTGCTAAGAATTCCTTCTGCACTGAAACTTGCCATACAAGGAGTCAGTAAAGAAAGTGGATTTTTATTTATGCCAAAATCTGTTTTGCTTTTTGGAAGCTATTTGAAAACATTATGGTCACTAGTTGATTCAATATTTTTTGACAAAACATCAGCGTGGTTGAGGCCTTGCTGTTCTTCACAGACAAAGTCAGCACTGCAGTTTGTTTTCATTCTTTGCAAAGGCTTTGCAGCATGTGTGATACAAACCCCTCCTTCCTCTGCTTATCTCCTATGAGCTTAAAGTACAGATGGCAGAGTTTTCTTAGGCATGTGCATAGATTCAGAAGGGGCGGGTGCTAATAATCACGCAATTCTCTCCTTCCTTCCACTTCTGTCAGCTCCCACTCAAATCCCGGCTTTAAAACTTCTTAGCTGGTGAGCTGCCCTGTGCACTGCAATTGTCTCCACGTCTTGTAAGGGACAGAAGAATATTCAGCCCTTCTGGCATCTGCCAGAGCAGGATATACTGCTGCCAGCTATACTCCAACTAAAAGCCTTCAGTACTGTAGCTAGCAGACCTGGGCTTTCGCTAGCTACAGACACCAGGTTCCTGGAAGTTGTAGAGCCACCCAGCTAGAGCAACTGGTGGCAGTAGCAGTAATAAAGCTGGATCAGTTCCTGTTTCAGTACAGTGAGCATGGAAGGGAGGTAGTGAGACTGCAAAAGTCTGTATTGTAGTAGCCACAGTAAATACCCCTGCCTATGATTAAGATATTGGTCACCAAGCACTCATTGAAGATCCTGGTGCTGTAGGCTGGAGAATAGCCATCGAGTCCTAAGGGCTCTGACTTAGTCAGAGGAGACCCTTAAGTGTTGCCCATCTACAGAAAATGCCAGAGGTGACGTAGAATGTTATCCTGGTGCTGAGGAGAGGAAGAAGTCTGCTGGGACTTTACAAAGAGCTTGGTAGAGGAAAGAACGCGGTAGAGTTCATAAGCTAAATATTTCCCAGTTCCAACAGACATAACTGTGTTCCGCACCTGAGAAATGTCAAGACTCCATCAGAATGGTCACACTCAATGTAGATTCTCCACCTCACCAAATGGTCTCACTTTGGTGCCCAAGTCTATATGTTGATTCCCCTCTTGTTCCTTGCTTTGCTTATAACATCCTCTAAGTACTTCCTCTCACGACTGTTTTTCTCCCTGTTGCTTCTGGAAATATATCTGTCTATGATTATTTGTTCAGAGCTCTTCCTCCTTTACCTTTTCCCAACCTCTCAGATGTTCATTGCAATTTCATCTGGTACCAGACTGGTAAGAAACCTGCAAAAAGCTTTCCAGAAAGCAAGTCCTGCTTTTTCTGCTCATCTCTTGTCCACCGAAATTCATGTTTTATTTACAGGTGTTGGTTATTTAAATATATTTTTGGCAATAATTATTCTTTTAAGGCAGTAGTCCACATAAGCTATATTTTAGTTCTTATTCCAGCTCTGGTCTGGAGTGAACCCACTGACTGTAAATTAAATCAGGCATTGGACACAGACTGATACATGATTAATTTTTGTTCATGTGATTAATTTTTGTTTTGATGGACAATTCACACACACCAAACCAGACAAGAAGCTTCTGGAAACTCAAGCCCAGCTACCAAAAGCTGACTAGGTGTAGCCGTAAAGATCTCAGACTTGTAAATTTCAAGAGGCTATGAGCAAGGAAAGGCCCGGCAAAAGTTTAGGGAAGAAGTTAGTGAAAATATGTTGGACGCTTCTTTGAAAGCAGGGCTCAAAAGGCAACACAGTAAAAATTGCATAGCAGGTGATTGATCTGAAGAACTCACTGGCACACATGTCATGCAGACTAGAAGTTTACTAGGTTTTTAGAAAGAGTTAGATGAACATGAACATCCGGGGCAAATTATGAGGAATGTAAAATTCTTGTGCTTTGTGGAATAAGCCAACTGTAATAGAGAGTTCCCTTCATTTACAATAGCCTTTTGCTGTTAAAGCAAAACTGGTTACTTTCTGCTCAGATCATTCCTTTCCTGCATTCTTTCTTTTTGGTGTACAGTACTTTAAGCAAGACCTGAAATTCTGTGCAATTTCCATGGAGCCTGAGATGAAGCTTTAAGACAACTGTGACCTTCTGAGTAATGAAGCTATATAATCTTATCTGGAGAGTCCCATGTCAAGACCAGAACTTCTATTATTTGTATCATATATTTTCCCAGCATTGTGAAATGTTTCAGTATTTTTTTATGCAAAACAAATATTCAGAGAGCTCCTCAGTGTAAGTATTTGATATTCTTACATAGTGGTAATTGAAAGCACAGTAACTTTTGCTCTTAAAAAAAATTATTACTGGAAAATTTCCAGAAGGTCAATCTTCATCCAGTGGGAGAATTTATTGAATGAATCATGACATCCTGCAGTTTTGTGCCCTCTACTTCTGCAAAATTTGCATTAATTTAGAATAAATCTTCCTTAGGAAGTCTAATCAAATGCAAAAACTGTCATCAAGACCATTCTTGAGGAAATTGGTGGCCTGTGGGGAAACAGAATGAAAATCAGGACTTATTTCTAGAAGTTTTTACCTGTGTAGGTCTTGATGTCTTCACACATGGCATGTTTATTTTGCAACCTGTTTGCAACAATAACATAGATTGCACCTTCCTCTCCTAAAAAGATGTGATTGAACAGCTGCTGTTACAGGACTGCTGTGACCTAGCAATGCAAAAACACACCCGTTGAGCTACAAATAAGATACTGACCTTCACAAAAGCCATTTATAAATGAAGACAGACTCAGAATTGTTTCCACCCAGAGTCTTCAAAGAAAGCACAGCAAACCCGATCTGTTTGAATGGAACATAAAGGACTCTTGATCTTTCATTCCATATTTCCATCCCTGGATGAGTGAAAAGTAAAATGAAATTATTTTTGTCTATAACAATTTGGGACTACACAACCTTGGAGCTCTGTTGTTACATTTTGCTTGGGTTTTTGTTCTTCAATATTCTTTTTGTTTTTTCTTAAATTCTTAAATCAGGAATTCCTCCATGGATTTGTGTAGTATATGATTAAAACATATAGGATTCAGATGGCTATTGAGAGAAGCAGATGAAGGAAGCATCAAGAAATCAATCTTAATTTTCTGACACCCAAAATCAGAGCCCCTAGTTGGATGAAAAGTTCCCTTCTTATTGCCTACAAGTAGTTTCTGTAATTGGCAAAATTGCCTGTTATTGTTTGAGTGTGTTTGGATCTCCTGCGGCAGGTTTTATATGTTTGAGAACTGGAAAGAAAAGCAGTGGCTTTCCCAAGTCACCGTTTCATTCACACAGACCGAGCTGTAGGTATGAGATTAACAGGGTCTGACATGAATGGAGCTCCTTCTCTCTCAGGCCTGTTGGAAAACAAAACACATACCAGCATACATTTGAGCAACTGTGAGTTGACTTTGGAGAGGACTGGTATTTTTACACGATAACAGTCCATTGGATTCCCTCATAAGTCTTTCTGTTCTTCATTACATAAGGACTTTTCCTGAACTGCAGGGCAGAGAGCAGCATGTATGTAATCCCTGTTTCACATTAATGCATCACATGTGCTTTGCATTTCAAACATCAATATTTGTAGGAACATACAGTAGGTCTCTTTCTATGAGCAGGGATTGGATTCTCACACTTGCCACCCTTCACAGACTCTCCGTAATTCACAGAGCATGGTCTTAGTTTTTCTTTATTTAAAATTTTGTACTAAAATTGCACCTTTATATTTAAGTACCATAGAACCCTCCAGTAATAATCCAGAGAACTACAACGTGATATTTACAAGAAGAGGTGTTCTTATCAGTGAACATTGCTATATAGTCTTTATTTCTCTCCTAAGATAATTGTTTTAGTTAGTCTTACTGGCCAGGTTTTCATCAGCTGTAAATTAGCACGCCTGCACCAATTTCAATGGAAAGATTGATTCACAGCAGCCAAAGGATTAGTCTAATCTGATTCCTGTCACACCTATAGACAGAGGAATGTGTAACAGTAGTTTTAGGGATGCCTCTTTATTAACTGGTGAATTTGTCTGGAATAGATTTTGTGGACTGATACTATTACAGAGGGATGTAACAACCAACCACTGGTCTCATGAATTACAGGAGGTCAAGGCGCAGAAAGAATTCCCAGGTTTGCATGCCCCAAAAAAACGTGTTGTAATCCCTAAATGTAAGTGCCAAGTTCCCTTGGTGGAATCCAGAATTTAGTGGTAAGTGCCAGGGCTCTTAGTACCTAGTGGACCAAGGTAGGTGTCTCAGAATGGGAATCAAAGCAACCAGCGCTGCAAGCAGAAAGCCATGCAGAGTAACCAGTTGGAATTTTTAAACATGAAGCCCTTTCTGAAACAAAGGTTCGTATTCTAGACAGCATGCAGGTTCTTCAAACCATTCAGGATCCAGTGCCATGAATCATTTCATGAATATAGGCACCTACAAGTCTTTTTCCAGACAACTGAGCAGGGCTCATTGTTTACTTTTAAAATATAACTGCAAGCAAAGCAGGACATGCCTTTTGTGTAAGAACAGAGTAGCTAGTAATTTCACCCAGAAAGAAGGAGAGCTGAGTTCTGTGCCTACCCACACCCTGCTGACATGTAAGGAGGTTCAGCTTATCAGCAAATAATGAGGCTACGTACTAGTGTGAGGGGGAGTCACTTTTGACCCGTGCAGAAGCTTTCCCTTTGCATTCATACTTCACCAAACATCTAAATAGGATCGATTAAGCTAAAGAAGGACTGTATTCTTCTTTTGGTAACACCATGGCAAAACTAATCATGTTAGTACAATTGGACAGCAGATGTTGGCCTTGTACGTCTCATTTATTTCACCTGCTTGGGTTGCAGTCTTCAAACATCTCAACAGAAGAGAGTGTCCTGTTTCCAAATACACTGTTTGCATTTATCCACAATTCATCTGTAAAGAAATAATGAAAACCTAGAAAGCAGTATTCTCAGAGAGAATTGCATTTCTTTTCTTTTGCATGCTCACAATGAAATACTTGTGAGTGCTTATAACAGCAGACAGCTTCTGTTAGCTGCCTTTTGCCTGCTGAGTTAAACAGAAAGAAAAATGTTAATGGTCAGAGCTTGTCAGCAGTACATTGCCATTCACGTTTAGTCACACTTCACTATTGTTTTGTGTAGTTGTTAGGATACAGATATTTCTAGGCTCAAAAAGGGAGTGGATTTATCCCTCTGGAAATTTTAATAAAGTTTCAGCTCATGCAAGCCCTGCAATAACCACAGATATCAGTTCACTGACTTCTGAAGAGGTGAATCAGTGGGCAATGTGAGAAATGCTTATAATTTCTGAATTACCTGCAGGCAATATTGTCTACCTCTTTTATAAATGTATGTTTCTGCTGTAGCATAAGTAAGAATATATTCTATTTTGCTATTTTTTTATCAAGAGATCTCAAATTGCTTTAGGAATACTCATAAATGTGAAGGAAAAGATGCAAATGAACTTGAAAGCAAATAAGCTCAGTTATAGGATTCAATAGCTCTGAGTTTAATTGCGTTCCTTTGGTGACAATGGATAATTCACTTGGTCTTCCTGTGTCTGGATGTAAAATGAAGTGAATACTGTGCTCCTCTGTGCACCTTGTGTATTTGTACTGCAGGATCTTAGAAGCAGAGACAATTTTTGCAATGTCTTCTGAAGGTAACTTAGTGGGACTGGGTGCATTATCTGATTTTTTATTTGTTATGTGGAGGATATAACGATTGCTCAGAACTGAATGTGTATCATTCTGTAAGTCTAACTCACAATCTTACACTCTTATAGGGAGGACAAAATTAGCTTTCCTCTATAAATACAGCTTTTTAGTGGCATATCTTCTAAAGCACTTTCGTTCTTACTCTGTTGAGTTTCAAATTTGGCGTGTATGGACTGTAGGCAGTTGATCATTTGTTTGAATTTGAAGTTATTTGAGCAAACTGTTTCAAAGTTGAAGAAGTTGGTGAGGGGGAGAGAAAGATATTTTAGGAAATTTCTTCAGTGCTTTTTTTCCCCCCTTTGCCCTGCCCTACCAATCAAATAGACTGAGCTAGAGATGTTAGAGTGCTATGTAAAAGCTGGCAGGCTACACTATATGGACCCTTATAGACGGTTGAACCAAATAGAGACTTCAGGCTGTTCAAAAGCATGTTTGGAAAGTGATTGAGTTAGGAATTTTGGAATAGCGTGCCAGAATCCAGCATATTCCCAGGGGGCAACCTATTCTGGTGTTTCCTTGCAAATTCATTAGGCAGCTGGTTCAGTCAAAGAGTTTGCAAGAAGCACAGTCAGGGGTGTAGCAGAGAGCATACAATGACAGAGATGGTGAGGATGACCTCTCCAAGGCACACAGAGATTCAACAAGCAAAAGGGATCTTTACTTCAGTGCATTTTTCCATTCCTTACTAGGAAGATGCATATAGTATTGTCAAATCCCCACATCAGAAATCAAACCCCAAAAACCCAGGAAATTAGCTTTTCATTACAACCAAAAGAACTGTAGGGCTTTTGAGCACAAATTTGAATCCTATTTTCTTTGCATCTTGGACTTCTGAAAGCAATGTTTTTTCCTCCTGAAAGAGTTAGAAACAAACACTCAGACTTTTCAGTCCCGTAATATATGTGCTTTTTCTTTTCTTGTTTCATGGCACAGTATGAGATGCAGCAATCAATGACATTTTAAAGGAACTCCATGTTATCACCACTGCTACTTTGAAATAAAAAAGGCTTTTGGAGGCTAAATTGCTCCTGGTGTTAGGCAGGTACTCCACAGGAGAAGCCGTTTCCCACTTCTCCCTTGTCGTGAGTGGGAGAGGTGAGGTGTGCATTAGCATGGTGTAAGAGCCTAGCTCCAGTGTGGGTTCTCTGTCCTTTTATGAAGGAAGAAGAAGAGATGATTTTAGACCTAAACTCTTATATGCAGAAAGGTAATATGAATGCAAATACTAAAAAGATGCTGTTTGCATAAGCCTTTGCCCCACAGTGGCTGGTACTAAGGGAATGGTAAAATGTAGCTTTTCCTGTCTCAGAGTAACCAGTGTCTTGAATCATAATTTCCCCTGTATATCTCAATCAAAAAGCATTTCAATATGTGGGAAAGAACTTTAATATCAGCAACAGCTGTTTATTATTGAGTAGTTCTTTGAACTTCAGGAATACATTAAGTTGTAAAGGGTGAGATATTCTAATTACTTGTCCGGTTTTGAAATTTAGTCATAAATGAAGAGTCAAGGAGCTGCTATTTTGTTGAGATGCATTAATCTTAACTAGAAGCCTAACAAAAGCCGATTTAATAAACAGTGTGTGAGAACAGAAGCAGGGTGCCTCCATCTCCAGACTGCTGTGTACAAAGCCTCTGCACTGCACTCAGTATATTTAGCTGCTTGGCACTTCAGGCAGGTTTAACCTGGTCATCATACTCTCTGACCTCTGTTCTGCACCTGCTGCCTGTAAGCTGTTTCATAAACCACATGAAGAGGCATGAAGTTTTCCTGTCAACCTAAGAGTGAGTGAGCCAGTGTGGGAATGGTAAGATTCCTCTTCATTCTTTCTGGGGGAAATGTGGATCCAGTGATTTAGTGCAGAATGACCTAGACAGAAACAATGCATTTGATTTTTAGAAAAAAACATAAAAAAGACATTTTTCTTGAGAAAACCTTTGCCATTGAAAGAGTTGTTTTAAACTTTCTGTTTTAAACCTCTGCTTGCTGCCAGAATATAGTCACAGGAATGGCTGCTCTTGCAGCGTGATCGGAAATTTCATCCTGGACCTGAACTTCCTGCTTGAAGTTTCACCTCAACCACTGCACAGTGTGAGGGTGAATCAGTAACTCTCAGCAAAAAATTTCTAGATTAAAAAAATATAAATGTACTGACCAGCTCAAAGTGTGAGTACTGCTTGTGCTGATTCGTTCAAGGATATAGTCTCTCTTTTTCCAGTCCTTCACAGTTTGAAAAGCATGACTGAATGTCTTGAACACCTGCCTTAGATCAAAAGGCTTAAGAAGCTCAAAATATCGATTTTATCTAAGTTAAAATAAAATACCCACAAGAAGGAGAGATTCCTATTTTAATCTGTTAATAAAAAAGATATTTTAACAGTTTATATAACAGAATATAATTCACTAATGCAGTAACTTTCCAGAAGTGTGGTGGATTCTCTAGCACCAGCAGGTATTTGGAAAGACATCCATCATAACTTTAAGATGCATTAGAGATTAACCATGTGCTATAGCATTATTGCATAAATCATTGTGTGAATTTGTATAAAAGATCAAAGAGGTCCCATATGGTTTTAAAGTTTGCCTGTCTATGAACCAAAATATGCCTTGGATAATACAAGATTTCCTGATAATCCAAGTCCTGCAGGACTCTGTCTCCTTGTTTATCCCATATCCCAGTACTTCCTAGTTCCTAGAATTGCTGTTCATGAGATTAATTATTTCAGATTATTCCTACTTGGCAATTTATTCTGCCAGCTACACACATGGGCAATGTCATGCCAGAGTGCGTAATGTACCTTGCTACAGCTCAGGATGGAGGGGATTCCAGATGTGTTGCTGGTTTGTATGTCACTAGCCACATAAATCTTGTGCCTTGAACCACTTATGGAAGAGATAGGTTAAAGATGGACTTTCTTCCACTATTAGTAGAACAGGTCACCTGATAGATGTGGAGCCTCAGGTAGGATTTGGATTTAATGGCTGCAAAATTCAGGTATGCTGGGAGCAGGGTTTTGGTGTATATTTCCTTAGGGGTTTTGCCTCTCTTTTTTTCTTGTTGTTTCATGTTCTAATTGGAGAATCTGATGGCTGAATGAGGTTGGTTAACTGAGCATGTAGAAACTGTTTTATGATTTCTGGTGCGTACTACCTCTGTTAATTGACAGTCTGCCTTCTTCTGCCTTCCTGGTACCAAGGAGTTCTGCCAAGCCACATTAACTCAGCCTTACACCTCCTGGCCTGTTGCCTCCCCTGGGGCACAGAGACACGTGTTCAGATCCCAAAACTGACAGATGAAGGCAAACACTTCAGGATAAGCAAGTCTAATGCTCCTTGTTTGCACACCTAGGAAAAAATCAAAGCCAGCCATTCATCTCTCCTGTTCAGTAAACACAGAAGCTCACTAAGCTGCACGGCATGTGTTTCCCCAGGGGATTATTTTCACAAGACTTCATGTGAGGATTTTTGTTGCTGATTTTGAAAACATTTTGAGGTTGGATTGCAAATGTGATGTCCTCATTTGCAGCCTTTCCTGAACCATAAATCAAGGGATATGTAATTAAATGAAACAGATAGTCAAAACTTTGACTAAGCTGTTTATCGGGCCTGGAAGGGAAAGTGATTCTGTGTTTTCACAAAGATATAATATAAAGATCCGCTTATAAAACGCAGTTGTCAGAGTTCAGGTATGGCAGCATTAATGCAAGATAGCAGCTAGCACTGTAGTCTGCGTATTGAAGAAACCCATTTGCCAAGCCAAAAAACTGAAGTGTAGGACACTTTGCAATAAGAAATGAGAGCTATTCAACTCAAATAACTTTCTTAGGCCTGTCAGTTATTTGTTTGGGTTGTTTTTCCATGAACCAAAACCAAAATCAGTTTTGCGCCCCCCACCGGCATTTTTTCTAACATTATTTGTAAAAACTTAGATTTTTTTTTTAGAATCAAAGGAAGTGTTGCATCTTATATGATGCTTTAAAATTTAATTTTATGAGATAAAACTACCTTTCAAGTAAAGTGCTCTTTCTAGGTGAAAAAAGATTTGAACGGGTTGAGAAAAAAAATGTCAATCTTCTCGCTGGAAAAATTTTCCAAATAGATGTTTGTGAAATGTTTCGGTGGGAACAAGGCTGCACTATGAGATTTTGACAAAAAGTTTCTGTGAAAAAAATAATCATCCTACTCAAGAAGCAAAAAGTAGGTGAGATTCTTGTTTTTAACTTCTTTTTTCTGAGTTAGTTTATATGAACTGGAGAAGATTCTGTTGTTTCCCTCCATCTACTCCTCCCTCCCGTAACCCCAAACACCATGGTAATGATGGTCACTATTACAATGGTTTGAGTCGTTTTTTTTAACAGCTTATTCTGTGATGGTGGTGTTTAGAACACAAGGAGAGAGGTCAGAAAGTCACTGTCCTCCATGATTTAACTGATGGGGCACTTTGTTGGGTCTCTTCATTGTAGCACATTGCTCTCTGGAGAAGAGAGTGCCACTGTAAGTCTTGGGAGTGCTGGGGCTGGCTTTCCTAGTTTTTCTAGCTGCTGGAAACATACCATTTCAGACAGGCTGATGGGCCCAGACGGTACACAGGGAGTCAGCAAGAACAATGTTAGAAGTCAAGTCTGGACACTCTTTCACATCTTTTCCCATGTTATCAGCTGATGCTTGATCAACTGTGTAATGAACTTGAATGCCACTTCACTGTTTTCACCATACATTCATATACATATGTAGATATATGTATACATGTTTGTTATATTTATTATAAAACCATTCATGTAAGCAAATAGGGTTTCTTGTGTGTATTCTTGTGCCTCGGAGTGCGTTTTAACTTTAACCAATCCAGCTTCATCAAGTCCAAATTGTGTTCTTCAGCTACTTTGCAGATATATTGTGAGCAAAATTCCTTAAAATTATCAGTGCATCGCAGGATGTGTATCTTTCCCTTTCTTTGGTCCCCTTACATTCTTGGACCACATGCACCTCATTATTGTTTGTTGGAATCTCCATGTAAGCAGTATGTCACTACTATTTTCTTCACCGCTGCCTTCTATTTGCTGCTTCTTCCCTGGCAAATGAAAAAATCCTTAAAGGACCATGGATAGCATCTAATACATTCTTGATTGCACCTGCTGGGGACATTTCCCCATGTGCTGGCAATCTGACAGTATTGTCAGCTGTGAACATTTGAACAATCAAAGCAACCCTGGTGTCAGGGTGTGTGTTCTCTTTTGCATCTCAGGAAATCCACGCTTTCATAGCTGCTGATGCCACTGAGTTCCTCTTTCCTATAGCTGCTCAAGTTTTTCTATAGCTATGAATCTACAGATATCTTCAAGACTGGAGATTTTGAACAGCTGCAAATTTTAGTATGGTGACCAATCCAAAGTCCTATGTGGATTTGGTATTTTTTATTTATTAATTTCTTTTGTAAGAATTTCCAAATGCAAGATTGAACCTGAAATGGTGCCACCTCTCAAGGTCAGGGAGCCAATTTCTCAAGATTAGCTTTTCCAGAAATCACTGCAGGGATGTAGTTGGTGCTGGGGTTAGGAAGACGGGTTGTGTGCACACGATGATTCCTCTTCTAGAGAGATGGCAGCAACAAAGGAAAACTTTTGCTCAGTGTCTCCAGGAGGGCCAGGATTCAACAGTTGCTACTATGAGTGAACTGAAGGTGTGTTTGGAGAGGCTGTATCAGTTCTCTCCACTAACAGTGATATGTGGCTGGTGGGTGAATGGAAGTTGTCAGTACTGAGATTGTATGGGAGGGTGTGGGAGAGCTAGGGGCTAAACATGGAAGTGCCAGCATTGAGTTGCAAGGACAAACTCTTTGTGAAATTTTCCACTAGCATTAAAGTTATTTCAATCTGATTTTTAAATTTACAATGGATTATAAAACACAGATTTAAAAAGAGAGTGCTTAAACCATCTTCCTAATGATCAACAGGATCTTTTAAACTTTATCTGATTACTAATGAAAATTACTAATTCTGTCTCTTCAGAACTCCAGCCTGAGAAGCATGTAAGGATCATGAAGTTAAAATTCCACACACAAAATGTGTGCAGTTTGTAGCAACCAGAATTATGCATGACTGAAGACTTGGGGCAGAGGTAAGTACTAACTAAAGATAGATATTTTCAGCAGCTTTTTTCTAAAATGGAGCACAGCAAAAAGATCCTTCCAAGATGGAGATTTTGCAGTGATTCTATCCTGCTTGTCTGTTGGTCTGTGATTAATTAGGACCTACTAGGCTACATGCTGCCTGACAAAATACACTGGTTATCTGTGCATACAAACAAAATTACAGACCAGATAATAACTGATGTTTAAAATACAGGTAATATTACTGGGTCTGATTAAAAGGTTTTGTTGTAAGTTTAATTTATTAGAGATTCAGGCGTAGATAATGAGATACTTAGATTGCTAAAACTCACGGGTCTTCATGGGAATTACACATGCAAATTACTTCTTAGAAATGACAGAACTTAATTTTCAGTTCCCTAAGGGTGCAATTTTATGCAAGAATGAAACTGCATATACACAGTCTTTTTCATATACAAGTGACAAAGGCTAATATAAAATCTGAGTGCTACACAGAAGGCTAGTTTGAGACTCTTTCTTCCCATTCCAGAAAATCATATTGAAATACATTTTGAGTTCCCCCTTCTAAAAAGAACAGTATGCTCACAAATCCGTAGGAATACTTGCTCAAAAAAGTCAAGCAAGTCTTTGATAGGAGGAAAAATCATTTCAAGATGTGCATCATGTATAGTTGAGACTCCACTAAGCCCCAAGCCGTGTACTCCATCAGGTACCAGATATCAGGCCATGCACTTCACAGAACTCTATGTACATGTCCGTCTGGGAGTGATTTGTTTTGCTTCATGCATTTGCAATGTGTTTGCGGTACTGCAAAGTGTCAGAGGCTTAACGCCCTTGTTCTGATGCCAACAGACAGGTAGGCAGAAGGGCAGCATTCACTGGCTGTGCCTCAGCTGGAGCTGAAAATCCAACTAAGACTAAAAGAAGAACTTGTACACAAAGGTCTGCAAGAATATGTTCTGATTTGATGCTTCATTTTGAATGTTACCTTAAATCTAGACAACACAGCTGATGTTTATCTCTTGAGCAGGGCTTGAGTATTAACAGTAAAGCTCTGGTGTGAAATGAATCACCCTGAGTAAAGAGGAACTGCACTAGAAATGTCCATAACACAGAGGCTGCGCAAACAGTATGGGAGGCAGGCCCCATTCCATCAGTCCTTCTGTGCTCTGCAGAGGTTTTGAGTGAATACTCACAATTAAGCATATGTTGACACGTGTTGCTGAACAGAGATTGATTTAAGTAATACATGTAAAAGTTTTGTGCAACTTCAGCCTCTGTTCCGGGCTGCCTATGATCAGAATAACAATAGTTTTTAAAAACCTACTGGGAAGCTGTCTTTAAAGAACATTGTGAAGGGTGAGGGAAGGGCATCTACAGGTAGAAATTCTCAGTGATCTGGGGAGGAATTATTATACCATGTAAATATGTAAATATCTTAGAAACAGAGTGAGGGTTGGGATTACTGGCCTCTAAATATCAGTGGGATGTCACCTGTTGAATGAGAGAGTGCACACTTGGATTAGAAAGAGCTATTTGGCTACACAGTAGTGCTTTGAAAACAGGTCAGGAAGTTTACATTGAGTGAGACTTCAAGTGTTTTACAGGGGAAGCTAAATGAAGTATCCAGTGTGTTATTTTCATCTTCTGAGTTCTCTGATGTTTGTCAAACTCAAACACCTCTGGCTAGTGATTTATTATCATTGAGCAACATCTTAATAATGTAGGTAGCTGCTAGGAAACTGTGCAGCCTGCCCAGGTTTTCTATTTTGTTTTAGCTCACAGGAGAGGAGGATTCAGGCTGCCCAGAGCTGTAAGTGCATCACTCTACTTCACCAGCTGCGTATGTGTAGTGTCCCTGGAACTGGCTCTTGGACTCCATTGGAGCCACTCCAGTTTTACACCAGCCTGAGATGGGAATCAGACTGTACAACACAGCAATTAGTCATTTCAGCTTGAGTCTGTTCTTTTTGTTTCATAATTCTGCCCAAAGCAACTAAGCCAAGAAGCTATGGGAAAAATATGTGATCAACCAAATTTATTTTGTAGTAATTTTGTGCATGTGGGGGTTTCTGTGGTTTACCTTTTTTGTAGGTGGTAAGAAGCAGGAAGCACATAGATTTCTGGCACTGTATTCACATCAAGGGAGGGAAATGCCATAGATGGAGGGAGCAGGTCAGGAAAGAAGCAAATCCTGTTCCAAACACCCACTACCCAGAGGCTGTGCAGTAAAGTGGTGCAAATAATATTTTTTTGTTTGAAATGTCTCAATTTGGCTGGAAGTATGTAACCCTTAAGGTCATTTTGAAAAATAACTCTTTCAAAAGTGAAAAATAAGAAAAGCTTTTTTTTTTTGTCAGATCCAAAATGTTTCAAATGTCTTGATCTTTTTTTTTTTTCATCTATACCTATTTCAGACTAAACATATTGCTGAATTTAATCTGAATTGTCAAATTTGGTCTTGTTAACAGAAATCCCTTCGCATATCTCTGTGTAGTAGTTACTAGAATCCCTGACCTAAAATATTCATGTAATTCCAGTTCATCACAGAACAGAGTATAACATCTTTGGACACTCCAGACCTCTAAGAAAACCACACAATAAGCACTAGATTCCTCTTTTAACTCTTATTTCCTCTTGCAGAGCCTAACAATTTTCATTGATAGCTATTATCCTTAGCTGTCAATAAGTAGCTTAGTTATAGAACCTTTTAAGAGCAATGTCTGGGCCTTTAAGTGGGTCCATGTTGTACCAGTATATAGCAAGAAGCCCCAGTGCAATGTGTTGTCATCTGTCTTTCCCTTACCATGAAAGAGTTAAGTTGCTATGTGCTGTTGATTCAGCTAGAGTTCCTGGGTGGCCCATGTGCAGCTGGTCAAAGGTAGACATGTTGCAGCTGTGCAGCCAAAATCCTGCTTATTGTGCTGTGACTGGTTCCAGGAAGAAAGGTATATCCTACTAGCCAGGTCATGATACACAGAAAATATTCTTGGCCATTGGTACTGTCTTGGCACCCAGAAACGGGAGAGGAGACTAAAAGGATGCAGAAGTGGCAATACTTCAACAAAGAGGAATGTCTCTCCAGCTTTTCCCAGGTCTTTTTCTATTTTGTTTCTATCCTGGCTTGATCCCACTGCTTTTTATTCAAAAGTTTATTTTTATCACTTGATGATATCACAGTTTAATAGCATCAGATGAGCTACATATGAAGGGGCCAGGACAGGGCTGTTGTCCTTAACATACTGCTTACAGCAAAATCCACTGACCTCTGATTTTATGTATACAATATATGTAGATGTTGGATAAAGGGCAATCCCCACCTGCCTGATGACTAAGGCAGAATATACACTTTGCTTTTCTGATACCTGATCTACTCTAGTTTACCAAAGAAGCCCCTGTCACTATTGGACTTACAGTTTTCGTTACAGTACTATGTATAAAAACTTGCTAAATTGAGGTCTTCAGACTCTTTCAAAAGGTATCTGAGCTGGAGCAATCTCGGGCTGGGTCAAGAACCCGATGCAGCAATATAAATTGCAAACTTTCTACCTGGCATAATCTCTGAAAGCAATCTGCAGTGTATACCCAAACACTTGAGGGCAGCAGGTAACACCTTGTCCTTCAGTTTATCAGTGGATAACAGTGTTATTTTTCTTTGACTGTATCTGAAATGAACAGGTACCACCTCTATAGACACTGAGGTCATGCATTCCAAAATGTGTAGAATGATACATTTACATGGATCTCTGTATCCGCACAGTATTCTGTATACCTACATATTCTTTAGGCTGAGTGTCATCCTTCAGAGCTTAGCTTCTGGCATTTTCCTGTAAGGAAAGAAGCCCTCCCCTTAGAGACTCCTCACCTCTACAGCATCCGACTTGAGGAAGGCCAGGATACAGATGAGCTGTGGAAACTCTCTGCAAGTTCACTGTCTAGTACTGTAACCAAGGTGATGGAATCAGTTGACCATGAACATGAACAGTGCTGCTATGTCCCTTGTACAGCCCTACCCACCTGGACATTAGGTCTGGGAACGGAGGGTCTATTCTCTACGTAACTGTTAACGCTAACCATAGTGGGTAATTGTGTTTTTGTCAAGAG
>Ga0065711_1006772_pt1 | contig 25054 bp, 18 predicted proteins | sample Hoacrofraction12_FD_59098 | JGI IMG/M metagenome (GOLD analysis project Ga0065711, IMG submission 59098) | Hoatzin crop microbial communities from Cojedes, Venezuela - Epithelial fraction 12 v2 (version 2) | ecosystem: Host-associated > Birds > Digestive system > Esophagus > Crop | place...
CCGCTAACTAGATGAGGTTGCTCAGAGCCCTGTCCAACCTGGTCTTGAATGTTTCCAGGGATGGGGCCTCCACTACCTCTCTGGGCAACCCGTTCCAGTGTTTCACCACCCTCATTGTAAAGAATTTCTTCTTTATATCTAGCCTAAACCTACCCTGTTTTAGTTTAAAACCGTTACCCCTCATCCTGTTATTGGACTATCGGTAGTCGTCTACAAAGCTCAACAGAAACTGAAAAGAAGTCAGAGTAAAATAGACCAGAATTGGGTTAAGGTGATTAAAACAGCACAGTTCAGCACCTTGCTGTCTTGTCATGGGGAAATATGTTTTCTATAATGGTTATAAACTTGGAGGAGTAGGACACCACATTTTTCTGTCATCTTTGCCAGGCAATGTAGTGAAGACTTTATAGGAAACTTTGCAGAATAAGCTTTGNTGTGATTGGAATTTATCAATATTTATGATAGCCCATATTAATTTCATCTTTTGTGTCAGTCAGTTCAACTCAGAAGGATATATTTTAAACTGCTGGTGGAAAGGAACCTGCAAAGGAAATACAGTGGAGAATTAAATCTTCAAGAAAATAAAGAAATAGGCATAATGACACTTTCAGGCAAAGTAGAAGTACTCCCATGGCATCCATTTCTGACTGACCTGGTGTCTTGCTCCATTTCAATACGATAATACCTGGAAAGGAAATCCAGTGCATCAGCATGTGTAACTTTCATCACTGTGACTTGAAGTTCATCACCTCTTTAGAGGTTACAGTTAATCTAGAATTAAGCTAATTTTCCCAAGTGTTCTTCGGAACAAAATAAAATTTTAGAATAATGTTACAGTTTTAATTTTGCATTAGAAATAAATAAGTTTCAAACACCTTCTATGGAACAGCCAAAAGATGTGCTGCCTTTCAAAGTCAGAGTAAACATATGTAATTATTCATTTTCAAGCAGGATGAACCAAAATTAATTGCTATCGTTTAGGGTAGAAATCCACTCTGCTTGGAGGATTATAAGAAATGAGATGTAGGCACTTCAGCAATATCAACCATTTACTGCGATGTGGCTTAATTTAAATTCTTTGTGATCAACAGTTAGGTACAATCATTCACTTAGGTTTTATACCAGCTTAATGTGGGGACTAGTCACTGAAGGTATCAGATTGTACAGTTTGTCTCTTCATCTGCCAGGTGTGCAGTGACCTCAGACATGTATGAAGCATTATCATAAGAAGAAATATCTTTCCTGTGGTTAAAATCATGGCTGCCATTTCACTGAAGCCATCACCTTGTAAGGCAAAGATGTTGCATGCCTTTTTCAGCAATTATATTTTTATTAGACCAGCTAGCCTTGTTGGAAGATGTAGCCAGTCTTTCAGACACACAATCTCTCTTTCAGGTCTGAAAAAGCACCTAAAAGCCTTCAAGCTGAGTACAAGTTCAGACCACTCGTTCTGGGCTTTGTGAGAGAGGAAGAAGCTGAAGCACCAACAGCCTGAGCTGAAGGGCCGTTAGCCCTTAGGGAGCAAAGTGGGCATTAGGGTGTCAGAGAGCTGGTAAGCGGTTCCTGGGGGACTGAGAAGCAGGTGTTCTATAGCTTGTGGACAGTAAATTGGTTAGTAGAAGGAAGAAGACAATAGTGAATAGAATCTCCGTTGAATCGCTAAGTTTGATGGCCCCGTAGATCTATGAATTTTAGTTTTACATGCTCATCCTCAAAGCGCACTTTGCATGTGTTTGTTAAGACTTCTTTCTGGTTTTAGTTTGCAGCAGCCTGGATGACAACAGGCAGCTTGGGATGAGTCATGTTTTCCAGCAAATGCCCAGGACACTATTGCTTTGAACACTGGTATTTTGCATGAGTTATTTACTGAAGAAGATGGGAGTGAGAGGACAGATGATAGGGGGCATTTCTGGAGAATGATCTGTATGGTTTTTATTACTTGGTAGTTACACAACCACTTTTTTATCAGTATTTCCATCTCTGACTGATAATCTGCTAAATCTCTTGGTTTGTGTGAGTATGTGTTCATTCCTTCTCCATATGACATTTATATAACACTTCCCCCCAGCAGATACTGGCTGCCTCCCGACTGTTTTCCTAACTTCCTAACTAAAAACTGTGGTTTTTAAAAGCTGTTAAATTTTATTCCATGGGAGACTGTGCCTGATTTTTGAACACCATTCTTAGACTTCCTTTCATCCCCAGACATTTCTCCTGGTCCTTTGCACCACTCTTCCCTGCGGTTTTCTGGCTACTACATCAGAGTCAAGACACACTGTATAGCTAACATTCAGTCTTAACAGTCATTCTTTTTCAAAGCTCAGTCTTCAGGCAAAGAGCAAATAGGGCTGCCTGTGCTGTTGTGGTTTAATAAGCTCTCTTGCACAGAACAGAGAACCTCTGCCATTGATGTGCCTCCACACAGACGCATTCAAGGTGGCTTGCGCTGAAGCAATTTTCTCTGCTGGGTTATTCATACACAACAGAAATCTTCACAGGGATCTTGAATCTCTATAAAGCGCGTTACCGAATCCTCTCACTGCACAGGCACTGGCGGGCATACTGACAGCCCTCCAGCTTCAAATTTGCAGTTTTCTGTGGACTGGTGCAAACACCCCACCTAGACAGGCGTCTCAGGGAGTGCTTGTAGTTTGCGCTGAACAGTTCTGTTCAATGATCTGCTGGCATTTAGCAAACTGTTTTTCTTACTAGGTTCAACTTCTGGATAAGCTGCTAGAACCAGAGGTTTGCAGAAGACCAAGTCAAGTGAGCAGCACTATTTATGACTGACTTTTGTTGCAAATGTGACTCACAGCAGCACAGATGTGAATCTGGCAAAGGGAAAGAGGAGCCACCTGGAACACCTGGAACATCTGTGCTCCAGGTGACACTGAATGACAGAAGATGATCACCATGCTGGGGAGGCAAGGATGTCTCCCAATGGCATTGTGTAATATTTGTGCATATTCACAGTGCGAACAGAACTTATTTCCGTATCTAGACCAGTACCCCACACAGTAGCTCTGTCAGCAACTGTGTCAGCACACTACTGAAGTATTCTGTTAACATAATATGAGCAATGTTTCTGTCTGTGGGTTTCCTTTTGTTCTTAAAATACCTATAAACCTGGTTTGTGGCTTCAAAAGATCACAGTACCCCACATCAGAGTGCTGTGATTGCGTGCTGCCCACAGGAAATATTACCCTGTGTTGAACATAGTTCATTTCCCCAACACTGTGGATTTATGATGGGTTAAGGAAAGCAGGGTATGAATCATTCAAACATTTCTAATATAAGCACTATCCAATAACCCTTCCCCCACTTGGAAAGTCTCTGGCCAAATGCTGTCCCTCTGTTCCAGCTCCTCCTGACCGCCTCTCCCCATTTCCGGATGGGCCCTGGCCCCCAGCCCTTATCTCCTCCAGCCCCTGGGCTGTTTGCAGAGAGCAGTTATAAAGAGGCTGACCCAGCAGAGAGTGGAGGAGAATTATAAGGTGCGGGAAAACAGCAGCACCAGACCAGACCAGGCATCTGCTTGACTCACCACGACCTGCTCTGCACCATGGGGAAGGACGGGCTGCCCAGCAAACCAAACATCTTCCTCCTTCTCCTCTTCTTCCTTCCTGGAAACACCTCTCCCACCACAGAACCGTAAGCTACACATGTGGAGGGGGGAGGGAGGTCTTACTGCTCCTTTTTTGCCTTCAGTTTTCTTCCTTTATGTCTAAGGGCTGTACCAGCTTCTTCCACTCCTGCCCTGCATCCCACAAGTAGCCAAGCCCTGAGCTTCCTCCACAGCTCTGCCAGTGCTCCCCACTCCCACTCTGCAACGCCCTGGTTGTCCAGCCCTGGACACCCCCCCAGCTCTGCCAATGCCCACACTCCTGCCCTTCAGCTGCCTCCTAGTCCAGCCCTGGATCCTCACAACATCTTTCCCTAAGTACATACCTGCCTAGAAAGCTCAGGTGCCTGGGGTTTTGCAGGCACGATGGCAGAATCTGCGTACTTACCTTTCTGGTAGTATCCTTGTTTGAATTGCTGAATTATTTCTCCCCATTCTCCTGTTGCTTTCAAGCCCGTTTTCTCCCCTTTCTCTTATTTCTTTCAAGCCAGTTTGTTTCCCTTGGCAGCATCAGATGTGCTTGTTCCCAAAGAGGATCTGTGACCTAGATTCTCTTCCTCTGGTGTGGAGCCTGGCGCTGGCACCCTCCCCTGGGGCACGCACCCCAGGGCTCCGCAGACCAGCAGCATGGCTGCAGCACCCACTCTGCCAAGGGCTCCAAGGAAAGGGGCAGCCCAGGATGGCACGGGCAGACTGGAGGCTGGCTTCCCCGCCCCAGCGTTGCCTACCAGAGAGGATTGCTCCAGAGCCTCTAGTCTGGATGGGAGCAGCCTCCCTCCTCAGACCCCAGCTGCTGTCGCACACTGTGCCTCTTGCTGTGCTGGCAGAAGCGCGGTGTTCACCACTGCGGGTCTCATCATGCTTGCTACAGAGATTTCATGCACATGAGCACTGCAGTAGTGGTAGTAGCTGCAGCAGAAGGTGCAGTGCTGCTGCTGCCGCTTACTGCGTGGTCTGAGGTGAACTGGTGACTGGCTCAGACTGAAGGACCCTTGACTCACACTGCACCGTCAACCTCCCATGAATCTGTCCTGTCTGGGTTCTTCTGGGGCAGATGAGCCAGCCAAGTCTGCTCTGGGGTCAGGCTGAGCTCTCTAGTCTCCCTACAGTAAGCTGATGTAACTAAATAATTGAGATCAAGTAATCTTAATTCATCCCTGCCCAAGATCAGGGGGAAAGGGAGCAAATCCATACTGCTCCTGTGAGCAACATGCTGTGCTTCATCGCTGACCTGAGCACCATTTGAGGAGGGGAGAAGGAGGAAGGGCTGAGAGAGTTGGGGAGAGAGGGGTGTAGCTGGGATCCACAGAATGAAGACAGGAGCCCAGTAAACAGCTGGGGAGCAGGGAGGCAGTGGAGTCTGAGCAGTGAATTGCTAGGCAGGTGCAAGGGTAGTGGTGTTGTTTTAAGTGTTGCAGGGTAGATCAGGTGCTGTGTATAACACAGAAGGGAAGCCGCCTTTGAGCTGAGGGGAAAATGAAGCTTCCAACCAAAGCTTGCTTCCTGTGGCTGGCCGGGGTAGGGCAATAGCTTCTTTGAGCGGCAGCAGTTGCTGCCGTTTCTGTTTCAGATGCAGCTGGCTGCACAGGAGACACAATTAAGGTTCAGACTATATATTAGAATAAAACTTGTTCACCAAGTTAGTGCAGCACTGGAACAGGTGATCCAGAGAGCTGATGGAATCTCCATCTATGGATTCCTTTGCAACAGTCCAGTTCCAGGAGAGAAGGTGGGCTTGAGACATCCAGGGATTCCTTGCAACCAAAAATGTTATGATTCTGTAACATACAGACAGCAAGATTTTTTTTCCTTGCTCTGGATCTTTTCTGGAAGAATTCAACAGGAGGTATCATTCTCCTATTCTGGTAGGTGGTTGTGTACACCAACTACTTTATAATGCGGTGTACATGCTTGGGGATACACTGCATAGAGCCAGAATGCAGGGTCGTGATGGCACATGAATTGGCAGGTGTGGGTTTGGACTGATGGAGCTGATGAAATTCACTGACTTCTTTGGTTGAGTGTTTGTTCCAGGAAGTAGCCAAGAGTCAATACACAGATGGTAGTCCATCTTAAGCTAGAGTATTACCTTCTATATAGAGACAAACTCACCATTTTTGCCTCAGCCACTTTCTGCTATCCCTCCTTTGTGGCCTGCTTCTGCTGGAGTCACTGCATCTGTTTTCAGAACAGTTCGTTGCATGCAGGGAAGCTGCTGAGGTCTCTTTTGGCAGCCCAGATGCTTTTTGTCCTGGAAAGTCTATACATGGATGTTGTGACCCAAGTTATTTAAAGCCTCTTAGTACTTTAATTCATCTAGCTCTTTTCGCCAGCACATCCCAAAACAGCTAAATGGAGGTCTATAAACAGTGTATTTCTTATCCTTGTTTCAAAGGCAGGGAAGCCGGTGTAGGGGAAGTTCTGCGCATTGGCCAAAACTTCAGCAGAACAGTGAACAGGAAGAGAAATGATGCCAAATTCCCCGCGAACTAGGTCACGCTGTCCCTTCAGCAGGCTGGAGGTTACAGCCAGTGCCACTGATGGGGACAGGGGAAATAGCGTGAGGGGAAGCAGACACGGGGCGACGCCGTGGTGAGAAGGCTGTGGAGGAAGGGGAGCGCTGGAGCAAGCAGTCACAAGCTGCGAGTCACTCCCTGGGTGGCTGGAGCTCACTTCTTTCACTGCTTCTGCAGCAGCACGCGCTGGCCGGAGTTACCGGCTGGCTCCTCGTCATGCTTTATCCCGTTGCCTGGTGTTGAGGGAAATGGAGGTACTGCCTGGGTCCCACCACCTCCACAGTGGCTTTAGGTTTCCTCCTATGCACACAGTGGTTAATACACCCTGCAGATTGAATTGCCACCAGAACCTCCTGCTGCTGCATCGGGATAGCTTGAATATGCACAGGGATAAAGGAATACCAGGTCTGTAAAAATGGTCCAGCCTCAGACCATTAGCTCTGCATTCTGCCTGTGTTGGTGGCCAGTTGTAGGTGCTGAGGGACAGAGTAGAGGAGCAAGGCAAGTACTGTGGAAATGAGTTTCCCATCGGCTATAGCCTCATGGAGCTTCTGTCAGAGGTTCAAGGTCTTATTGCAGCAGGGATTACACATGTGCTACTACGTTTTCTAGCCATTTCTGGGCAACTGATTTACCCAGGACATTTTTTATAACCTTCATATCGGGAGCAGCTGATCTTCATGCCCTTATGAGCCTCATAGAAAATTTTATGTGGCTGGTGCCATGGGGCAGATACCATATGCCTTGGGGAGTTACTGGCAGGTGGGGAGTGACAGCTTCTTTTAAGGGCCTGCATGTGGCTGGACACGCAGGTAAGGCCCTGATTATCCAACTCAGTGGCTGCTGCTGGCTTATTTTGTTCCTCATCCAGGGAAGGACAGTTGACTGCTGTCTGTCACCTGATGCAGCCTGGGTGGTTGTGCCCTTCTTGGTCTGCTTGAGAGCACCAGAAGGCTCAAGAGCCACAAGCTGACCATACCAGAATTGAACATTTGGACTTTACAGCATCTGGTAGTATGAAGTTCCTCATTTTAATTTTGTACATTAGTGACAAAGTTTCTGCTTCCTTCTATTTTTTCTAAGCCATCTGCTTAATATTTTCACCTGGTGTGGTTTAGTACATGCGTCATCACAGGTGATGAACAAACCATACTGTCTGTCGTGCACATCGTGACTTTATAGCTTTCTGTCAAGCCTTTTTCCAGGCTGAAGAGTCCTAATCTATGTAGTGTCTTCTCCTATGGAAATCATTCCAGATTTCAGATCACCTCTGCCATCTTTCACTGAACCTTTTCTGCTAAATCCACTTTTTCAGTGGGAGCAAACCAACACATCATATGTGAGATATGGAAGTACTTTGCAATTATACAATGGCAAAACGATGCGTTCTGATTTGTCCTCTGTTCCTTTCAGAACACTTCCCTATAGTCCATTTGTTACTTATCACTGAATGAGAATTTTCCAAGAGTGATCAACAGTGCTCGTGTCCAAGTGGTAGTAGCCCACTTAGTGATACAGCATATACACAATAGTATATATACTGTTGGTGTAATTTTTTCTTCCTCTATTTATTGTTTTCCCTTTATGAACAGTTCATTTGCCATTTCTGCTATGCAGTCCCACCATATGACAAAAGTTTTCCACAAATATGTAAGTCAATTTTAAGAATTTTCTTACCCTGGGCAATTATCAGAAAATTGTGTTTCCCAGATCATTTAGAAGTGTAATGAACAACAGGGGTCCCAACACAGACTCTGGAGATTTTCATCGGTTCCTGCACTTTGTGTCCTATCTTTTAACCAATTAATCCAGGATTAATAAGTTGATTTATTAATAAAAAATCAGTAAAATTATCACTTTTATTGTATGGCAGCTTAGTTTAGGGGTCCTTTGTGAGGGACCTTTGTAAAAAGCTTTTTGAAGATGCAAGTACACTTGTGTTGCAACAAACCACTACTCTCTGAAATCCTTTGTGTTCTCATCTTAATAAGGTCCCAAACTGCAAGCACTCACATTTTTGCTCAGCATGAGAAGGATTTGGAAACCTGGATAGGCAAAGACAGGAGCAGCCAGACAAGTGGGTGGTTTTTTCAACCCTAAAACTACTGAATTTTCAACCTTTTTTTAGCTAATGCCTCTGAGTCTCAATAGGAGATTGTGGGATATACAAAAATCAATTAACAGCCTGGAACTTTTCACACCATCCTTACTCCCTACTGTGAAGCAGAACAAAACACCCTTTGTAAAGGACTCTCCATTAGCATAGAAATTGTTTCTTCCACTGCAAGCATTTTCCTGCTTTTAGGCTAATTAGTTAGGCAGTTTGGTATGTATAAACTCAAAATAAAATGAATGCTCATGTGTATGTACACTGCAATTCACAGGGGTAGTAATGGATTAGGCATGCTGATTTGTTAATTTCCTTTCACTCAGTACTGTTGCCTTAAAACTGTTTCACATTTCTGATCCTTCTGATTCTTGCTTCCCTCTCTTCCTAGGCAGTACATGGTGCTGCTGCCCTTTCTGATACACACGGATTCTCCTGAGAAAGTCTGCGTTCAGCTGACCCACCTGAATGAGTCTGTGACGCTGAGTGCCACACTCGAGTATCAAGGGGAAAACAGGAGCTTGATTGATGACGTGGTGTCAGAGAAGGACGTGTTCACCTGCATCCCTTTCTCTGTGAGTATCTCATCCGTGTGCGCTGATCCCTTGTGCCAGGGATAAACTGTAAGGGCACTGAGTAGTAATGAACAGAGTAACACTGTGTAGGTATTCACTTCCTTCTTGGCCAAAGGTATGTTCATGTCCATCCTCAACACCCTCTGACTGCTGAGATCTCCTTAGCATACTACCTGAATGGGAAATGCTGAATCCTGGAAAGCCAGCCTCTCTCTAGAACAGCAGGAGGAGAGGCCAGGAGGAAGGAAAGGTTTTAGTATTGATGCTCCCAATGGCTCTTTGTTGAACAGCTTCTTCAAATGGCTCTCCACATCATCCTTCAAAAGACAGATTGTCACTTGAGTGCCGTCAAACTAGGGTAGAGCTTTTTGACCTCAGATACTTTTTGCCTTGTGGGTATAGTACGCTGAGTTTATGTGAGAACATAGACTTGTGATTGCCTCTGTCTGAAAAAGAGAATGAAGCAGGAAATATGTAGCTTAATGTATTTGATAGCATCAGGGAGTATAACAAGTCATAGACAAGTAGGAAAGTTGGTCATCTGGCTCAGAGCACAGGTTATGTCTTTGGCCTGAAGGCTGAAGAACTGTCCTTCAGGACACTGAACAGGCTGGCATCCATGTCTGGGTTTGTTAGCTAGAGGCTGAAGACTGAATTTTGCCACTTGGAGAGAGATGTATAGAGATTAGGCATATCTGGTTTCTAAAAGGAAATGTTCTGCAAGGACTAGGGACATTATCTGAAAGTGAAGGGAGATTATTCCATTGCCCCTCTGAATGTCAAAAGGAAAAGGACAGAAAGGTTTTAGTCAGGGCAGTAAGAATTTCTTAAAATTGGGTGGGAGGCCTGTGAGTTCCTTTGCTGCACAATACTTGCACAATCACTGCACAGCAGTAGGAATGAGTAGGAATATGGGACAAGTAAAGATCAGTGTCTTGCTCCTGATTATAGTTTCCCTCACCTCTGAGTTGGGTCCCTCAGGATTATATAGATCTCTTATTTCATGAAGGCTAGTTCCATTCAGGAAGCCTTTAAAGGTGGTCCATAACATAGTTGCCTTCTTACTCTCCAGCTTCCAAAATCAAATAGCCAGGCTCCAGTCACCTTTATCACTGTGACGGTGAAGGGGGCGACACTGCAGTTCAGGAGCCGCAAGTCGGTGCTGGTCAAGAATTCTGAGAGCTTGGTCTTTGTCCAGACAGACAAACCCATCTACAAGCCTCAACAGACAGGTACTGGGGAAGGGGTGGAGATTTGTGTTTGAAGCAAAAATGCATTACTACAACTTGGGATTGTGCTGGCCAGTTGTTGATGGCTTTCAGTGGGGGTCAGAACAGCAATCTCATAGCTGAGGCTTATGTTTGTAATGCTCCATGTGGCAACAACTTGGGGAACCCTGAGATACATGCGTGTAACTGGGGCACCTGCACACAATCCCCCTGTCACTGGGAGCTCTGTTGTTAGGGTCCATGCAGTTAGGGTCTGCATTAAAATCAGAGGAAGACTGGATATTTGTCCTATAGAGAACAGGGCCAAAATTCATATGAAGTCATGAAATAGCTTTCAAAGCAGCAGCTGATTTTGCTCAATGAAGACAGAGAGAACTATATAAGCCATTTATTTCTTTTGGGCCATTGACCTCCTAAATTCGACCTGGACAGGAACTCTTGTCCTAAAAGAGACACTGAATTCTCTATCCATCCAGAGCCAAAACAAACTTTCAGCCAAGTGCTGAAGTAATTTGCTTGCATTCATCCTTCCTAAGAAGTCAGCCTAGTTATAACAAAGTTTGAAGGCCCATATGAATTCCAATGTAAAAATATGTCCTTGCAAAGCAGGCAAAAGCAACTTAAATTTAACTTTGGTCCCAATTAATGAGATTCTGATGCCCATCATCAGTAAGATGTTGACGCTGCCATGGATTTACTCTTAACATCCTCTTATTCATGTAGTTTATTACATGGGTAATATTCTAGCATGACTTAGCTTTCTAGTGAATGGAATTTCTTTAGAAGAGAACAACTCAGTTCTCTGTTGTACCATTTGTTTTTGCAACTGATTGGTGGTTGTAATGTGGAACCTCACTGTCTGCCTTTCTCCGTCAGTCCTGTTCAGAATTGTTTCTCTGGATAAAGACTTCCATCCCTTGAACGAGGTGGTAAGTATGATACTTCTTTTTCACTAGTTATTTGGCCTTAAGTCATCTATGTAGGGAAAGGGAGGAAAGAAGTGTCTTTTGGGGAGAGCGCTCAGTACACTGAGATAGTTGTGCAGTTCCTGGGTTACCTCAGATATTGTTAACAGAATCTGTTCTTCAGATTTCAGCATAAAGCTGCTTTTTGCATTCTTGGAAAGGTTTGACAAACTGCAAATGAACGGTGTTGGTGTAAACACCTCAGCAGCGAGCAAATATGCATTATCACACTGTACACCTGCTCTTATTAGTATTGCAGATCATACAGAGTTAGTAATTTCAGCTGAATTTTCTGTCTGAGACAAAGGATTGCCCTCCCTCTTGATGTACTTCGAAATGCTCCTTTGCTCCATACCAGGGACTTTCTTCTTTATCGCATCTGGTGATCAGCTTGTTCCCTGAAATGTGGTCGTAGCCCTGGTCATTTGACTCTGTTGCTTGCACTCTGTCTAAATGTGCATTCTAAATATGCTGTTTCCTTTCTTCTCTTTCTAGTTTCCGCTGGTCTATATTGAGGTATGTATAAACATTCAATTCGTGTTCACATCTATTACACCTCAGCCTGGGCAGTATAACTACCAGGTGCCTCAAGATGATGCTTGTCTGTTTTATTTATTAAGCAGGTCTATAACCTTAATTTGAGTATACAGAGCTTTAACTCATATGGTGGCAACCATGTACTCTGGGCACAGGTTGCATCTCCTTCTATTGCTCAACCCTGGGCTCCCCACACAATTCTGCTAGTGCCCCCCACTCCTGCCCTGCAGCCTCCTGAAACACTGGGGCTGGGCTGCCCCTCAGTGCTGTTGCAAGTGCTTTTTAGTTCTCGTGGCAGACTCCCACTGTTCTCACAATCTCCTTGCGGTCTCATTCTCTGTAGGACCCAAAGAAAAACCGCCTGTACCAGTGGGCGAAGGCAGAGTTGAAGGGAGGGTTAATCCAGCTGTCCTTCAACCTCACCTCTGAACCTATGCAAGGGACCTACACAGTGGTGGTACAGAAGGCCTCTGGGAAGACGATTTTGCACCATTTCTCTGTGGAGGAGTATGGTAACTGTCACTGCAGTTTTAAGTTCCTAACAGCTAGTCCTATGGGGCATGAAAACTTAATTGAACAGGGTGGTAGATCTGACCAGGATGTCCAACATGGCTGGGAAAATGTCCCTGTGTCCTCTCCCTCCCCTTCTGAGGCGTGAAGACTGAAGGACTTGAACGACCTGTCTCCACTCCTCCCTAAGCCCCAGGCTGTGCAGCGGAGCTCTTCTGACTGCCCACCTCAGCAGGGCTCCCATCAGGAGCAGCGAATGTGCTTGGATCTGTCTGTGCTGGCAACTGCGAGTCTCACCTCCTTTCAGAGGTGATTTAAGGCCACAGACTTATCTCCAGCTGGCTACACACCTGTCAAGTGTCATGCTATGAGCCTGGGCCTCCCCTGCCTGAGGCCCAAAGTCCTGACCTTTTGGTGTAGGCTGAGGCTGTCCGTAAAGTCAGATCTTGCCTGTCCTTCCCCGCAAGCTAAGCCCATAGCTCACATTACGCTTAGTGCCTTAACCTCTCTCCAACACTCTCATCTCTGCGCCAGTTCCATCTGCTTGGCCAGAAAATGGTGTCCCAATACACACCCATGCACGGTCACCATCAACGCAGCTTCCCACCCCAGCAAGCCAGCTGCAGTCCTTGTTACATGGTCTGATGTGATCTGGCTCATGCAGCAGAGATGAGTTCTGGAAGATGAGTCTGGAAGTTCTTTGACTTCTTTCAGTTGCAAGAATGTTCCTGTGCCCTGAATCCCTCCTGGTTCTCCCAAGACAATCACCATCCTCTTCCCCTCCTGGAGTTGGCTTTGGATGTGATGTCACCCTGTGCTAAGTCATCAGGGAAGCTAAGCTATGGGGTCTTCCTGTTTTGCAAACTGGGAAGACCTACATGGTTTGGAAATGCAGAAACCAGGCTGCAGTCCCAGCTCTGTATGTTTGCAGAAGACCTCTGTTGACTTAGCTCTCTATTTTACTGTGTCCTGCTGCTGTGGGACTGATAACCCTTGTGTTATCTAAGAAGCCGCTGTATTTTAGTAGCTGGTGTAATAATCCTGTCTTCTTACCTGGCACAGTGGTTGACTGAGTGGCTGTGGTTTTCATGGACTTCAGTGGGATGTGCAGGTGACAGAAACCTCTAAAACCTGATCATTTAGATGCAAAGGCTTTCAGGACATTTCTAAGAATAGCCTTTGAGCGGCCTTCATGTCTCATTTTTTATGTTATTCCCCACCACATAGATTGTTTTCCTTTGGTTCTGCTGCAGTGCTGCCAAAATTCGAAGTAACAGTGAAAATGCCCAAGGTGATCACCATTCTCGATGAGAAGCTGAAGGTGACAGTTTGTGGTCTGTGAGTGTCACTCTTTCAATCCTTCTTGGTTTCAGATTTTTCTTCAGCTGAACTCAGTTGGGAGACTGAGATATGATACTTCATTATATTTCTCAATCCTTTTGGGGGCCCAGAACCAAACAGACTACGTCTATCATTAGACAAAAGGCAACAATTATTGCTTGGGGCACTTTGTATGCAACGTGCAGAAACATATTGTTCTTCTGCTTTTTGGGACTATTTTTTGCATATTTTTGGAGTCATAGAGGATTTAAGACCAGCTGCAGTGCTAGGGAAGAGGTCTTCAGTTTACCTGGGAATGATGTTCTAACTGTGGCTCCTTCTTGTCATTGCTGAGAGGAAACCGTAAGTGATGCAGCCGCCCTCTTTCCTTTGGGCCACCTCATTCGATTCTGCATGGCATGTTCCACACACCCCACAGGGAGAGCCATGATTTGGGCTGAAGAGCAAGCCAAAAGACCCAGAGCACATGCACAGACAAACCAGTTCCATCAGATTTGGCTGGTGGGGTAGATACTTGCAACATATTTTCCAGGGTGAGGGGTACTCTCAACTAAATCAGCATTAGGGTAAATGATTTCTGAAGACTTGTGTGTTACTCCCAGGGATGCAATCAGGACTATAAGAGTCAGTGCTCCTGCCCTGATTGCCAAGCTTGATCCTAAAATGTAATTCTTTCTGCTTTTTATTTCCTGTGATGACCCTGCTGTATCCTGGAGGCAGCTCTAGGGGAGACCTGGCTCTGCTGGGGTGAACTAGTCATTTTTCTCCATCCCTCTTACATTCCTAATGGCTTTGCTTTTCTTTCAATCCTCCCTGCTGGTAGATACACATTTGGGAAGCCTGTTCCTGGCCTCGTGAGCTTCCGTGTCTGCCGAAAGTTTGAACATGCAGCCACCACCTGCTATGGTGAAGAGGCTAAGGCAGTGTGCGATGAGTTCTCTGGGCAGGTGAGTCATGGTTACTCCTGTGGGTAGAGTGATAGGAGAAAGTGTGATTTACTGAGCATGCCTTGCAGGCACAGGCTTGCACTAATAGAGTATCTCCAATCATGAGTGCAAAAAGGGGAGAGACTCCGTGTATTTTAAATAAGCCTGAAGAAGGAGAGAAGATCGGGTGCAAGATGAAATGTGAAAGGTAAAAATAGGGGGAAGGTCTGCACAGTAAGAAAGATGTGTGTAAAGGCAAGAAGCTGATGGAGAAGGAAGAGAGTAAAGAAACAAAAGAAGGTCAGATGGAGTATAGGGAGTATAAGAGAGAAGGGAGATAGAAAATATATGAGTGATGAGAGCAGAGTTGGAGTTGGCTTACACTAGAGACAGTGTGTGGAATCAGAAATTGGTGTTAGAAGGAGAAAAGGAGCAGAAACCAGGGGAAAGGTGATGCAGTTTGAGCAGGAAGGAAAGGAATACAGATTTAGCAGCAGTGATTTAAGACAGACAGAAAAAAATATCACTTTTTTCACTCTTCAGGCTGGCAAGTCTACAAGGGCAAAATTGAATGGTGTTTGAAGCATGGACAGGTTCAACAGTGCTTTCTTAATTGACGTAACCTGGGGTAACAGCAATTGTGGAACTATGCCAGGGCAAGAAAGCAAGCAGAAGACATGGTTATTGTCCTTAGGGTCTGCTACAGTATGATCCCCATAATTACCTCTGCCACTGCTGTTGTTACCTGTGCTAAAAGAAAATAGGAGCAGTGCAGTGCTACCCTCTGTTCCAGGCATCTCTTCCCTTTTCTGTGGAGACCTGCCTTGTACATGAAGATGCTGGAGAGAGGTGGCAAGCTTTGGAAATACTCTGCTAGCTGTCATCTTCTTTCAACGCACACAGAGATGTTGGTTTATGTATCACTTGGACAGCTTGTGCATTTTAAGTCAGCAGATATATTCTAATATGCCTGACGCCTGGCAAACAATTTCTGTGTGGCATACACTTGAATAATTCTCTATGCTTCTGTATGAAGTGTTTGGAATTTCAAACTTCACACACACATATACAAAAATCTTCTAGGTTGCAAACTCTTTGCTCTGGTGTTGCTGCAAGTACTTCAAAATGCTCCTTGCCAAGAGACTTATGTGCTTTGCCAGTTTTGATAAAAACAACAGAGGGAATGATCTGTGAGGTTATGGGCTTCTCTTGCAGTCCAGAGCAACGCACAGTGATGGATTCATTAAGTTGGATAAACACTGTACAAATGAGACTATAATGGTCTTGTTTGTTTTCCTCCAACAGACAGACAACTATGGCTGCATTTCTCAAATGGTAAAGACCAAGTTATTCCAGCTCAAGAGAGGCGGATATGAGAATAAGCTCCATGTGGAGGCTAAAATTAAAGAGGAGGAGACAGGTATGAGTCATCGGGATCAAAGAACTGTGTAGTAACTCCAGGAGAGGCCATTAGAGGGGACTGCCAAGTAGGAATGAGGGAGAAAAGCAGATTCTTGCTTTTCTGGAATCCTAAAGTTTTCCTACCCAGAGGCCAGGTGCATCAACAAAATTGCTTGTCCAGCAAAGGAGGGTTGACATGGAGTAAAAGTAATTCTGGTCAGGTGGAGGAAAATTAATTCTTCGTGCTTCTTCCTGCAGGAGTGGAGCTGACTGGAACAAGCTTCTCCGAGATCACAACCACCATTAGCAAAATCACCTTTGAGCATTCAGACTCCCACTACAAACCTGGAATCCCTTTCTTTGGGCAGGTAGGGAAACCACCAGAATGGAATGCCCTGAGTGCCAAATGATTGTGCTACTGAACCTCCTGGACAGATAGATGCCCCACTCTGCAAAGGTGCTGGCACTCGGTGCTGCTAATCCCTGGGGGCCTCCTCTCCTTTGCAGGCTCTCAAGCCAGGGAACAGCAGCTGAGAGCACAGCCCTGATTCAGCTTACCCCTCTGTCATCGTGCTTCTGCTTATCCAGTCAAGTAAAATTCTGTTTATCTAGTCTCCTGTTTAGTAGGAAGCCTAATGGGTATGAGTGCATGTCAATCTCCACATCCACTCCTCCGACCCAGAGGTGGAGATAAGAAAGAGCCAAAGAAATAAGACTCAGAAAGTTTGCGGCTCTCTCTGAAAGAGATAGGTGATGCGCATGTAAAGTGCACAGCAGGCTTCCTTGTCTGACATGAGCCCAACATCCTTAGCTTGGGGGTCTATCAGTCTGTACAGGTGACAGGCATTCCTCTCCTTCTATGCTGTACTGTTTTTGCTCCTCCAGGTGAAATTAGTGGATGGGTCTGGTGCTCCAATTGCCAATGAAATTGTGAGGATTTCTTTACACGAAGGCCAACCAACCAACTACACAACGGATGAAGAGGGCAGAGCACGGTTTGCCCTGAACACTTCCACATTGTACTTCAGTTCTGTTGGAATTAGGGTGAGTCCTGCGGGCAGAGGAGGTGATGGAGCGACCCACAGAGCTAGAAGGGGAATACCTCTGAAGTTTCTACTATATGCGCAAAAGCACTTAGCTTCTTGTTCCTGGTCGGTTGTGCCAACCTTGACATCAAAGTGGTGGAAGTAGCCCCACAACTCACCAGGTTGCCATGTCACAACTGCACTTAGCTTGCAATAGCAATATAGGAACAGCTAGAGATCATAATAGTCCATTCTGCTCCAAGGGATCACCAGCCCTGCCTAGACAAATCTGTTTCAAGGGTGGGTCTAACTCCCATGGTGGAGTGCTGCTAGTGCTTCACTGTCTTTTCAATTAAATGATTTCCAGGTATGTCATCTAAATATCCTCTGTGGTCAGTTAAGGCAATCTGCAGCTCTTAGGGTTTAATGTAGTATTCTGAGTTTCAAAGCTGTCCTCCTTAATTTTTTCTTTTTTTTTTCTTTTTCATGCCATGAAGAGAAAAAGAGTGTGAATCATTCACAGAAATTCTCTCCCTGGTGTGGAATTTGTTTATCTGGGAAAAATAAGTACTGCTGAGCATCCTTTTGTTAGTGGAAAATGCAATATGTGTGTAATAGGCACATTTTGTAATATCTCACCCTGGAATAGGGCAGATTGTCTAGAATTATATTTGCTCTTCTCCCTACAATTTGCTTGTCACAGATTAAAATCATTAAAAATTATCCAGAAGCTACCACTAGGTTCTTGAAATTTTCAGAATTTTGCAGAGTAAAGAAAAGGCAAGAATTCCTGAGTATAGTGAGAAAGATAAGGAAATAAGGACATGAGGCACATGAAATGCTGAAGTAGCACCCTTCTAAAAGTGAAATATCTTTGCCTTGCTCTCATTTTTAAGAAGACCTGGGCTCTCTCAGCTCCGAAGCTTCTGTTCAATTTAGGTTTTGAAATCTCAGGTGGAGACTTTTCTTCCTTTTCCACAGCATCTTTAGCTTGATCTTGGCACTAGTAATCTCTGAAATGAACAGCACTATCCCTTCTTCAGCACCAATAATGAGAAGAAAAATGGAAATCAGCTTCTCTTCTCTTTAACGGGATAACAGAGAGGGCAAAGTATTAGGGTAAAGAGCCCTTGAGGTGATACTGACAGTAAACAAACAACTGATATGATTCAGCTTGTTTGAGACAAACTGCAGCTTCTCTGGGAGTGAGATCATTCCCAATGATTTGCTAAGGATACCACCACCCTGTCTTGCACCTTCCAAACTCAGGGTTTTTTTTTTGTAGATTGCCTTGATGCTTAAATACAAAAAATACCAAATTTTTAAAAGTAGGCTATGAGTTTTGGCTCCAGTTCAGCCACCTGTGTTTGAAGACCTATGTGTGTATTTTTTTCTTTTCTAGGCAACTCATAAAGTACAGCCCTACTGCTATGACCGTTCCTGGGTTGTTCCACATTATGAAGAAGGCTATGTCCAGCTAAAGCGCTTTTATTCTCCTAGTAATAGCTTCCTCAAAATTGAGCCCAAGTCTGAGACACTTAGCTGTGGCTCCTCCACAGAGATCCGGGTGCACTATATCCTGACTCCAGAGGCCATAGGAGAGCAGAAGAAAATTGTCTTTTACTACCTGGTAAGCTTGCACCTACCCTACAGTGAGGTTGTCACTGGTAATTGTAGTGGGGCTAGAGCTGGAAATTGTGGTTTGTGGCAGCAGGCTTTAAACACTTTCCCATCATCCTTTGTATGTTCTTTTCCCACAAATAGGAGGGTCTGGCTTAGGAGCAGAAGAGTAACGATGTCCCAGTACCCCTGGGTGAGCACTGGGATTCTGCTACAGGGAGGCACAGAGCAGCTGAGCGGGGTGTGAGCAGCAGACATACAGCTCAGTTGCTCTCCTGTCAGGTTCCCCATCTGTAAGGTTTGACTTGTGCATAGCCTCAATCACAGAAGGGTTTCTCTTTCCATTCAGGTAATGGCCAAGGGAATCATTAAGCAAGCTGGCATCCACATTCTGGATTTGGATCAGGAAAGTGGTGAGTTCCTCTGCTATGACAAATTGTCACTGGCCTGGGAGGTTAGGCAGCTGTGGCAGACATCAGGCTGCTTCTATATAAATGCAGGGATGCACATCTCCACGTCCTCTAAGATATGGGAGGAGTTCAAACTTTCCTTTCTCTGCCTTTATTTAGGCTTTGCATAGATTTGCTCTAATCCATTGTGCCAGCTGTCTTTCTTCTGCCACTGCACTTCTGGGGCTCCAGTGCTCCTAGGAGACACAGACTGGTGGTCCGTTTTTAGAAGCTGAACCAAAATTCGGCATGCTTATGCACTGGAAAACAGGTCTTGAAACAGGCCTTTTTCAGTAGACAGTGAGACTTACGCATCTCTGTGAGCACCAGTTCGTCCCACTTGGAAGCCTGGAGTCTCATCATGGCTAGGACAAATTTCAGCATTAATTCAAACCTAGAATTTTGCCTTCTCCAAGAGCAGGTTTCCTGTACCTTAACTTTTTGCTCCTGTTTTATTTGCTAGCCAATGGGGTGTTCTCGCTACAGCTGCCTGTACAAGCTGATACTGCTCCAGTGGCCCAAGTGCTTGTCTACACCACTGGCCCCAGCAGGGAGGTGATTGCTGATTCAATCAAGTTCAATGTAGAAAAGTGTTTCAGCAATAAGGTAAGTGTTCACTTCTTGAGGGAGCAGCCATCAGACTGCAGCACGGCCAAGCTCGTTCATTTAGATTTAGTCTGTCTAACCTCATTTATTTAGATTTACTAACACTGGACAAGCCACCTATCAACTGTTCTAAGTAGCTTCACTGCTTACTGGTTTGTGCTAGCTTGGAGGAGATCAGCTGTTGGAAAAAAGGTGCTAGCAGGGACTACACTGATAAAACCCCTCTTAGCAACTATTTGCAGCCTGCAAACTCATCCCAGCAATGAGGTGGCTGCTTCTGTGGTCACAGAGCAAAAATAAAACACATGCAGCCCCAATCCAGTGGGCAAAGCTAACACTTGTCAGATCTGTCAGCTCCCATACATCTTATCCTGTCATTTTAATTTCTCTTGTATGTAAGTGGAGATAAACCTTGCCTGAACCTGCTGAGCAACGCACAGTGGTGCTTCCATAGCAATGGTGAGACTGAGTGTAGCAAAATAAAACCTTCTTTCTGTGAGCATGTGTACCATTGTTCTCTTATAGCCCCAAACATTCCTTATGCAGAAGAGTAGATTGATGTATGAGCAGCCCTAAGAAAAGAACAACCGCAAAAATTTGCATTGGGACTTCAGAATAGTAGGTACGACATTGCTAAAGGCAGTCCCTTGTCGTGCTAAAACTCAAACTAAATGAGTTCTTGAAACTGGTGTCACTGTAGGAGCATGCCTACCTGAATTTCGTTCATATATTAAAGGTCATACTATGCACTGCGTTAAGGTCTGGGTGCAAGCCAAGTGCCAAGTCGTTTACAATGCTTAGATACTGCTTTCGTCTCTGAAAGCGTCCTGAATTCAAAGCTGCTGTCAGACCAGATAGGACAGAGTTTGGACTATCTCTATGCTAGACAGTTTTTCTAGTAGCAAGCTTGCTACTGCCCTTGTTCTGCCATTTCCTGAAGAATATTGGTTTTGCAGCCTCAGGTTTATGAGTTCACCCTGGGAGAGGTGGGGGCTGTCAGCAGAAGGCATGCTGTGGTCTGGTTGGGACATGAAGGAGACTGGCAGCTGATGCTGCTTTGTCAGGCAATGTGTTTACTCTGAGGATGCTTTGATCGTTGTGTGTCAGGGGAGGGTCTGTACTGCTGAGGAGAGGGAAGACTTATACAGGTCAGCCATCTTGTTACAAAATCATGTGAGATGGTGATGACAACAACTTCTGCTAGCAAGAACTTCCAGAGCAGAGGCTGGTAGAGGGTTGTTAGAGTTGTGAGTCAGGTTTTGGGGAAGGCACACAAGTCTGGCAAGCCTCAACCAACAGGCCAGTTCTTCAGAATCATTACCAGCCAGTAGATATTGCAGTATTGGTCCAGAGCATCACTGCTTCTCCTGTTACTAAAGAATCTCTAAGCAAGGTCTTTGCAAGCCTGTTTTTTCTCTGCATGCAATATCTGGGTACAGTACAGAGATGGACCTGGTTCAAGACCGTGCCCAGCTGCCTGAAGAGATCCAGCCACTATGTGGGATTGTCTCATCACATTCACAGTGGACATAAAACCCAAAACTGCCTTAAAAGTTTTATGAGCAATTGTGATGCTGAAAGTTGCCAAAAACTGTTAGTGCTGATTCCTCTGGCACTGCAGGAAGGAAAGCCTGCTCTCCAGTAGCACAGAGGGAGCTGGGGGGGGTGTGTGTGCATGCATGCCTATGTGGGCTTTGTAAGGTTGGAAATGATGCACTCAACTGAAGGGAAAAGTTCTGCAAGGGTAGGGCATCTGTGACGTAGCTTTTCCTGTGGCTACAGGTGGACTTGAGCTTCTCTCCTTCTGAAGGCCTGCCTGCTTCTGATGCTCACTTGCTGTTCAGAGCCTCTCCACACTCCCTCTGCGCTGTCCGTGCCGTGGACAAGAGCGTTCTCCTCATGAAGCCAGAAGCTGACCTGTCACCCAGCTCTGTAAGTGCTTAGTCTGTGGAGCAACTTGAAGCCTGGTCAGAGCAAGCACAGCCCAGTGCTGGGGTGGAAACAGTGAAGAGTCGCTCTTGTCAGTGCTGACACAGGAAAGCTGCCCTGTTCCGTTTCTCTTCTTCATTCAGTGGGCGGAAAGAAGAGAACTGGGCAGCAGCTGTTTCTTAGGGGTTTTATGTGACTGTAGGGACGGCAATTAGGAAGCTCTTTTAAGGAGACTGATTCTGTTGGCCAGAGCCAAACACTGTTGTGAGTTGGATGATGATTTTTCAGTTATTCTCTCCGTCTATGGATTATTTTTCTTCGAGTAGTGTCTGGAAGTGTCAGAGAGTTTATTCCCCTCATGCCAAGCAGCAAACGACAATCCTTGACTAGGGAAAAAGGACTGCAGACAGGCTGGCCAGTGTCATATTTTATATATTTGAGCCATAATAACCAGAGTAATACGCTGTCCATAACAAAAGAGGCAGAATCGCCAAATCTGGATCTCTTTTTTGACTGCTGAATTCCCATTGCCTTTACCACAGGGAGGACCATGGCAATGTGGATGTATGTGCAGGTGATGTGACTATTATGTTGCTTGCATCCAACTCCCTCAGTTGTGTTTTGTGACAGTGGACACTGAAAATGCCAAATGCCCTGGCTCTTTCCGCCTAGGTGTATGACTTGCTGCCAGTGAAGGAACTGCATGACTATCACTACGGTCCAGACATGCTCTCGGAGGAGCCCCTGGAGGATTGTGTCCCCTTGAAGAATATAGTTCTGAATGGGATTACCTATTCTCCAGTAGTGGAGGTGAACGAAGAGGACACTTACAGCATCCTAAAGGTATAGCCCTCTTGCATGGTTAGGGTGGAGTGGGAGAAGGACTGACAATGCTTAAGCCTTCTGGAGAATGCTTAAGCCTTCTGTGGCATGATGCAACATTACAAGAGTAAGGTTTGTGAATCTGAATGATCTGACATTAATTTTTATCCAGAGGCAAGTTTAGTGAGAGTCATAAGCTTCACCTGTCTTGCCAGCTTTGCTCCAGATTTCATGGAAAAGGGATCAGTCTCAAAGTTTTCTTCTTACAGAAAAAGCTTTGAGGTCAATTTGAAATGAGATACTAACAGGATGTAAATAATCCTGTACCATTACAGTTACCCCAGATAAAGTCCTTGAGCTGCATTGTAGTTACAGACATTTCCTTCCAGAAAGAAAACGCTATAGTCTGTGGCTCATCCTGACCCCTAGGCCGGAACTGGACTGGAACCAGTGCCCTAGAGACTGAGGGGATCTATACTTTGGTCTCTCTGAGCCACCCAGCCACCCAGACCCAGGGTTGGGGGGTTCATCTCAAGGTCCAATCCACAGACAGTAACAGCTTCTCCTTTTGAGGCAGTAAAATACCAATGTCAGGTCTGCTGTGTAAACCTCAACAGGACTCAGTAACAAAAAAACATGTTGCATTTCTCTCCCATAGGAAATGGGTTTAAAGGTTTTCACAAATACCAAAGTGAGGAAACCTTGGTATTGCAGCACTGAGAATTACATTCCTGCAGGAGTCCGCCTGTCATCTTCAGTCATGTCTGGAGCACCTATGCATGCAATGAGGACAAGCGGTAAAGGAACTGGGTCTTGTTACCACCTCTGTTCCGAGCAGAGATCCCGTCTGTATTTTGGGGTCAATACTCAAACAAGATCTGGGGTTATGGATTGAACCCTTGGAAGTAGTACTGATGTAGTGAGTTCACAGGTGTCAGCTTCTGCATGAGTGTGGGGCGTATCTCTTTTGCTGGGTTGTGAAGGTGTACAGGCAGGCTTTGATGACTCCACCATAGAAGTCAGTAGAAGCAAGTAGTTTTCTCCTCCTGGCAGAGGAGAGGGTATTATTCTGCTGCTGAATTCTCTGTTCACTAGGCTTTTGCACTAAACTTCTTTACCTAGATGTCACTTAATAGGTCTCCAATACCATCTTCAGTCTGCCCTTATTGACTCACCAAGTTTTATGTATGGTCAAAACTAGATGACATGGATGAGAAAGTTTTCAGTGACATGTTGGTAGACTTTGGGAGGCTTAGAAAGGTAAGATGTGAGTTGTAGAAGTCCAGTCTGAAATGGACCCACCCTATTTCTAAGGGCTGCTACACTGTAATACTCACTCTTACACTGTAGCTATGAGGGACATACCTCTAGCAGTTTGGCCACATCATCATCCAGAGTCTTGTATGAAGGAAAATATCCTGGAAAATCTAGGTTATTCTAGCTGGATAACTGATTCAGAGAGTTTTCCCTCAGCACAAGAACCTGTGCTTTTGTACATATCCCGTTTTAACACAATGTCAACTTCTGAGACAGGTTGCTAAGATGCAGGACAGATGCTTTTTAATTATTTTAAATTGAAATAGGCAGTAGTAAGAAGACTGAAATACTGTGATAGACAATACAAGCAAGCCACTGTCACTCTTGCTAGGAGCTACGTGATACAGCTCTGACAGCATCTTTCATTCCTGCCCTGAGCCCTTCTCAGACTTTTGGGGGTGCCTGTTGCACAGGTAGTATGGATACTTGCTAGCTACACAGTTTTTATCTAAACGTAGAAATTTAGACAAAGTAAAGATGACCCAAACTAGAATTTAGTTAAGAACTTTTCTTCTTTATCTGTTTGGGTGGATTTTCTCTTTCCTTTTGTCTAAGCTGAGTAAACCAATTATCCCATCCTGTCCCCAGCCCTTCTTTGTTTCCCAGCTGTTCAAAACCACAGTCAAACAAAGACTTGTTTTTTTACCAAAGTTCATACCAAACCCAGAATATTTTCTTGTGCTAGCAGGCCTGATAGGATAGAGAAGGATGTGATGTTGAGACTGTGCCTGAAAGGGAACAGGCTGCTTGCACAGGAGGTCATAAATAGCTCTTTGCTCTAACAACCTTGTTTTAGCCTCGCAAAGTGTTGCCCCACATACTTCGAGGTTTGCTGGAGACGAGCGGGAAATACTGGAAGGCTAGGTCTTGCTAATAAGCCATTACCCTGAAACTTCACTGCTGTTGGTACCAGTGCCCACTACAGCCACAGCAAACATCTGCTACCAGCAAGGCTTCTGATTGTCACGTAGATTGCTGCTTTCTCAGACCAAAGCATGATGGTGATGTAGATCTTGCTTGTTTGGAATTATCAGTAGCTGATATCTTTTTCATCTCATTACATTCAGGCCTTGAGGCAGGTAGACTTTATGCCACATTAAGCACTCCTGAAGAGCTGACAGAGACAGTCCGAAAGTATTTCCCAGAAACTTGGATTTGGAGTTTAGTAACTATAAGGTGAGAACCTTCCTTTTTAATAAAACTGGTTTTATAAGGTGGAAACACAAATCCCCACATGTTTGCCAAGCCTTTGCAGTGCCAAAAAGTCCTTCATTGTTTGCAGAGATCACCTGGAAATCCTCTGAGATGGAATTACCTTCAGCTATGGTTAGGTTTGTCCAAGGAGTGGTCATGGGTCTGGAGGATGATGTGGGGTGGCCCTACAGGAATTCATTCACACAGAAGTAGTGCTCAGTAGGCTGAAAAGGGTACAAATAGTCACCAAAACACAATTAAAAAATCATCTCTCTGTCCTTGTTCTCCGTCCCTCGCCAGCTCCGAGGGAAATGCTGATCTAGATGTGACCATCCCTGACACCATCACCGAGTGGAAAGCCAA
>Ga0065711_1033665_pt1 | contig 25054 bp, 14 predicted proteins | sample Hoacrofraction12_FD_59098 | JGI IMG/M metagenome (GOLD analysis project Ga0065711, IMG submission 59098) | Hoatzin crop microbial communities from Cojedes, Venezuela - Epithelial fraction 12 v2 (version 2) | ecosystem: Host-associated > Birds > Digestive system > Esophagus > Crop | place...
ACATTCAAGACCAGGTTGGACAGGGCTCTGAGCAACCTGATCTAGTTAGCGGTGTCCCTGCTCGCTGCAGGGGGGTTGGACTAGATGACCTCTAGGGGTCCCTTCCGACCCAAAACTTTCTATGATTCTACTTACGTTTCATAATGTCCTTCTTACTTCCCCTCTTGCCTGCCCATTGTATGCACAGGGAAAGCAGGTAAGAGAGATGATTCAACTCACCTGAACGGTGGAAGATTCATGATTCAATCCCTTTACCTTTTCTCTCTGGTTTACATCTTCAATTTCTCAACCTGTCTTGTTTCATTTTTTTTTCATTCTCTTTAGGTTTAGAGGATTTGAATGGTTCCCCTTTGGTTAAAGGTGGAAAAGAATCTCGGGGTGTTGACTGACAGCCGGCTGAACATGAGCTAGCAGTGTGCCCAGGTGGCCAAGAAGGCCAACGGCATTGTGGCTTGTATCAGGCATGGTGTGGCCAGCAGGAGTAGGGAGGTGACCATGCCCCTGTACTTGGCACTGGTGAGGCTACACCTTGAGTACTGTGTTCAGTTTTGGGCCCCTCAGTATAAGAAAGGCACTGAGGTGCTGAAGCGTGTCCAGAGAAGGGCAACGAGGCTGGTGAGGGCTCTAGAGAACAAGTCTTACAAGGAGAGACTGAGGGAACTGGGGCTGTTTAGTCTGAAGAAGACGAGGCTGAGGAGGGACCTTATTGCTCTCTACCACTACCTGAAAGGAGGTTGTAGTGAGGCAGGTGTTGGTTTCTTCTCTCAACTAACTAGCGATAGGATGAGAGGCAACGACCTCAAGTTGCATCAGGGGAGGTTTAGATTGGATATTAGGAAAAATTTCTTTACTGAAGGAGTGATCAGGCTTTGGAACAGGCTGCCCAGGCAAGTGGTGGAGTCACCATCCCTGGAGGTGTTCAAAAAATGTGTAGATATTGCACATCGGGATATGGTTTAGTAGGCATGGTGGTGTTGGGTTGACAGTTAGACTTGATGATCTTAGAGGTCTTTTCCAGTCTCTGATTCTATGATCTTTCTAACAGATCTTCTTACATTTGAATACTCTCCTGAAGACTTTCGCATTGCTTCAAAATTGCTCTTTGAGAATAACTGGAGAAAAACAGTTTTCTTTAGCTTGGTCAATTCATTTAGTCTGTTCTGCCAGGGAATACTATTCCACATTAATTAGATCTCTGATTGTCCTGTAGTTGCTTCCTGCAAGATTAAGTTGTGTGCATCATAGTCTCTGTTAGTGAATGGCTGCTTAATACACCACAGGGGCTAGAGTTACAGACAGATTTCTGTAGAATCACTCAGGATCTCTTAGTGGTGCACAAGCATTTCCCTAACCACCGTCGAGCTCGTGCCTTGACCTGCCCATCAGAACAAGAGTGACACTTTCTAGGAGAGAGTGGATAAGGAGAAAAAAAAAAAGGGAAGCAAATATGAAATCCATTTTCAAAGCTGTAATTCCCGAACGTTTCACCCAGTCAAATACAAACAAACCAGAATGTACAACAAAACAAAAACCAGGCAGAGAAAAGCTCTACCTCTGAACCAGCTACAACAGAAACATGGGCTCCTCTAGCTCAGTCAAAAATCTTTGAATGTGAATTCCTCCCGTTAGAAACCAGTAAGGCCTTTACTGTACTCTGCAACTCATCCATCGCAGCAGAGGGTATCTACTGTGGTCTGTGCCTCTAGCCGAGAGGAAATGCAAAGTTTCTATAGAAGTCAAAGGGGAGGGGAAAAAAAAAATAAAACGGACGACCTGGACAGTATCTGCCAGTGCAGTCCACTTTGCTGGCATGCCTTCTCTCTTGCTACAGCAGATATCCTACATGTGCACGCTCTGCGTGTATGTTTAAACAGAAAAGCTGATAAGGAGTACTTGTCTGTCAGCAGTATCTGAAGCCCACGGCTCTTTGAGAGCATTTGGGTTTACTTGGCGGGTCATACTGACTCCTCGTGAACCATTTATCATTGCAAAAAACTCCAGAGGTTGGCACTATGCCAGTGTCTTGTCTTCTCTTCCCTCCCCCCACCCCTTTCTCCCCTCCTGGGTATCGATGCTACATCAAAACAAACCTCCAGTTCACATAGCAACAGAACATTTTTATATAACCTCTGCATGGGAACGCCACACAAACCATTTGACAATCACTTGGAGTACGTTAGGTAATTCCAGGATATTTTGCTGGTTTCTGTCAAAAACACCCCTGATTCAATGAACTATAAAAAGGGAAGAGGATCTTTTGCACATGGGCCAGACCTGGAACGCATCTTGGCACCAAGGACTTCAGGGGATTAGTGCACCTATTTCGTTCGATGTTCTAAATTTTGCCATTTTCTATCTCACTTGGAATCAAACTGGGGAGTCCAAAGCATTTAAGCCAGTTTGTGCGTAACGTAATTGAAAGCAAAACGATGCTGAAAGGATCTGTTGAGTCAGGGCTTTAACAAGACAAAGACTGAAATTCTGATTTGGTGGACACTGAAAACTCCCATTGCTATCTGAAACAGAGATATCTGTACAGACCGTGTACTTCAATAGTTATAAAACAACTAGGTCATCTTAACTTCATTTTCCCTCACCCTGTCACAAAAGGTTAATACTTTCAATAATGACACAATAAATACGTTACTTCAAATCTTTTCGTAGCATGTCCACCTCATCTTTATATTGTGCTAATCCCATATTTCAGGGCTTCCACTAGTTTGCTGCAAGGATCACAAAGACCTTCTATATCAAAACGGGGAAAAAAATTGACTCTGAGGATTTTTACTGCTTTCTCCTGATTCACTGAAGACAGCCATAACTGGAAGCAGAACACCAAGAAGGGCACATTAGGGACTACGGTGACATTAGAGCCATTGGTTATTGTTTACCTGTATACACAAAATCCAACCCATCACAAGATATTGCATTAAGAAGGAAAGAGCTTTCCTCCAAATTGTATTGACAGTGATCACTGGAGATTTTTTGCCTGCACCGTCAGCATCCTAGGGTTACCTGGGAATTTCAGCAAGTTACCTGTAGTTCCCAGACCTTCAGACGCTGCTGATAACTGATTTCTCCTGCTCTCTTCCTCTAGTGTATTATAGCCTTTTGGTCTTTTTCATTAGGTCTTAAATAAGTCATTTGGAAAACATTTTGTGGCAAGTAGGCAGTATGAGAAATATATTCTCTGGACCTTCCCAGACTAAACATCTATGGCGCGACTGCTTGCAGTTGCAGTGTAATGCACTGGTCCAGTGCTCCTGCACCATTTGGGAAATATAGTAGTTAAGGTGTATCTGTCTATTTAGGTTATCATGTGGTGCACATCACCTGGTGCACATCACTAAAGGATAATTTATGCAGCAGCTAGAATACAGTGAATACATGACAAAAATTATGGACTAACTTTTGTAGCTTTAGACAAACTCTTCTATACACTGTCCTCACGATTGCAACAACAGAAGTAGTAGAATGTCTTAAGACATTTTTTCCCCATTTTTCTCTTACTTCCTTTGGATCGTTCTCTTCTTCACATTGACCCTTTAGTTGCCTGCAACTAATTAGTATGGACTAAAACAAAAACCTTTCTGCAGGGTTTTTTTTAACTCAAATACATTTACTCACCTCATTCACAGCACAGTAACCCAGACGTATCACTAAAACTCAAAGGGTCAGCACACTGCAGCAAGTGCCTGGAAACAAACAGCAGACTGGGGGAACGCAGCATTTCCCAGTACAACCACCAAAGCCTTCCTCTTGTGGCACCACAAGATCCCATTGTAGAGCTGTGAGGAGGCCTGCATGTAGGAAACACGAGAGAAATTACTTATGATTATTTCTGAACAAACAGCGCATTAGTTTAAAAGTATATTTAAGAAAGTATCACTTAACTATGACTTTTTAACAGGATTATTACTACAAGAGAACAGACTTGAGAGCTTACAGCACCTAGAACAAAGACTGCCTGCTAGAATGGGAAAAGGTTTGTGCATCACCTTACTCAAGACAGGCCACAAAATCTGATACCCCACTGTCACTAAAAGGGCAGGAATTTAACTGTCCTCCCATTTTTCCCCACTCCCAGTTGCACAACTCCAACCTTGCCCTTGCACCAGCTCTGCTGCTCACAAGATCTTCTTCTGAGCTACCTGAGCTCACTAACTCAGAAACTAGCAGCTAAATAGCCCAAACCAACCTGTTCTGGGGAACCTATTCCTCCTTTTAGCGACAGCAAACAGATCAGATCAGCTTTTCTTCAGTAACTGTACCCTAAATCCATCACCCTGAGGTGGAGTCTAAAGGAAATTCGGTAGGAAGGTAGCTCAGGCTCAAACCCACTGCAGAGTCAAGCCCTGCAAGGACAGGCTGGACTCCACGTTCTCCAGGAAAGTAGAAAGTTAGTAAAAAAACACTCCCGTGATAATTCACTGTACCCCTTCTCCTGTCTACACCAGGGGATATGAGCAGGACACTTGTGTAGCAGCCCAGATGATCTGCCCTCCCGTAAACCCCCATGTACAAAATGCTGGGCATTGATGCAGAAAATTGTTTAGACGTATGTCCCCCAGTCCCAAACCAGCTCAAAAAAAACTCGTCTGAAAGCCTCTAGTTCTGCTGTCCCAGGAACACTCATGACTTCATCTGGGCTTCAGCTTTTCAGTTCTTCTAATGTCTTTCAGGTTCAGCAAAGCTAAGCCATACAGGATTTTTACAAAGTGTTAACGGGCTGCAGTGACTCTATATAATCCAGCGTGGGCTGGTGAGTTATCACACCCCATTGTCACTTCATTAGCCAGCAGTCTGGGTGAGCACAGGTGCCTCCTCTATGCTCAACAGTGTGAGGTTGGGTGTGAGGTTGCTCACATTGGTCCAGAGCCCACAAAAGCAGCCACCATCCTCAGGATCAATACTGAGAGTCCTCAGCAGGCTGTGTAACCTTTGGACCCAGAGAGAGGACTTGTCAGATTTTCCCCAGCAACTCGTTCAGTAGTACACCCGCCAACTACTTTATCAAATCTGCCTCCACGCAATTCTTGTCTCCAGCTTTCAACAGACTCCTGTACTTTTGTTTCTGGGAACAAACTTGGGTAGCCTTTTGGGGAACACTTAATTCTTTGTTTCATAGAGACAAAGCAGAACACAACCAGCATATCTGAAAGGTTAAACACATCATCTATTTTAGGTGTGTAACACAAGAGCAGTGCAGAGAAAGACATACCTAGGAGGAAATTCAAAGCCCTAATACAGGTTCTGAGAATCAGCAAGAATAGTTCTCTAAAATGTAAAAATAAAGGAAACCAGATGTATGCAGCCAACTTGGTGAAGCTCCATTGGCATCCAATTACGCCCCGAGCCTTATTTTCAAAAGTGTGTGCATGTAATGGTGTGTGCAAAAATGAACAATCAATAGTATCCTTCATTTATATGACTTATCGTGATTGCATCTTGCAGCCATGGTAACTGTGCACCCACCTGAGGAACCGCATGAACAGATATGCAGATATGCTGGGTGAGTTCCCATCCCAGCTGCTGAGAATACCTCGTTTCAAGTAACTTTGAATGACAGTCATGTTCTACAGAATAGCCTTCACAGCAGCAAACTGGTTTGTGTGCATTATACGTATATATATATAAATGCACTCACATGTATGTATTCATATATAAATAAAACAACATGATTGACTTTATCTAGCACACTAGTGGTGACAGTAAGGAAGAAGCATCAAGAAAAATACCTTCAACATGCTGCTACTGCATGCAGGGTCAGCAAGGACACTGCTGCGCATCCGTTCTTCACACACTTATATATAAGCAGATACGCATCGGGACAAAGCTGTGACACTCAGACTCCTGATACACTCCAGACAAGGGGAGAAGCAATGCAGTGCATGACTTCACTGATGAACTCAGTCACACCAACATCCACGCAGAGCCAGTGCTAATGAGAGCAAGAGCAAGCAAGCACACGCACTTTTCCACAAAGCATGAGAATCCATTAGCACTCAGGTCTAACTAAACGAGTCAGAAGGAGACTTTTGGAGACTGAAGAAACCTCTTATTCCATCTTGTGTTAAAACAACTAGCCTTTTTCTTAGAAAAAATCCTGTTCACGTTTCCAGTACAGAGGAAAGGGTGGCCAGTCCCAGCCAGCATGGTCTTTGGAATGGCAATTGCCTATCAAGAGAAGCCCAAAGGTATGATAGGGAGGTGAAGTTGCCAAAGTGATGCAGTTAAATGGGCAAATCTAGCCACAGCGGAGAAGACCTTTTCTTTTTTTTCTGCAACAGGCCAGGAAAAAAACAAGAAGGAACAAGAAAAATATTTATTGTATCTACAAATGCTCACTTTCTATGTGTAGTTGAAACTCTTTATTTCATAGCAAGCTAAGCGAGGAGTAAGTCCTGTGGGGCTGCTTCAAGCCGCAGCATTGCTGTGCTGCTGTCGACCGTTCTGAGGAGCAAGCTGCACGCCGGAGGAGCGAAGCGGGCGAGTCCGAAGAGAGATGCAGCGCCCTGGGTGAGCGTCAAGAGCATCAGAGGTGTTGAAAATGGACTGAAAATCGCTGCTGTCTTCCTCACAGCATAGATTTTGCAGTCTGCTCTGCAACACACACAGTTCCCGTGCTGTGCACGGCAGATACGCGCACTTGGCTGGCCTTGCTGCTGCTCAGGTCAGTCAGCTCCTCTCACGTTTTTCTTACTGCCTGTTACTTTTGAGAACAGTGCATGGCATCTCCTGTTAAAGGAGTCCTAACACAGAAAAACAAGGCTCTTTTAGCCAGTTTAACCATTGGATAAAGCCTAAACACACGGATAAAGCATTCTACAGCCTCTACATTCATTACCAATTAATTATTGAAAGGGTACCTATTGAGTGTTTTAATATGCATAAAAGTAAAGACAATTCCAGTTGCCATGCAACTGGCTGAGAATCATGTAAACATAAACGCAGTAGTTTCATTTTCATGAATAATCTTCTGTATGTGGAGAGAAGGGCTCAGCAGAGCGACCATCCATCAGAGCAGAGGAGTAGCATTAAAGGTGCAGGGGAATTAACCACTTGGTAGCTGGGAGTCTACATTCTAGGAATTAATCTGATTTTTGGTACAGCAAAAAAGGCCAGGACCTTGCATCTATGGACTATGGTATAGTTGTTTGGACCCTGGAATTGCATCCTACAGATTGATGTGGAATATTTATATAAGATGCAATCAAGAGAGGTCTTACTGACAATCAGACATAGCTCAGCATGCAGCCTCATAAGACTTGTAATTATACAGATTAAAAAAAATGACAAAAGATGTATGTGATCATTGCAGCTGATTTCTGCTGTTTCACATAGACAGCATTAATCCCTGTTTAGTTTGGTTTAAAGTACAGATGGTTCCACTAAGCATCAGAGATTCCACTACATATCCAGAATAGGATTGCATACTTTCTTCCCCAAGAAATTTGCAAAACAGGTAAACTTTAGAAAAACAAAAATATTAGTGAATTCAGGCCAAATATGGGAATTATTGTTGTAAATAAGAAAATGGTTCAAAAGCTTTTAAAAAACAGAATCAAACAAAACATTTTTATTTCAGAAAAAAAGTGTATTTTGAGTTGACCAAAAAGACCTTTTTATTTTATTTATTTTTAACATTATTCTTTCAGTTCCCCCTGGAATAAGGTTTACTTTTTGGTAAAAAAAAAAAAAGAAATTATTTGCCAAGAGCATAGACTGAACACAAAACGAGCAGAAATACCTTCCACATTTAGAAACAGCAAGTAAACATATAGTTTCAATTCTGTTCCATCTCGTGCTCAAGAAACCCTTTCTCCTGTAGTCTAAACAATCTGATTTAGTTGTTAGCAAGCCCAAGTCCTGCCTTAATATCTAATTTACCAACTCCTGAGCTTGTTTCTCTTGCACAGGCCGCAGTGTGCCTCATTCACAGTGCAGAGTTGCAGCCTCTGGATGATGCAACTGTCATTCCCTCTACCTGTTCTACAAAGTTTTCTCTTCCACCTCCCCTCCTCCTTCGCTGCTGACAGACCTGAGAGGGAGCAGACTCTCTTAGGTTGTAATTTAAATCACAGGAGTGAGAACTTGAACCAAGTTTGTGTAAAGTGATTGACGGGTTTAGCTGGTATACATTTTTTTTCTTAGGGGTTTGTTGTCAGTACTTTTTAATATCTGCATGGAATTTATAAGAATAGGCAGTATGGTCTTAAACATAGCTAATATTATTCCTTTATCCACTCAAAAGAAATGTTTGGCATTTAACTTCTATTATAAAGGTATCAATTAGGAACTGTCAATGTTTTCAGTAGTGATATCTAATTACTGTAACTTGCTATAGGCTATCTTGTTAAATTCTAGTTGAATGACTAAGTATTCCTGACAAGTTTAATGCATTATTAAAGGTGTAATTACTTGGTTATTGCTCGTGTAATTCTGAGTTAATTACATGACATCTAAATTCATCATTTTTATGTTTATTGAACTTTGGTAAATTCACTTTTAGCTATTGCCTTATATTTACACCACGACTCCCTCTTCTACTCATTTTGAACTTCAAGGAGAATGGTGCCGCATTTTCTCAGCACAGCTGGGGAAACCAGGAAGGGTGGGACAGGGACACACATGACTATAACCAAAACAGTCTGATTTTCTTATCAGTTATCCATTTTCCTATGCTTTCCTTGCCTGCTGCCATTTAACCACACCATGATTCAGCAGATTTGCTCAGTTTTCAATAGAAGAAAATTAGGCTACAAGCTTTTAAAAGACCTGAAACAGAACTGTAACCCTATTGAAATCAATGGCAAAGTTCTCATTCTGTTGAGTAGAGACAGGATTTTACCTTTGAGAACCCTTGTTCTGGGAGCAGAGTGCAAACTGCCTGAGAGGCTCTGGGATACAGGGTTTGATCAATGTCAGCATCAGCAGTCAGATGCCAGAGGGATGTCTCCATGAGTCAATCCCTGGAATTTCCATTCGCAGCATTCAGAACAAATGTACAAATAAACAATGCATTCAAAATTCCCTTCTACTACTTTGTTCCCTCCTATATAATGCCTTTTTTTCCACCCTTGATTTGTAAATGTGACCTTTGTGCTCCACCTAGTACATACTGTAGTCCTTTGCTCCCCAGGGCCTGCGCTGTCTTGACACACAGCAAGTGGAAAAAGTAAAAGCTGTCCACGCCACAGCTACCAAACGAAAGCCTTGACAAGCTCAAGTGCCATCATTATACAGTCAGTGAATCTGAGGTTATAAATCTTGCTTCACTCTCATTTGGAAGAAGGATCTTCAATTAAGCAAAAATTGATTTTCTAATGATTTTTTTTCTGCTCACAATTGGTAGATTGTTTGAAACTCTTCCAGTCCAACAACATACAGGCAGAACAATTAAACATGCATCGCAGTTGACAGCAGGACTGATTTTAAGTCAGTGAATAGAATTTAGCCCTTTGGTTTTTGGCAAGAAGTGCACCTTGCAACAATGATGAAGGAAAAAAAATATTATTCCAGCTAAGCATTGCAAGTACCAAGCCAGTCAGAAAGCAAGGAAGAAATGCAATGGGGTGCTGGGAAGTTGTTTCTGATCTTATGGAATCCATCACTACTCTGCATTGCATGTAACACCGAAGTTAGTGTGCTTTTGACTTCCAATCAGGTAATAAGTTGCGTAGTTAGCAACAGCTGAGACGTTAGTGAGGTTTGAATAAGTTATTTGACAGATCAGATACCACATCGTCATCACTGATAATGATTCTTAGGAAATTAGGGACCCATAATCAAAGTTTTCGAAGCATATTTACGTTTTAGTATTGATGCAAATGACTCAAAACTGATTGACTGAAAGCCCACTAAGCTCAGTTGGAGTTTTTCCATTAATTTGAAAGCCCTCTGGACTAAACTTTAAGGCATGGGCCTTTTTTAAAATCACGCTTCTTGATGTACACAGAAAACAATCAGAACAAGATTAAAATCCTATTAGACATGATCTAAACTAATAAATTAAACCTTACTCTAAAATGATACATTGACAGACACCAGTATACCTTCTAAACTCTCTAGACATAGTTCTGATCCTACTTATCTTGTTAATGAAGTATAATTAAAACCGAGATCCTTACATCGGCAGGCCAACACTGACTGTAATTATCCATGTTGTGTTCATGTTTAGCAGTACTCACCTTTCAGACCAGGACGCAACTGGGACAGGTACAATACAAGCACAGGACAAAAAGAGAAATTCTGTTCCCTAAGAAGTTACAATACCACTGTCAGAGCAACAGACAAAAGTAGACTCAAAAATATTCCGAGCACAAAGAAACTCAGAGACAATATTATATGTTAAGGAAGACAAGAGACACTAGCACACTAGCAATTTAATCCTTGATGTAACTTTGTGGGCATCGTTGCCTTGAACAAAACCACTGGAGCACAACCAATGCTTCTGAGCCAGCTGTGCTACAGGTCACAGTGTTTTTCAAAGCCATGGTATGTCTCCAGTTTAATCTTTTTCATCTGTAGATGATGTTGGCCAGGACAGTCTAAACCTTGCTAGAATGAGTCAGTAGAAGTAGGTGCAATGTTTTCTTGAAGCAATCAAAGTAAATCCCATTTTCTATCAGTCTAATGAGCAAAGTTTGGAGATTTTCAGCTTGCATTTCCTAGTATGTTAATTTCATCACTGCCCACATATTGTTCTGCTTGATCTGACCTGAATCTGACTTACTGCATTTCCCAAACTACTTTTCACTCAGCGGTTAATTAAAAGATTTGGTCCCTGACACACTGCTTACAGCCCTTATTGGCACCCATTAGCCCAGCTAGACTAATTCTCCTGAAAAGCAAACCTCCTTATATTCCCAGGGTCAAAAGTTCACAGCCAATTCCCTAAATCTTTAACGTTTGCTATTAGTTCATTATTTGAACCTACTCTGCTGTAAGAGGCTGTATTCGAATGTAAGCATGAAAAGTCATTCAAGACAGATAGTTTCTCACACAAATGCATCGCTTGCCAGCCTGCTCCATCACTGTCTATAAAACAGTGGGACTGCACAGTGCAAGAGATAGGAAATGTATTTTTTTTTAAACTTTCCTTTAAGTACCTTTTTGTTTAATATACAACCAGCAAAGAAAGAAAATGCATGTTCTAATTTACACTAAGCAATTAACATATGTATCATGCCTCCAAATTACCTCAGCAGTTTATTTTCCTGTGCACACCCCCAGACCACAGCTTTGCCTTTCAGGCACATAATGGACTAAAATCCATACATCGACATCAATATCTCACTGAAAGCAACAGCACCAGCATTCTGATAGTCCCATTTAAATAAACAGAGTCAAAATTCAAGACCAAAGCTCAGCTGAGACTGTAAACAAACACACACACTTGTTCCTACACACTTCTAACCACATTCCCACACACACTTGCTCGCTTATAGGCACATTTGGAGTCCTCCCATTTTAGAGATGAAAGGTAAACCACAAAATTTAGATTTGTATCTAGGTGGTAGAGACCCCAAAGCCCTGAATCTCTGAGAAATCTGGCTCCCAGGCTTTGGTTCAAGCCCATCTTTACTGTACTGAGATTACTGGTAGGTGTGTGGGAAGAGAAAAAGGCAAAGTTTAATTATTAAAACTATGCGGCCGTGCAAGCATCCTACTTAAGAGGAGTTGTCATTAAACTCAACCTTTCCCCCTTGAACCTGGTGTCTGGAACAGCTCAGACACCAATGACGACCTTATGTATTTCTTTTAATTATTCTGAAGTAACCTCCTCCAGCTCACTACAAGCCCTCAGCTACTTCAAGCAAAGACATTCTAATGATTTCGATTAAATCTTGGCCTCTCCCCAACAGAGCACAAATTAAAAGCATTACTAGGAGGATACAAGCTTCAGCGCTTGGAAGTGTTATATAAAGCACGGGGAAAGCTGCCAAGGGCTTGTTGTCATTTCATGTGCAGTAGGGGATGATTAACCCCTCGGTGACTTTTCATACCCTGGGAAGATCACATGTCAGACTCCCGGGGGGTTCCCTCCTCGTGACTGTCCCCCACATTACACTTCAAACTCTTTTTAGGTGATATTTGGAAAAAATGCTTCTTCCAATGAAGTACTGTTATATTTAGGCTCCGAAATCAGCTGTGTTATACTGACATAATTTGGAGAAAAGAGGTCTAACTGGACTCTGCAAATCTCTTTCCAGAGGTCTGCTCACCTGTCCTATGCGTGGCTGCGTTTATACAGATAATTTCCACTTTCACACACATCTTGCCTCCACAGAAATCTGTGAACGCACGGAGCTCGAGCGCAGCTTTGCTGACGTCCATCACTTCAGCTGAAGGACCAACTCCATCAGCTGGTGGCAGCGGCAAATTGTCATCCTCTGGTGGCCCAGCCTCTAACAGGGGTAACAACACACATTTTGCTCATATAATGCCCACCACACTGCGTTATGTCTCCTACTGCCAACATCAGAAACGTATGTCCAATCTGTGAACAAGCACAGAGACTTTTTTACATGAAATTGGGGGGATCAAAGCAAAATCTTTCTTTTGAAAAACAGCTCTATACATTATTTTTTAAAAGCACATTCAGCTGATAGTGATTTCAAAAAACCACAAACCGGGGTCACCATGAGCCATGCCTGAAATAAATACACAAAAATCTCACGTCAAACAGTTGTCTGAAAGTAACTATGCAAGAGTGGGAATCAGGCAAACTTGGGTTGGATCCTGGTTTCTTTATAAACAGAGACATGCACGTTTCGCCTCTCTCCACCTTCTCTTCTATTTTCTATGTTGTTAAAATGTAAATAACAAATTAAACGATTGAAAAGTAGTTTCAGATCTTTGGATAAAAAAAAACTAAGAGGTTTTAGTTTGGTAGACCAAACTGCCCCTAAGAAAGAGCAACTGTCAAATCATTCTCAAAAGCTGCTTTGCCCAGGTTCCTATACGCAAAACCAACACAAGCCTACAGCTCCTGACTCCTCTCCTTCACATGTGGCCATCTGCACTCAGGCAAATGAAAAAAATGCTGAAATCAGCACCATCCGTCCACTCACACCCACTCTGCACAGTGGTAGCTGAAAACCTGGGTGCCAGGCAGCATCGGTTCTGTCCTCTGAAGACCTAAAACACTCCAGCATACAGACATGCCACGGGGTCTCGAGTGTGATGCAAACCGGAGTGTTGACGTTAATTCGCTTCCAATAAAAAGGCCAAATCAGTGGGGGGAAAAAAATTGCTATATTCAAACTTTTGGTCCAGTATTAAAAAACAAGAGAGCAAAAGCATCCCAGCACAACCTTACAGAATCCATTTAGGAATTATATTTTGAAAGGTGGTTGAGATGAGATGCTGTGACTTGGAGGTGGCATGGGGGAGCCGACACAGCTTTGCAACACCTCATTCTCCAGATTTATACAAACGAAATCAAGGAAGCACTAAACCAGCAGGGGATTATTATCTCCAGAGATAACTACAGACAGTTTCATTTTAAAAAACAATCAGCATCTTCATCACTGCATTTTCCATTTCTCAAAACACAGGAATGAGATGGAATATCCAGCTCCTTCTAGAAGTCAGAGCAACCTTCCCCCTAAAGAAAGATCTCTGTAAAAAGAACCAATTCACTTCATTTGTTCAAATTTTCAAGATGTCACTGTGCTGAGCTTGTGCTTGCCCTCTGCCCACGCCTCACCAGCTGTAGTGCTCCTTGATGTTACTATCTCCGCCCAACAATAAAAATACATTGGCTGCATCCTCACTTCTAGATTAAGTACATAGTTTCCCAAATATTTCTTCTGATGCCAATGTCAGTGCAAACACCACCGAAGTTCAAGTGGCCGGGCAAGAAGGGAGCGCTGATGCAAACAGCTTATTCTTTAGCCGAGCTGCTTTTCCCCCAGCCAGTCTCCGCAGCCAGCCCGGCACCGCAGCGGGCCCCAACGCCAACACCAGGCCTGCAGAAGCCCACCGTGGCAGCACATCGCACCCCGTCAGCCAAGTACTTTCTGGTCTGACTGAAGGCTGCTAAGACTTCTCACAGTTTTTAGCAAAAGCTGATGTTCAGAATTGCCCAAGTCACATAAACGAGAGCTTAGACCTACAGTAATGCCACTATACCAGATTTTGCTCAGCTGAGTAGGGTGAAATTTTCTTTGCACAGCATCTTTCCTTTGCTATTAAAGACCTTCTCCAGCATCCTTCCCTTCTCATTCTTCTGCCCCCCATCATTTACCATCCTAATTCTTTTCTTTGCCATTTTCCACTGAAAAGGGGAAAATTCAAAATTCAAAACATGTTTTTAGTTTTGTAGTGAAAATATGCATATTGTCCACTTTTTACTTGAACATGCTTCATAATTTTCAACTGGCATTATTTAAAAACTCTTTAAAAAGGAGCCACTATCTTTAAAAAGAAGCTCTGAAGCCACTTCAGAGACCAGAAACATCAGGTTGAAGGTAATAAGAGGAAAAAAGATTATTAACCATGTGTAATAATCACAGCGCAAAAAAGTATGCTTAATAGTTCTCCTTTTTTGATCCATGCAGACATCTTCATTTTTATCCTCCTGTTACAATGCACCAATGCTGCTTTGCTGAGCAATTCAGGATAGAGATTCCTTAATATAATAAGAATTCCCTAATCAATTAGGATGTCAAATCAGCAAATGATTCCCTATGCAACATCAAAAAGACTCACTTCTCTCTTTTGTCAGTCATTGGATTGAAATAAAGAGGCAGTTACACACAAAGCAAGCTGTCATGTCAAACAACACATCCTTCACTCGTTCAAGATATAAACACATTAAATTGTGGCAGGAGAAAAAGAGTCACTTGAACCTGTTTAATGGAATCAGCTAATTGGATAAACTACACTTTGATAATAATGATAATCATTGGAGGCATCCTGTCCTGTAGTTCTGCTGTAAGGTACTCTTGCTTGCTGTGTACCCTTCTGACTTGACTCCTCGTGCAGGAAAGCATGGTGTAAAATACCTAAAGGACCAAGCTCTGATGACTGAAGGTTTCATCCATGAACCTGCACATAACCCAGGCTTCTGCAGTCAGGGTAATAAACTCAGTACACTGGGGTTACAGGCACAATAAGGAAACACAGCTCTTCGAACCAGGTTCCAACAGATGATGGGAAACTGAAAAATTACTTGCTGTGAATACTCATCACTATTCACACACACACAAAATTCTTTCTACAAATTCACATTGCTAGAAAACATGTAGGCTGGAACAAATAATATTAACCAGCTTGCTGTTAGCATATGGCAGGCACACACTTTGAGAAAACTCTAAACACTAAGCAAACATCTAATAATTAGTGTAACTATCCATTTATGGAAACATATTTAGTTCTAAAATTATAAAAAATAACAAATTAAGGGAGTTTTACCAAAAAAGCACTCTTCCTGATACAAACTGAGTAAAAATTTAACAAACATATGAGAAAAACTACATAGCTGTTTCATCCTTGTGCTAATTCACATTCATTAACACTGCACAGAAATCAATGCAGTATGAACAATGTTGACTTCCAACTCGGACAATTTTTTTGAGCCTAAAAGCATGAAAAGCAAGAATACGTGGAGGCACAAAAGCCGTCATTTAGCACTCCATGCCTCAGGGCTGTAGCCAGTGCCCACAGCACCCACCTTCCCCTGCCCACCACCACCCACCGCCCCTCTCTCCCTAGCAGTAACAGCCTGAAGTGGTGCATTATCACCCAGGTAAGGGCCCAGTCCAAGTTCAAAATAACAATGTTCTACTTATTTACTTGTTTTTACAACAAAAGTCCAAACAGTACAGCCGCCAAAGGAAACCTGAAGTGAAACTGCAGCCTAGGGTCCAGATGCAAGGAAAAATGCTGACCTTGCTGGAAATTAAGAGGTACCACCAGCTTTCTGCTCACATTCTGCATGCCCTGACCATCCTAAAAGACTCTCACAATCACAGCTCCGTTCAGAATCAGGCATTTCCAAATTGTACACAGAGTAAAATTTAAAAAGGAACAAAGTGAATCCTGTTACGGGTCATTGGGTTTTTTGGTTTTGTGATTATTAAGATAAACTCAGAGAGACAAAAGCTTAACTGTCTGCAGAAAGAGAAAAGGCCCCATGATAACTGATTTAAGATGAAAATTGATGAAGCACTTTTTGCAAGGCATTCAAAAAAACGGTATTTTCAAAAAGTAATAAAAATAACATATATTCATTTCCTATATCCCCTAAGACACAGGAGGAGGAGCCAGTCAAGCTCTCCCCATCAGATGGCTGGCACCTACATTCGCAATTTGCTTTGTACAACACGGGGTTGAAATGAAGGGCAGTGAGTCTCTGAACTACTACATTATATGCATCCAGCCTGGAATTTCATTTATCAGAACTTTTTTTTGGTGTAAAGTATTTCTTTAGTCAAATACTGTGTGACTCAAAGTGAATGGTCTTAATGATATTTACTGCTATTACTGAAGATGTAGGAAAGGGGAAAGTGGGTTCAGTGGTTAATTCAGTCAATTTTATTTTTCATGTCATTTTGGAAACGTGTAGAATGGCAAGCTTCATGGTCTGGCGGTTCTGCAAGATGCAATCTTCTAAAATCACGACTTAGGAGCACAGAAGTTAATGCTTGTAGGGAGCTATGTTATTTGGCTCCTGAGGATTCCTCATGATGCAAAGAGTGGCATCTCTTCCCATTTACAGCATCAGAAGCATCTTACATCACACTGTAAAAACAGATGACCAAGATGAATAGTTTATACATAACACTATGGCATAAGGAGACAATTATCCCTGAAAAAGCTAACATTTACAATTGAATAAACTAAGCCTGTATTAAAAACACAATGGTGTTCTAAAGCAAAAAGGGATTTGTCTTTATTTTCCTTCTTCTTCAGAGGCTACTTTGCTACCGTAGTGTTCAAGCAAGACCACTTAGAATAAACAGTCCTGGCAAAATCACGAGTGGAGTTTGTGATGTCTCCCTTTGCCTGGGAAAGGGGTAGGAATTAGAAGAGAAATAAGAGGTCCATCTGACTTAGGTTTAATTCTAGAGTTCAACTTTATGTTTCTATTTGTCTTGTTTTCAAACAGTAAGTTGTATTATCTTCTTCATAAGATTTGAACTTCTTGATTTGCCAGCCGAAAACTGAGTAAGGATGCTGTATCAGTGCTGTACCGTTTACCAGTGGAAGGACCTTTCAGAAGAGAAAAACTGCAACATTTGTCAGAGATGGTCATTCACTAAAAAGTCCTTGCCTTTTAACAAACTGTTTAAACATCACTTAGGCCCTAAGGACACAAATTCACAAGAACGAGCAATGCCTCTTCAAAAGAGCACAAGAATCATCTCTTGTTCCTTTCTTCCTCTGGCCAGACGAGACTTTGCTCATCTTATAGCCAGATGCCAACTGCAAGCGAAAGGGAAGCCTAATCCTGTTATCTCTTTTTTTTACCAAAACCAGGATCTCTCAAGCTACTCTTTTTTTGTTGTTAGGTATTTTTTTCCATCTTCAAATAGGTAAAACAAAGTTACTCATTAGGCAAGTAATACTTAGGAATACTTGGCGGTGGAAGTAGGAAATAGGCAAGGGAGGAACGGGAAAGACGACAAGGATTCACTCCACAAAAGAAACCATTCTAAGTACTCTGTGATTTCACTTCCACTGAAAGTGTTATGCACATGAAGGAGAGACGATATTCCTGACCTTCCCAGGACTTTCTTATAGGATGCCAGCGGACAAGTAAGACTTTGCAGAAAGAAAGACTGCGTGACTGATGTCCTCAGCCCCTCTCCCATCCCCTACTGACAGGAGGCGTTCGCAGGGTGCTTTAGAGAACACAAACACTAATCTGAAAAACAGTTGGGGAGTGGGAGTGGAAATTCCTAAATTCTTAACTGTGCAACACGCGGTGTTTCAACAGCTTTTGTGAAAGCTTTTGAAAACATCAACAAGCCGTGCAGCTCCCAGAACTGCGCAAAATAAATGTACCCAAATATTAAGGCCGCAGAGGTGACTTTGTCAACCAGCAGAAAACATGACAACAGCAAAGCAGGGAACGCGGGGGAAGTTGTTTGGAATTTTTATTATTGTCAACTATGGAGATAAAAACACAGACAGAACTCAGCATCTACTCCCACAGGAAAATCGCATTCGGCATGGAAGTCTACTTAAAAGAAAAACAACAAATAACAGAAAACGAGCAGGAAAAAATAAAGGCTTTTGAGCCAAATTCTCCATTCCCTAATTGGCGCAAGACTGCAAGAAGGAAGGGAAAAGGCATCTTTTCACCTTCTGTGCTCTAACCGCCAGATTAGCTGGGACCAGAACGGAGGCTCAAGCTATTCCTACAAGAGTTTGGTTTAACCTTGACACCGAAAAGGGAGGTCCCACTTCCCCCCAAGTTGCGTGGTACCCTGTAATGAACTGCAGAACCCCTCCAACGAGCAGTCCAGGGAACAAATGCAAGACAAAAATAAGCCTTTAAGAAGTATTTTCCTGCCTGGATTAGCTCAGCTCAGGATTACAATGGAGGAAGTGGGAATGCGCAAAGGGGGGGCAGGAGACAGGGAGAGAAGGAGGAGGGCTGATCCTCTCGGTGCCAACAAGCCATGAGGTCACCTGGGCTGCGATGTCAGCGGTGCCCTGTTCTCTGCCACAGTGACACTTCCCGAGGATGCCCGAGGTCAGCGTGTTCCTCCCACACCCTGCCTCTCTCACACCTTGTCCCTGGAGACATTCATCATCATACAGGAATACACAGACCGTGCTCAAACATCAGCCCAGTTAACCAGGTTAACGGCCGATTTGTGTCTCCAAAACTGTGTAAAGAGCACAAGTGTCACAAAACACCAGAGGTATCATTTGAGGGTTGATTTTGGTATGGCATCGCCCCCGTTCACACTCTTACTTGCCCTTCCACCCACAGTTGCTAATGCAAGTTCTTCTAAGGCATCAGTATGAAAAGATGTCACGTATAAATAAACTTTGTAAAATGAAAAGAGGCAAGTGAAGTGCACATATTAGTCCTGATCACCTCAGAGATCTTACTCAAGGATCAGATCCACAAACGACTATGTCAGCCCAACCAGGGTGAGGAAGGAGAAACACCAGCACGGCACTGAGAATAAGGCCCATAGGGCCACAACCTTCTTCAACCATCTTTTCAGCCAGCACCAGAATAGCTACACTGGAGCAACCTTGGAGCAGTTTCAGATGGTTTGTTTTAACACTTCCCAAAAAACTTCAGAGTCCATGCCATTGACTTCCAGAGGACCTGCAAGCCAATCCTCTCCTAAAACACATTTTCCTCAGCGCTTCAACCGCAGGTTGGCACAGGGACAAAAACAAGTGGAAACTGTTTGCACTCGTATTGTTTTAAGGGAGTGGGGGGGAAATCGAAAAGGAATTTCAATTCTTGGGGGCCAGTAACGTTCAAAGACAAGAGCAGCTTTTGGTATCAGGCCTCCATCTGGGCTGTACCCAGGATTCCCATCCCAAAGTCATTGAACTTTGCAGCATTTTATCTTATAGCCCTCAAAGGCAGAAGCACATTGAGTATGATCCATTTTTTAAACCTACAAAGCAAAGGAATGTATTTTCCATATGTTTGTCATATGTTTAGTTCAAGTCCCATCACCAACTCTTCGCACAGCTGATATGCAGTGTATTCATAGGGCCTGACCCTGGAAAAGTTTAATCTCAACCGCGCATTTCTGCCTGCTCAATTTGTGCATGGCCACTACAACTGTTTTACACACTGAGCAATCATGCCTGAAAACTTCTATTTCTCAAATACTTACCACATATCTCATCATAAAAGATATGTTGTATAATATAGCTACAAATTTCTGTTCAATCCTTTTTATTCTTTTTTAAACAAGCACATACGCACAGCTAATAGAATAACGTTATAAATATACATACAACTTGCGCACAGAGTAACATGGATTTTATCACTACAGTGTTTGAACTTTCTCCCATTAAGTAGTTCCTTCCTTCCTTCTCCAAGTATAGAAGAAATAAATCTATTAGTTTACATGGATTTATGTAGTGTATGGAAACAAAGAATTCATGTTTCCACTTTCAGATAACTGAGTTTTGTTAAACTGTGTTCTGACCACAAGTATTCTTTCCGGAACTAAAGTTTGGGTTTGGTTTTTTTACCTAAATTATTTAACTGATGCATAATGGCACATTCAAACACAAGAGTAGCGTGTTGTTCAACAGAATTTGTTTTCATTTTTCCCTAGAAAAATTCAACAAAATGCTGCTTCTTTCTTCAATCTAAGATGACAAAGTGAAATTTGTCTTAGGTAGAGGGGAAAGCCGGAACACTTTCCAGCCAGTTTAATAGTTACCTTTGCAATAGGCCTTAAGAAGCAGTTGCAGCACGTGTGCCATTTCTAAGGTGTCTACATTGCACAAGCAAAACAAAAACAAAACAACCATTAAACCACCAGGAACCCACACACAAAATTCTTCACCCTTAATCTGTGAGAGCAGAGTAGAACTAGTAGAGAAATTCAAGTATGGTCCTCTGAGTAAGGAGTAAGTCCGGTTAATTCATTGCAATCTCTGCCGCACCAGGCTCCAGAACTTAGTTCTGGCTCTGTCACCAACACTGCAAGGTCTTGGGCAAGTCACATCACCTGCCATTTTCCCAAACCTTTTCCAGTTTGGGTGTGATTTTCCATTTAGATTGGAGGCCTTTCAAGTCAGGAAGTGGATGTCAACGATTGTGTGCCCAGAGTTCACCACTAACAAGGGTCAGCTCTCCACTATGGCCCCAGTCCTTGGCCAGGGTGAGACAACATGAGCAGCCCACATGACTATTGTCTGTGCAGCTGACTACAGAGAGGCCAGGCCCACTTCTACCGTTCATGTTTTCAAATAATTACCTTTAACACGTGATGAGTAGGCATAGCCCAAATCACTTAACAATCTTGAAGAGCTAAAAGGCCCATGGAGAGTTGAGAGTGCAAAACGATCTTGAGTAGCCAAAGAGGCAAGAGGCTGGGCTTCCCTGCCTCCATGCGTGATGGGAGCAGGCAATAAGTTGCTGACCATACACATTCACATTTCTTCAGGGTTTGACACATTTCAGTTTGGGATACTTTGGGGAACAATAACCTCTCTACTGCACAAAATTAACCCAAGAGATAATATGTTTAGCTCAAGCCTGCTCACTCATACACAGCTGAGCTGGTTACTCAAGTTTGCCTTGGCAGCTGGCATTAAAAGTCAAGCAGCCAGCAACCTACTGTCTGGAGTAGGCGTTTTCAAGCCAGCACCTCATCACGACAGTCAAGAACAAATGTCCTTCCACAATTCTCTTAAGACTCCTTCCACTAACATCATCTTTCCTGTTACTTACTCTGGGCTGTCAGACTGGAACTTATTTCTCTAGACATTTAGGGAGGATGAGAACTGTATTTCCCTATATTTCTCTAACTGATGATAATAGATTTGTCTCTGCCGTCATCAAACGAGAATACTCCAAGAACTAGGGACTGACAAGTTGGTTCAGGCCCTGCTCCAGAGGGTTAGGATCTTTAAGAGCCCTACAGGCAACTGCTGCTAAACCACAACCTCTCTCTACTACTGTACTTCTGTCTACTGTAGCTGGAGTATAACATACTGGCCCTTGTTAATCAGGTATTTTCTTTTATTTGCATATGCTAGCAGCTGCTGTAGATGCCAGCTTCATACACAATCTTCAACTACACATTTGTACACCAATTATTGCAACAAATCATCATTATCTGGCATGAAGGTGGACACACTACCTTGTACTACAAGCTCCCTGTGCAAGTTATTAATGATTAAAAGCAATTTCCTACCTTTATGTTCACATCTCCATTGCTCATGCACTTTGAAAAACAGTATCTAATACAAATGACATGGCTTTCAAAAGTCTCTGCTTTACCCCTGGGCAAAAACAATAAACACCTTGATGAAGCTTTTATCAATCAATTTTCATTTAGTTTCTTTTTATTAAAAATTCTTAAGATGCTATACTTACCACCAGGAACAACAAGGCAAAACAGCAGTATTACTCAAAAGAATGTGAATGGTATGTTCTGCAGTTTGTGAAGGTAGATCACATTGATCAGCTTTATTGCAAATCACAGTGTATCACGGGATTCATTTGTTTTTTCAAATATAAAGCAGAGAACATTCCTCTGACTTGAGACGATTTTATTTTGTATTAAATTGGTGATGTAGCAAATACTGTTTGACATGCATTTACCAAATAAGAATAGCTATATATATTGGGCAGCACGCAATGTCACAAAATTACGTTTTAACTTCCAAGGGAATAGCTACGAAGGTGCAGATACCCCATTCCTAATGAAATAATAACTATTATATTAATAGTCAACGCAAATCAAAATGTTGATCCTGGATTGATTTAACAGCTTGACCTAATCTGAGCAAGCAGTGTACATCCAGAGGAGTTCCTACGAAGTTCCTCTGGTTTTACATCAGTCTGTGTGAAACGAGAAATTTGGCCCACAATCCTAAAAAGTATGGAACAGCTGCCTATTGATGTCTGCATAGATTTGAAAGCTTGATGCCACAGCGTTAGCATATTGATTTTTTTTTCCCTAGGAATTTGAAAGAAAAGCAATAGAAATTCAGTTTTTGATCCCTAATCTTAACAAACTTCAGGGCTTGCTTACAGTTTCATACAGAAAAACAAAGCAAGAGAGATAAGAATGTACAGATTTCAGTTCATACCAGGCAGTTACAAATGGACTGCGCTGACCACAAAAAAGACGAGAGGCTCTTTTAATTTAAAAGAGGAAAAGAAACACGGGCTGGAAATTATTTTCTTAGAGTGAATGAATCTTGAATGAGAAGACTGGATACTGAGGATATCCAATTACTATTGTTCTGGGGAAAGAAGCCTTTACAAATGGGCCATTTAAACTTGAAACCAATCTTGTTAAAGATTTCTTAATCAAACCTAAGGTCTCATTGGAATTACAAATTGCTTAGGTACCAATGCGACAGGCATCCAATACGGGTCTGACCCAACTTCTACTCAAGTGAACTGAAAGAGTCCCACTAATCTCAAACAGCATTAGACCAGGCCTGAGATAACCAAAACTGGTAAAACAGTAGCTTTGGATTCACAATTAATGCTGGTGTTAGGAGTCGACCGATTGTAACTGAGGACGCATTTGGAACTGAAGTAATTCCAAGGGAAACCAGTGTGCATGTTTCCCTTTATTTGAGCAAAAGTAGGTTCTTTTATACCCGAACTCCAGGAATTTTCAAAACTAATTAGCATGTTTTAAAAATTACCTTGTCACTCAAAATCTTGACCATACTTTGGACTAACCATCTAGAGTCAAGGGTGTTGAGTTCCCAGACCCCAGACCTGACAGTGAGATAATTCTAGGAAGAGCTTGGGATCCCAACATTTGTCCTTTACAGCACTTCAAGAAACAGAACAATACTATTCACCCTAGATTTGATAATTACACAGACAAAAATTGAAAACTGCAGCTTAAAAATCTGCTTAGCAATGCCTACAGTGGGCCTGGGTCTGTTCCAGCTTCGCCCCTCCAAGGAAATATCCCTCAGCCTTGTCCCTCCTCCCTTCAGCTCAAAGTCAGGGTTAAGAAGTTTCTCCTTGCTCTTCAAGAGGGAGAGGGCAAGAGAGCTGCTTACATTTCAAGCACTGAAGAACAAGGAGGACTCACTAGCAAGGGATCTTGAAGCAGCTCAGTGCCATTGCCTTCAGGACAAAAGCTTTTTTTTTTTTTTTTTAAATATAGAGTACAGTGAACGAATTGCATGTCAGAAAACTGTTTCTGCTTCTATGAGCCCACATAAGTCAGTTCCACAAATACATGGGCCAGCATCACTCACCAGTCACAAACATCCACCACGAAGATGGGGAAGCATCCCTCCTGCCTCTCTCCTCTGCCCCTTTCCCTGGTGATGAGTCCCACCCATTTCTTTGCTCCAAATGAGGTATTCACCAGTTCCATCCACGACCTGATGTAACTCTCCAACACAGTGAGAAAGCAGTAGTCTTTTGGCAATGCTCAACTACCAGAACAACTCACCCCTCTCAGGTAACTGCCTTGACTTCTTTATTATTCTTGCTCTGGTTTTCCATCTCATGATCATTCATTACTTACAATGCAGTAGCATGTAGAAGCCCCATGTGCCAGGTACTGCAAAATGGGTACAACAAACAGAAAATCTACTTCCCAAAGAGATCGCACCTTCATACTCTGCCTTTGCATCTCAACACACTGTCCAGACAAGATTTTTATTTTTTGCTTTAGCCATTTACTCTTTCTTCCCTCTTTTATCACCCCAGTAAATTTCTGATAATTATTATATTTGAATAGAAAATAAAATACATACAAAATACTGAATATCACATCCTTAGAAACAAACCATCCCTCACTGTAGCGCAATAAGTATGAAACTGGTATGTAATGATGTAATTTGAAAGCTTTCTCTCATCACATACCCTGACTCCGTATTGGGAAGAGCACTTCAACTCAATCAATGCCCATGGAAAGCAGACCAGCAGCTATTTGCCAACAGGAACACAGAATAATCAAAATATTTTCCTGCTCAGTATTTAAATCTTGGCTACTTCTTAAGTCTACACAACGCTATAGGGAGTGCCAGCTCTGAGCATGACCCGTTATTTCCAGGCACAGCTCTGCAGTATTCCCCCATGACCACAACTCCACCAGCTCACTCTAGGCGTCCTTTACGTGCAGATACAGGCTGTAGTGAGGCAGTCTGTGAGGTTCAAGAGCAGGTTAAACTGCATATGTAGGCATAGCAGAGCAAAATCCTAATCTGCAATTGGGAAGTCAAGGGTTCCCACAACAAACATAATAGATAACAGCCACAGCAATCGTGTGCCAACCCCTTATTTTGATACTGACACAGGTGTGAAATCACGCTTGCACCTGAATTTTCTGTGAGCTAGTTAAAATTTCCATTGGACCATTCATATTTAAAAAAAAAAAAAAAAAAAAAAAAA
>Ga0065711_1033666_pt1 | contig 25053 bp, 17 predicted proteins | sample Hoacrofraction12_FD_59098 | JGI IMG/M metagenome (GOLD analysis project Ga0065711, IMG submission 59098) | Hoatzin crop microbial communities from Cojedes, Venezuela - Epithelial fraction 12 v2 (version 2) | ecosystem: Host-associated > Birds > Digestive system > Esophagus > Crop | place...
TCCTGCCGAAGCAGGGTCACCTACAGCAGGCTACACAGGACCTTGTCCAGGCGGGTCTTGAATATCTCCAGAGAAGGAGACTCCACAACCTCCCTGGGCATCCTGTTCCAGGGCTCCATCACATTAACCACAACACTTCAGTCTTTCTGTCTAATTTTGATAGATAGGTTGGCTTTTAATTTTTTTTTCTTTTAAAGAAAAGGATTTAACTTTTTGCTTTTTAGTCTCCTGATTGCTGATCAGTTGCGTATACATAGAACTTTGTAAGCTGATCCTCTGTCATATCGTTGGGTTTCTGCTATGATGGCCAGCATGATACTCATATTGAGAAAAAAACTGTAAAAGAATATGCTGAATTCTTCCATCAGGAGAAAGAAGGATTACCAAAGAACCTCTATCTGCTGAGATTGTTCTGGATTTTCTCTATGCTGTTTTGCAATGAGTTGTTGCAAAAATTCCAGTACGCATTCATACTAACTGTGTAGCATTATCATATCAATGTTATGGCTGGGTGAGCGTTTTCAAGTGGGTGTGCCTCTTGCTACTGACGCCTGCCAGTGTTATGGTGATTATGGGGTTCCATGTAGGCTGAATCTCTGCTATTTATTTATTTCTTTCCTAATATTGCCATATAATCTGGAATTATATGTAGATTATAGCAGAGAGCTTTATACAATTATATGTAAATATAATTTGTAATATGTAAATTATAGTGGAGAGCTAAAGCTTGGCTAGTCAACCTTAAGAATGAATGACCCAGCGAGCAATACTTCCATGAGCATATTCTTCTCTGACCGACCGTTAACTCATTACAGTCTGACTTCTGTAAAGGTAGAGAAGAGTAGGAGTTCACAAGCATATCTCTGTGTTGCAGAAAATGGGCAATGTGACTTTTTACTCCTTAGTCCAGCAGGCTGATGTGGACTGTCTTGTTTGTGTTGGATTAGATGGGTGCATCTAGCCAACATCCAAAATACATGGTGTTCTCCCATGTTCTCACTGTAATCTCACATTAAAAAATGAGTGACTTCGTGTTTACTGCTTTTTGATGAGCAGACTTTGCTCACTGTAGTACACCATAACCTAACTGAGTGGACCTGGCTTGGAGGATGTGGTGTAACTGAATGTAATTTTTAAAGACTTATCAGAAGAGTCAGTTTGTTTTATATTAAACAATCCGCTGCCCACCAACAATCAGTAATAAAATCCCAGCGGTAAGTGCCGTAGACACATGGATTGCACTGTGGGAATCCAGATAGCAGAGGGTAGAGACAAAATGAGACTTGTACAATGATGGGATAGTTTGGGAGCTATTAAGAAGGAAATAGAAAGAGGCTAGTGAGCCAACTAAGCAGTTTGTTCCAGAAATTTGCCTTCATTGGTTTAAACTTCACGTTAAAATTACATTTTTATTGTTACAACACCAACACATCTTTACGAGGAAGTTAATAGGAGGGAACAATCTTTCAGCAAATTAAATGAAAGGCTACTATTTCCAGCTGACATCTGTAAAACTCCTGCTATGTTCCTTGCAGTAGTGCTCAGAGAAATAAATGAGCAAGTATTCATTATAATCGAGCTTTAATGGTATCCATATGCTATATATCTTGCAATGGTTCTCATGTTGTGTGGTTTCTGTGTAGTATAAAACAATTGACTATTAGTCTGTCAAAGGCCCATTAATCTAAATTTCTTGATTCAATACTTAGCCTTGGTGAGGCTTGTGTGTTTCAAGTATATCCCAGCAAATTGTGGCTGGTGCAGCAAATCTGACAGTCTTTCTGGTTGACCTTTCAGGTTGTCCATTTCATGTCATACATCATACTTTCTAGATAATGAAATCTGTTGTAGCAAAGGAGATTTTAAAAGCATTTGATTTTGATGTTAATTCTTTTGAGATTAATATTTTCTAGTGGATGTTAGAATGTACAGTCTTTCAGCAATGTTGTTTCACATCACATCCTGATAGTCTACAGAGGACTTTAACAACATATTTTCCTTCTACCCAGAATTGAGAAGTAAATTAATTCAGTTTTGCTTTACTGTGTTTTAGTCAGCATTTTTTAACAGCTAATAGCTTTTAGACCTGTCTTTGAAGGCTTAAATCTGTCATTTTAATATTCATCCTGTTGTATGGTTAAGGTGTACTAGCACCCAAGGTTTTCATGAGCAGTACAAGTTCACAAGCCTGCTTTTGAGTAACTACTCTTTGGACAGTGGTTCAAACTCACTTCTTTTTCTCCACGTAAAGAAGTCTAAACTGTCCAGTTTTTGCATGATAGACTGGTTCTTCTGAATGACGTACCTCAGATGCTTTGATAAGGCCCACCTTAAAAATTAGAAAAGGACTATGGGCTTTACTTGCTTCCTTCCTCCTCTGATAATGCACAGGGAAGGGATGCTGTAAAATTTTTATTACTACTTTTAAACAAGCTTAATTCATCAAGAATGTATGATTTAGCTTTCTATTGCTTTATCAGATGCTTTTTGGGAGGTTTCAGAAATGAAATAATCACAGGAAATAAGGCAGAAGTCATGTCATTAGTCCATACGTTCCAGTACAGAACACCTAAGCTGCACCTAAGTTAACCTGGACAGATGTTTGTCTAGCCATTTCTTCAAGACCTGCAACATGGAGATTCCATGCTTTTCCAAGGAAGCTAATTCCAGTGCTTTGGTGTCTGCATTATTGGGAGTTTTTCTGGGGGGGTGTTATTTTCTCTGATGTCTGTCCTGGAACTTAAATACTTCACTGTATCAGTGGAACATGTATTTTCTTCTATGTGTTGGAAGAAGGCTATTGCCACGTCTAATCTATTATCCATTAACAATATCACTCTTTCTCCCCTCAGCCCTGGGGCAATGCTTTCTGTGTTTCTGGTAATTCTTGTTACTCTTCTCTAAGCTTTCTAAAATTTGTCCCTGTCTCTCTTGAAGTGTGGTTGGTGTCCAGTATTGGATGCAGGTCAAGGAAGGCCTCTCCATGAGTAAATAACATAGGCCCTTCAGCACCCTTATTCTCCAGTTCACATTTAAGCCGCATCATACACCCCACAACGTGCCTTGTTAGCATTTCCATTTAACAGCCCACTCATTCCTAAAACCTCCTTCCGCACACCTGCTTATCCAAGCTTTCTGGAATGCTTCTGTAGCAAATTCTCATCCTAGGTAGCAGCTTCATGAATTCTTCAGACCTCTTTTCCATATACAATTTTTGAGTCAGCAAAACACTTGTCTTCTCAGAGCAGCTCTGGTATATTCTCAGCATCACTTATATTTATTTCCCCTCATGCAAGGACAACAGAAAGAGAAAAAAAACACTGGACGAAACCATGGCATCACAGTCAGTTTTATGTGTTTTTTGTGTTATTCTATACCATAGCAGTACTTGATCCTCTGATATGGGACACTTTATGTTTCAGTATCTCTTGAACCCCTTCGAAATCAACAACTGATATTTTCCTCTTTTCCTTTTATGATCCTTTGTAATTGCATAGCTTTTTGTGTGTGAACCAGATTGGTTTGTTGATAATCAGTCATGTATTGACAAAACACATCTTAGGTACTTCAGAGGATTAGAAGAAGAGCCATTGCTGCCCACAGAGATAGCAGCTGTAGCAGAGGTTGCTCTTCATGCTTGCCTGTTCGGGAGGAGAAGGGAGCCTGGCCTTTTGTATTCCATCCCTGCAATCACCCACACATCAAAGACAATTTGAACTCTGGTTGCTGGCCCTTGAAGACACCTTTTGGAAATCAGCATACCTGGAAGAGATGGGAGTGAGAAAGCAGAGCCATCTCTACTTCTGTCTTTACTCTGATCATTTTGACTTGGACCAGGGTGTTGCTCTCATACTCCCGTATTTGTAATATAATCAGAGTCCAGAAATAAATCATTTTGACAGAATAGACAGATAGTATTTTAACTTACTCATAAGAGACCTAAAAATAGTTTATTTTGATGGCTTTTGAATTCTAAGTCTCTCTGATACCCAAAAGACAATGGTGCACCTTACCAAAAATGCTTATTTTGACTGACATTATCTTTCAAAAGTGTCAAGAAGACTACCCAGTATGCTATATCTATCCAGAATACACTCCATTCCTGACAAGGTCTTCATTTTAGTTGAAGAGCAAGTATGGCACTTCTTGCGTGATGATCCTTGCAAGATACTCCATGCTTTACTATTCCAGTCTACAGCTGGAAATACAAGAAGAAAAAAAAAAAGCTTACAATACAGATTCTTGCACTGAAGCTATTAAAAGCAGTGAGAGATTACAAACAAATTTAAAACCGTTAAATGTTTTGCTGGAATTGGGACAGAAAACTGATTTTGTTAAATGCTTCATCAAAGGATAGTATCATTGTTCTGACTGATAATTTAAAAAATAAAAATAGCAAAGTACTTTCCTTGTGTACATTGTTTAACATGCAGAAGCTTTTTCGACGTGGTTAATGAAACAGTCGTGTGCTGGTGCAGGAACAAAAAGTACACATACTGTCTCCAGCAGAAGTGTGGGGGTTTTTTGTGAGCCTTTGATTCTTCTATCATTTGAAATAGTAATCTTTTCATGCTGATTTCACTTCATCCTTTATTACCTTATTTTCATTGTATTGATTAAAATCCCATTACTGTTAAGAAAAGCTTATTTGACTACTTGATACCAGCCCCTTTATTATCTGATAATCTGGTTTACAAAATCCTCCAAGGACTGTTTTAAGTGTGGTCATGAGTATTAGTGGGTGGATTGTGATTATTTTTTTTAAGAAGTACTTCTAGAAGAAATGTTTGGGACTTTTCATTTTTCTCCTCTGCCAAGACAGCATAGGCCTTTCAGGCTTTTTCAACTCTACTGAATTATTAGGTAGTTGAATGGAAAGCTCCTTTCCTTCTTCAGGATATTCACTACTTTATAGCATCATTGCATTGTAGTTTAAAACATAGATTACTGCCAAAAGATTATGGAACAGAATTACTTTTTCTTTAAAAACACAAATCTTGCCTAATGTGAATTTACTGAGTTTTCAAGGTAATGTTTGTCCTTTTTTTCTTCTCTTTGTAGTATAATCAGATTGTCCTGGATCATAATTTTTAGTGCATATCTGAGAAGTAAGCTGTATTGTGCTGTGCCTTGCCATCTGAGATAGTCAGCATCATTGGTTTCTTGTAAATAGCTCATCTATAAAATGAGCAGCAGCTGTGTAAAAGTGTTTGTTCCTTGAAGTAATAACTATATTAAAAGTGAAGTTCTGGGTTTGGTGGAACACAGTTGAATAACTGATAATAGAGACTCTGCCACAGGAAAAGTGTAATGAGGATATTTTCCTCAGGTGGAAAATCAAGTGCATATTAGATTATGTAAGGGTTTTTTTTCCATCTACCTGCCAAACAGTAGGAAAAATTTGTATTTAATCATGCTTTAGTTAATGAATTTGATCATATTTTAGCCATTGGTTGATCTTCCTTGAGGACACAAAGAATGAGGGACTTGATTCATTTATAAATATGTGATCCAGTGAAATCACATTTAATGTTTATTAAACCATGTTGCATTATGTTTGGAGCTCAAGCATAACATTCAGAATCAGAAACTGATAAATAGCATGGATATCTTCCACTAGACTAATGATATGACTGAAACTAATGTCGTTTAAGAAAAACAGGGATAGCTCTTTATTGTTAAATTGGCTGGATTATACTGGATAATACATATCTTCTATAAATGTATAAAGTGGGGGAAAAGTAATCTGCAAATTGCATGTAAATAAGTACTTGTTTTCTTTAAAGTATTTTACTTTAATCTTGATTTTCAAATAGGTAAGAGGCATTGAAAGTTAAAACTGTGCATAAGCAAATTGTGTCACGTGCTGGGAAAAGAAACCAGAACAGACTTTTTTTACATTATATTACTGATGTCCAAAATGAGAAGCAGATCCCTGTTCCCAAATCTGAATGGTGTTAATGGAAAGGATTTATACAGCGATACTGGTGTTTCAGTCAGGCTGCAGGGATTCCTTGTATTCGTATTAACCTGTCATCTCTGCAGTAATTTTAATGACAGCTACAGGATTTTAATGCCTGATCAGTGCCTGTTGAAGCCACCAGGAGTTTTTCGGTTGGCTGTAAGGATCAAGCCCTTAGTGACAGGCACTGAGAAAAACAAATGTTTATCTGATCGCAGAACAAATGGTTATATATGACACCGCAATGTGTGGGTAAAGAGGAAGGAGAAGATTGAAGCAGACTGGAAAAAAGGGCATTTATACTTTTCTTCAAGCATTTGTCAAAACAGATTATGTCTTTAGCAACAGTAGTCTGAAAAAGACTACTTCAGGGGATTTTATCTGGAAAAGCTGTCCCTTTCAGTGAACCAGAATGCCATTTCAGTAGTGTTTCGTACAGCTGTCAGGGCATCTGTGAAAGCAGATACTGAATAGAGCGGTTTCCCTCGACAACAGTGGTGTCTCTTTATTGTGTGTTTAGATTGATGCACGTATCTGTAAATGCATATGCAAGTGTAATTTATGCCATGTGTAAGTTTATCTTATATCAGATGAGTATCGCAGTTGCAAGTCTTGTGACAAGCTGTCCCGTGTCTGAAACCACTGTTGATCCAACAGCTGTATTAAAAGGAGAAATAATTGACTGTCAGTCAGAAAGCCTTTGGTGTAGGGTCCTTGCAATGAATAGTCACTACAAAACTGCTTAAAACAGACCTTTACAACTTGTCAGCCAATTATTTTTAATAACAGAGCCATGCAGTTAGTGTAATGATTTTGATTCTCACTTCAAACGTTTAATGGTACCACATGCAATGTCAAGCACAACAAATGTGACTAAATGCTTTGAAAGACTTTTTAACTTAAATGACTGTGAATCCACTTAAAAGATTTTCTTGACATGAGACGCTAATAAAAGCTAATTGAGTTCAGAAAAGTAAAAGATTAAAAACACTTTTTAAAGTTACCATCTGGTGGTAATGAATGAATATGATCTGGATAAACAAGAGCAATACAGATATATTTAAATGACCAAGATGGAGATTAGGACAACATAGATTATTACAAAATAAATGTTGGGAAGTGGGAAAGTGGGAATTAGTGACTGGGAAGTTTCATATAGCCTATCACTTGCCATCCGTTGCTTTTATGCTTTGAATCTTTACCTTCTCTGAAAATTCTTTATCAGACTGAAAAGACTGAATACTCGGATTTCGTCCTGTCCAGAAGATCAGTAGTAGCTTTCCTTGAAAAAGCGACTCCTGCTTTTCTGATAGAGAAGCCACTGTTTTCACAGTATTTCAGTACACTAATGATCTTGATTGGGTTGTGAATGTCTTTAAACTGAACTGGAGGTGACTGCTGTTGCGGGATCTCCATCATAGAAATGCATCTTGCTGTTTTCCATCTGAGGCTGTGGGGAGACAACTTAAAGATCTCAAGTGACTGGCAACAGAGGGAGGAATATCTGGTAACACTGAAGGCAATTGGGAGAGTCAGAGGAGAGTTGTGGGGCCAGAAAGAAAGAGCAGCAGCAAAAAAAACCTGCAACAAACACGTCAAGAAGGAAAAAAAAATGGGGAAGTTCTAGGTTCTAGCACCAATTCTCCACAATGTTTCTGTGTTGCCTAGTCACCTCCAAATGCAAACTTGTCAACACTCATCCTTATAACAAATTATTTTACCAACAAAATAAATTAATAACATTTATTTGGGCTTGGACAATGCAATTGATATGACACAAGAATAATTTTGCAAAGCTCAAATATCCCGTTATTAGTAGAGGAATTCTGATGTGGGACAGAAGGTCACTGAGGTCAGAAGTTAATGAATTAGTCAAGGTGGAGGAGGGATTTATAGCAAATCCTCAGCAGAAAAAAGAAAAGATAACCTGAAAGCTGAATGTTGGAAAAGTGTTATAAAACTGGGAGCAGAGTTTTACAGAGAGATGTACTGAGCAAAGGACATCAAGAGTGCAGATTGTCATGGCTATGGTGGTTTAAGGTAGCGAGCAGTCTTATTTAATGTGAAGTATAAAGTTCTGAAATAAGCCTTAGACTTAAACAAAGTTAGTTCACCTTTTAGTATTAAAAGGCATGGCAGAGAGGAAGAGAACATACATAAATGGTGTTTCTCATGGACTCTTCCAAAATTCTTGTTTTTCTTCCCAGTGAATCTGTTAAGAAGGTGTTTTCCACTGGCTTCTCAGAACCAGTTTTTGGAGTTTTTCTTGCTTTGATTCTCTTTTTGGGGGTGGAAGGGCTTTTTGTTTGGTTGAGTTTGGTTTTGGGAGGTTTTTTTAAACTGTTGCTGACACTGAGTTATACCAGTTGCTACAGCAGGGAATTTTATTCTAATACCTTCTTCTTTTACACTGTCCAACTTATTTCCGCATGGATGACAGCACTGTAGACTTCCATTCATGACTTCTCCTATTATTTTCACTTTTCTTTGGGGACCTGATTAAAAGTAGTCTATGCTGGTTCTTATTATCTCTAGCCTTGCTCTGTTGTGTGGTACTCTCTTGCTTTTTTAGCCCGTGGAATTAATTAATAAAACCTTTAGTGCATAAAGTAATAGGAAAGAGTAATTGTTTCGTTTATTCATTAGTGTGTTGTGGGAGACGTGTAGGTCTGTGCTGTGCTCAGATAACTTTTATAAGAAATGGTTATGGTAACAAGTACGGTTTCAGATGGTGACACTGAAAATTATCTTTAAACACTTGACATGGCTCACGGTGACATTTCAAATGATGTACTGCTTGGCTACTAATTGTCTCTCCCCTTCGCACACTCCTCCATGTGGGTGCGTACGTGTGAGCTTACTGCTCTGTTGGTTTGCTGCAGGGTGCCAGTTCCACAAGCTTTGATGCCCCTGTAGAGCACCAGTAATGTGAGAAGTGTCACAGGGCAGACAGCCATAAGGAAAGCATTGTACAAACACTGCCGGTAAAGTCCTAAAGAAATTCAGTCTTTTTCCACAGAGAAATGCTATGGGAATTCAACATAAACAAAGCAGCCAAACAGTCTGAATGGACTGGTAAGAATAAGATGCTCTGATTATTTTAAGCATCAATAGACATGGTATCACTAGATCCAGATGTTCAAAAGCCATGTATCGGATCACAAAAGAAGTATCCAATGGTGTCTGGTGGTTTTCAGAGCGCATGGAGGAGGTGTTTTATTTTTATTCTCAGCAGCTGTCATAATTCAATGCATACAGTAAAGCATGATCTTCCCACAGGCAATTTCACTGGCCTTTGCTTATTCTCTGCTGCTCTCCAGAGGCGGATGAGATTGTCTTCTCTTCATCATGGTTCTCTCTGACATTTTGGTCTCTACCTGTGTCTTGGCTCCTCCTGCTCCCTCTGCCGCTGTTTCCATTCACTTCAGTGCCCACTCACTTCAATACTCCCCCAGATGCCATCATTACTCTTACCTAGTCATGAGCAAGTCCATATTGCCGTAGAGGGGCTGGTCCTGTTGCCGTGACAGTAAGCTTGATGGTGGTATTGAACAGTGTCTTTTTTCACTGAGTGAAAAGTACTTACTGGAGTTTCATGGACTGTGTGTTTCTATGGACACTCCTCCACTGCTGACTTGATCCTTCTGGGAGGTGGGGACCTGGCCTTTCAGAGGCTACAGCACAGGCTGATACTGGGAATTTCATACTTTGTGCACCTTCTGCTCCCTTCCTCTTTTACATTAACAGTGCTCTTTAGTCTCTTTTGCTGTTCTGTCCAGTTTCAAGAGAAATTGCCTGTCAGACCCTCACCTTGAGGAAGATCTGCTCACTTGATTGTGTTTCATGATTACTGAGCATTTTAACCTTTTGCCTGCAAGTACAGTAAGGACTCAGTGACCATTCTAGGGCAGCTTTAAAGGTCACTGGGTAGGTTTCCTTAAAAAGGTGAAAGGCAAAAGTGTTGGGAGAAGGATGACTTTTGTTCTTGAAAAATTTAGCCACAGACAGTGCAACTGATGTGCCTAGGTACTGTAGGGTCCCTAAAACAACTGCTGATCTTTAAGAACCACCAAACTATTCTGACTGGTCCCACTTTCCTAAAATTGACAAAGGGTGCAAGGAGATTGTCTCCTCCTGCCCTTTTACAGATGAACATCTCTGTAATGTTTGGGTTGGGAAGTGTGCAGCATACGTCTCCTTTGAAGGACCTGATGAACCTCATGGAGAAAAGCAGGGATCTTGTTTTAAGGTCTGTTTCATTTTAGCATCTTTTTGGAGCTGTGGTGGTAGTTCTCACACGATGAATGGTCAGCCACAGTAATCTGACTTTTCCTACTCGCATTTCCAGCCAGATGATGATGTGCATGTGCCTCCAATACAAATGGATGCATCTCCTGTACTGGCAGGACTGAAGTGGCCAGGAGAGCAGCATATGTTAATACTGACACTGCATATGACTAGGCAAATAGACAAAGTTCATATTCTCAAACTAATAGCTCTTGAGGCTGTACCTCTTCATTGTCTCACTGGTTATAGTAAAAAAACCATTCGTGTTCTGTCTGACATTACAGCATAGACATTTTTTTATTCCCCTTCGTACAGCAAAATTGAGTAACCACTTCTGTTGTTAGTCTTCGTGCTGCAGTTGCTGATGGTACTGATTCACTGTCTGCCTCCTCCTGCTAAGTCAGCATCCCTAGAAATCACCTCTTCAGGTAATTGCTGGTATCAGTCAGCCCTCAGAGAGGGCAGCTCAGGTGGCAGGAGGCTGCCAGCTGGGCAGTGATTAGGCGAGGGCAGTAGTTACACAGTCCTGGTCACAGCTGAAAAACTAACCAGCTGTTAGCGTTTGCCTAAAAGAGTCTCCAAACAAAGAGGAATAAAACAGACACCAGAAACTACCACAGGCTAGCTGGCTGATTTCAGTTTCTTCTTCTGCCATCTCCAGCTGTTGAGACATTGTGTGAGAGATGCTTGACTGGATTCTAACCATTTTCCTTTCTTGGAAAAGAGGTACTGTGGAAAAGTCAGAGCCCCAGCAGGAGTCTGTCTGCTTTGGTTGATACCGTCTGGGGGGAGACAGGGACTACAGAAACATGCAAAAAGTTAGTTGTCGTTTATTGGAAGTTGGACAGGAAGGTGTTTCACGCTTGCTACTGGGACTAGAAATGCACAAGTACCGTGCTAGCCCTGTCACGCGTTCCCCCATCTGACTTTGCCCACAAGATGCTGTCCTGGCAGCGTCTGCCACTACATGTCGGTGGAAGAGTTGGGTACCAGTGCTGTAGGCAAACCTGGGATTTCTGTGTTCCTGTCTTTCTTCTGTCAAACAGGGGCACGGATGATTTGCCAGGTATGGGGAAAACAAAAACATTAAATATCTTTGGACTGTTAACAATAAATCTATCAATTTCAGTGCTTGTGAAGACAGGCTCTTACACCAAGACCCCATATGTTGTACCCTTGGGTGTGTGAAGGAAATTACAAAAAAAAAAAAGAAATATCTTTTGAGCATGTAATTTATCAAATACAGTAGTTGAAACTCTAGCAAGCATTGCCTATGTGCTCCGTGATTGGGTTTTTTTGTGTGTTTTAAAACGTATAAACCTACAATAAAACAATTTCGTTCTTTGTCATAGCTTCTTTGTAAATTAAATCACAAGCCATAGTTGATTAACATTGTTAGTTAGCTGCAATACTGAAAGGGGAAAGATGCAGCAGAGCAGTTTGAAGGGAAGATCTTCTGAAAAGTATCAACAACGAATCAGCCTTTAACTTCCCCAGTTTGGTCTATGGGATTGGATTCAGCTTCTCTCTCAGCAAGTTGTTAGCAAGGGATGGGTGTCTAATGATCGGCATTGGTTTCTGAGAAGAGAATAAGCCGCTCTTCATTTATTTTGGTGACACTTTGAAAAATTATTCTATTCAGGGCAAAATAAAAAATCGTTCTTATGAAAGCATTTTCAGATGTGGCAATCCTAAATAATGCATGACATTTTAGATATTCTATGGAAATGACCTCTGAAGATCATCCTTTTGGCTGCCATAGTGACTCCTTTAGCTAGAGGATCACAGCATGCAACTATAGTGGAATATTTTTTCCCATTATTTGCTTTTTTTTATGTTGGGTTGTGTGTCATAAAATATATTTAGAGCATATTAATTGTTTGGGTTTGAGTTCATGCATTTGCCTAGGAAATGCTGAAAGCAATTAAGTTTTATTTAGTATTTTGACATATTTTGTGACCTGTGTGCCTCTATAGCAACTTAATCTTTTAGATATATTTTGTTTAAAATGAGGAATAGATACTGAGTATGTAAATGAAAACCTGACCCTTTACTGACCTCTCTTCATTTGTTCTAAGGAGACTTAGTTGACTTAACTAAATTAAAATATTATTATGAAAGACTGGTAGTGGCAGAAAAGAAATAGACTGAAGCTTTTGCAATGTATAAACACTTTATTAGAAATGCAGTGACTGGCCATTAAGTAGTTATGCTGACTTTTTATAAAAGGAAGACATTTGTTTAAAAAAAAAAAACCTCATCCAGAGAAATAACGGCCATTTCTGCCAAAATGCAATGTGCCCTTGGAAATTTTTCTCAGTAGATTGAAATATGTCAGAGAACACAATAATAAATTGACACGTATTACATCTGTTAGAGAAATTTTGGACATAATGCATTGTGTTAACTTGTTTGTTTTACTAATTCACAATATGTGGCACCATCTGTGTGGCTTCACCTGGATAGGTATTGAAGATTCATGGACTTTGAGATATCCTTTTCAAGTCACAGTACTGCAGAAAGGTTTTCTGTATTTATTTTTGTAGTTTAGTCTGTCAAAATTTACCTTGCGATATTTTGTTAAAATGTCATGCAAACGTACCCAGTGCAAACAAGGACCATTAAAAATAAATTGTGAGGCAGGAAAACCCTTATTTTATAATTAAAGAATTACAAATATAACATTACAAAGCATTTATCTCCAGTCCTACTTTCTGTTATATATATTAGCCTGCAGAGAGTTAAAAAATTCTTCTGATACCTGTGAAGCTAATTGAAACCTCGAGGAGATCTGGGCACCTGGCAAGGAATAAGTGTAGGTGAGACTGGTCTCTCCAGGTTTGCTCTGTAAAGAGAGAGACTCCATCTTTAGCTTAATCTCCTTTGTGCAGTGATTTAGTTCTGTTATCTCCCTGTAGAGATTATCGGGGGAGCCCCGAAGGGATTCATTTCTGTGAATATCCTCTCTGGACTTGCCCTGCTCCCGCATTCCCCCGTCTCTGCTCACGGCCGGTCCTGTAGCTGGCACTGGGGGTGGCAGCGGTGCACAGCGTGCTGCGAATGAGCACACGCTGGGTGCTGAATGATGCACTCTGGGCTATGAGCTGGGCAGCCCCATCTCGTGTTGTCATAATCTTAAGGCTAAAACATGGAAAAATGATCTCGTATTATGCTTTCAAAATTGTCTGAGCTCCACAGGCTTCCTTTGGGGCAAAAAGCAGGGGATGATGTTTTCTTTCACAAAAAAGCTAATAATTCTACTTTATTTATCAGGTGTGTATGCTTGGGGGTTGAGACTCAAGGAGAAGCATGCTGGGGAACTGGGAGGGGGAAGAAGAAGAAAAAATCTGCAGGAAAGCTTGCGTGTCCTTTGCATCACCCTCCGCCTTTTTCTTGACCTCCGTTTGGGAAGGTGCCTCTCCCTGGTGGGTGTCGGAGGGGTGGCTGGAGGTGCAGAGCCAGGGGCTGCGGGTTGGGATGGGCAACGCTCTGCTCCTGCAGGCTCCTGTTAAAACAGGGTTAAGCCCAGCCAATTCCAGTCGTAAGTCATATTCCCCAGGCAGATCCCCTTGTCCCCTCCGCACTCCTGGAAGTACCAGGCACAACTGCTACGCTCCAGCTTGAGTCTCGTGGCACTGGTGGGTTTAAATGGACCCTTCCTAGTGCCGTGTTCTCATTTCTTTGTCATAGCATGTTGTGTTTTCACCCACCGTCATAGCTGGGGTAGCTTTTTTGCAAAAAAGATCAGCATTAGTAAAGTCCAAAGGGGCTATAGGGAGTTATTTTCGTATTTAATCTTAAAACCTTTCTCAACAGCAGCTCTTGGACACTTCACATTGTTGGTGCTGGATCTCTTTTATTCTGGCCTTTCACCTTTTTTACTGGCTAAGTCTGCAGGAGGGTACTGACTGTTAGATTGTGCTTTTGCATTTTGCATTAAATATTGAAATTCTGAAGTCTTGCTCTGCCTCCAGCTTGTGGAGTTGTCCTGGCACCCCCCAGGAAAGGTTGGGGGATAATAAACAAACTGTCTGCAGAGACTGAAACAGTTCTGCTCACTGATGGCAAGAATTTGATTTGGTAAGTGGCAGTAAATAAAAAATACTTTGAAGTATTTGTGCACTTTCCCTGAGGACTTGCTGTTCCTTTCAGCTGAAAATTAGCTGCTGCTTTATTTATATTGGGGAAGTAATATAATTTTTTAAAAAATCTTGTCAATATTATTGTGCCTCTGAATTTCAGTAATTAAAAAAAAAAATCTTTGAATGTTTATCTTTCCTCTTTGGTTCCATCTCCTGGTACGTTCTATACATTTTAGAAGAGATACTGATTTCATACTTTCTGTTCCTATGCACAGAAGGACCAACAGTGGAAAAATACTGAGTTGAGTTACCAGCAGCCCAGGTCAGTCAGGATCATATTTCCTGAGAATGAGGGACAACAGAATTGCAAACACTGTGTTTCAGATTCTGTGACACTCCATGTTCAGTAACAACATTTATAAAATAAATGGGCAGTATCATAAACCAGTGATCGTCCTGTTTTAATACAGTTTTCTGATCCAGATTCTCACTTTAAATTTCACTTAATCCCATAGTACTAGTTACAACAATAGTTAATATAGAAATAAGTTATAAAGTTTTGTGAATAATTTACAGAATTTTTTAATGGGTTTTAAATAGTATGAACAATATGATTTTACACACAGTGATTTGAGATGCATTAAAATAGTGTCCTGTAAACTGAAAATATCTTAGCACTGGTCTGGGCTTCAAAGAAGTTTAAGTAGTGTGGCTTTTTCCTTCCTGAAGTGTAGAAGGAATTTTGTTTCTGTCTCTGTTTCAGTACGTGACTGACACTGAGTACAGGTTGTAGTGAGTATCAACACAGGAAAACTGAAAAATACAAAGTCAAAGTAAATTACAGAAAGAGAGCAATATAAAGGGATGCAGCTAATAGAAAGGGTGAGCATCGTACCTGGGCCCCTTTTGCTGTCCTCTGCCAGTGGGGGTATGTATCTATCTCAGTGCATTTGTCAGCTTACAAGGAATTTGGGACATTAAACCTTTTTGGAAGAATAACTGAAAATAAGCTGCAAAAAGTTTTCAGTGCTTTACAGATTTTGCTTTGGTTGAGACGAGTGATCTGCACATAAGTTTGTGCAGCTCACAAACAGAGCCTTAAGCCACCTTTTGAAAATCCCCCAAATGCCCTGATCATTCTTTGGGTTCAGATTGCTGCTGTGGTTTCTTGACCTGAGTAATGGGTTCCCTTGGAAGAAAGACTGTAGGAAATTGCAATGTTATACACAGTTTTGCTGAAACTTGGAGGACAAATAAAACCTTTCACCAGAGCCCCAGGCTTGTGTCTCAAGCCTTCAAGAACACAGCCCATAACTTCACAACTGACGAGTAAATAGATACCCAGCATTGACTGTACGGCTGAAGAGTAAATAGGTACCTAGCATTGACTTTTTTAACATCGGAGGGTTTTTTTGTTACCCCAGTAATAATATCGCTGAAGAGCTTGAGAAATGTCTGAGTTGCGAGCACTGGATGTGTTTGTCGTCTTATGCATGGACAGAAATCGATATTTTACTATGCCTGGTTATTAAGATTTACTGAGTTATTACACTTATTTATTGCATGTTATTTTCTAAGGCAACTCTTGTCATTCATAAATGTACTCGTTTATAATCCTTGACACAGAAGCCTTTTTCCGTTTCACCATATCCCTTAATGTGTTCAAGTTCTCTCTTGCTTAAGGCCTGTTCTGTTTAAAGGTATGCAATATTTAGGAAAAATTTTTGGGGGGTGGGTAGGAAAAGAACACCATCTTCAGTTTCCGTTTTTTAAAGTCAAGAGACTGTAAAACAAAAAGCAAAGTCTACTTTCCCTGGTAAAAAAGGGTCAGAGAGTACGAAATCTCATTCCTTCTGTATGCTGAGAGCTTTGATGAGTATCTGCCAGGCTCTTCAGGAGCGGTCTGTCTGTACAGCCGTGCACACTGGACCATCGCCTTAAAATAAGGATAGAGTTAATGGAACCTGAAGCAATACTGTGGCTGCTCCAGTTAGCATGAGGGAATGTGGAAAACTTAGCTGTTTCGTTGCCCCCAGACATGAAATACATGAGAGCATATATTTCATCCACGGCTGAAAGTTGCACGAAAAATAGTTAAGGCGCTGAACTGCAGTTCTTGGGTTCTTCCACTTGTTGAAGCGAACTTGTCAGTTTTGACTTAGAGCACCCATCTGAGATTAAACCAACAGATATCCTCATTATTTTGCAGATTTGGCAGAAATATGTTGATGCCTTTTTTTTTTTCCTAACCAGCTGTCCCAACTGAAAACAATAAAAGCTACATAAATGGTACATAGATGCAACATAGATGTTTCCTTCTATTTTTCTTGCATTAAGAGTAAAGAATGCAAGTTTACAGTTTTCAAATTATCATAAGCAAGAAGAACTTTCCAGTCATGGTAAGACACATTGCTGCGTGCAGAAAACCTCTTGATGGCCATGCTTGGAAATTTTTCTGATCAACAAAATGTAGTACATCAAAATGTTCTGACAGGTTGTGTTGATATCAGCAGACGTTGTGGTGGAGTGCAAGTAGGGACTTTTATTACATTTCCTGCCAAGTTTGGTTGATGCCTTGAGATTTATTGAGAAGCTCAATAGAAAAAAACATGGGCTTTTGCCAGTTGCACCGTAAGACGGTAACTTTTCAAAACCTTGAAATATTTCACTTCTTTTTTCTGGCGAGCTTTATTGACCAGTAGTGCCTTATGTCATCTCTTTTAATCTGGGTTAAAATATTTTCATCTAGAAGTCAGCAGTTAGGCAGGACTTGGGCCAGTGTGTCCCAGAAATGGTGGCTGTTTCTGGGGTGAATAACCAGTCTGTAGGTGTAAGCTCTTCAGTCTGTGGAGAAGAGGTTTCCAGACGTGTTGTCTGCAGTACTCAGATCTTATTTTCTGTGATATCTGATGCTTTTATGTCACCATTTGGAAAAATTCTGACCTACAGTAGATTGAAGTGCAGCCAGCTTGTAAGCCAGGTGGGTTATTCTCTTCACTTTTGTTTTCATCAAATGTAAAAAGCACTCCAATCTTTGTAAGATGGCTCTTAAAATGAGATATTCAGATCCCTTAAAACTTGTGTTCTGTTTCTGTCATACAAATATGATATCAAAGTTGGATTGCGTGCATTCCTGATTTCATTACATCATTGATTTTGTCTGCAGCTATGAAGATTAGAAACATTTTTCTCCTCTGGAGTTTTGGGCAATCATTTACATCAGAGGACTTCCACGTGTCCCAGTCTCTTGCACCTTTATGGTTAGCCAGGGGAGCCTCATCTGATCTCTCTGCTTTCGCTCTGCCAAGTTCTCCCTCCACTCCACACTCAGATAAGCTTAGTCACTTCAATGCTTTATGGTCTGAGAAAAACAAAATGTATAGCATACCTATGGGGAATATTTGACAGATGCTACAGTACTTCAGATACGGCAAAATATAAGTCTGCCTGTCAGTAGGTAATATCCTGGGTTTATTTCTGGTGGCACTGGAGTGAGTTCCAGCAGTGCCTTCAGCTCAAGGCCAGGCACCCAAAGGTGTTGCATGGTTTAGAGACGTGACATTTAAGTGGAACACTAATGTGCTCTTTATTTGTAGCCTTTACTCGGCTTTTAAAGTTTAATTATTTGTTTTTATTTTGTGTGTGTGGCAGAAATCTCAAAATAATATGTCAATATCGCTAGTGGGGGAATTAATTTAATGGAGTCTTAATTTCATTATATTGGTTAAACTTCAGTTATAGATACTTGACCTTTTGAAGAAGAAATTTTAATACAACTGAGGACTTCCATCGTGATGAACTAAACATAGAATTTCTTGGTTTTTTGCTTTGTTTTGTTCTTTCATAATATAAGTCACATTTTAACTCGGGTAGAATACCTGATTTTCATGGTTGTGGAAGTGCTAACTGGTGACTGTAGTGGCTGCTTATGTGTAAAAGTAAAATTAAATTTTTATTTGTATATATGTGTGTGTATGTAATACTGTTTGCAGCTTGAAAATAGGGAAGACATTCCAGTACCTGATAAGTTTATTTACATCTAACATTCCTACTAATAATATGTCAGTCTAATATGTCATTATTCACCTAGATGCTCCAGAAAGTTGGCTAGCTTTTCTTTAATTTCAGCGGTTTTTCTGAATATTGCTGCTGGAAATTTCAAGGGGAAAACCCCCACCTTTTTGTAATGAAACTTTAACAGACTTTCCATCCTGAATCTCAACCAGCATTAGTTCCTAGCGGGGATTTAGCAATAAATGTGCTTTTGTCTACTCTCAGCACAAAACCTGAGATAAATTTTGCTGTGAAGTATCTTTAGGTCTTAATTAAAACTGAAGTTACTTAAGCTGGTAAAAGTGCCTGGACACACAATGCCTACATATCCTACCCTATTAAATTCTCAGGTATTAAGAGGGACATACTGCACATAGTGCTTTTAACTCAAAGCCTAAACTGTATATACGCAGTATTTTAAGTTGAGAAACAATTGCACTGTAGAAGGAAGAGGTAGAATTGGAGAATGTTGTGTTAAATACAGGGAAAACAGGTGAAGTATGAGAATGTTTTCTTATAGTCAGGGGTTTTTGTGATGTCTTTAAACATGATAGCGTACAGTGAAACAGTGGTACAGTGATATGTGTAATGGATCTATTCACGATCTCAAAGCCTGGCTTGTTGCAAGAAGCAATTTTACAAGCCTGAGCAGAACTGGACTGAAGTAATTCAGGGTCCTGTGGTGAAGTCATGGAAAGCTGCCGAAGCACAGTTTCTTACGCAGATATTAAGTACCTTTTACAGTAATTGTCTTCTCTTGATAACAGTATATCTACTACCTGTTCAATTTTATTACCACTGCCTTATAGATGCTTATCGTTATTTTCTGTATTTCTCTTCCCCCTCATCTTAGTGGAATCGGTCGAAATTGGCCATGGGCCTCTGGTGGCAGCAGCATTTTGGCAGAATTTGGGACTTTGCATCTGGAGTTCGTACACTTGAGCCACCTGTCTGGTAACCCTGTCTTTGCTGAAAAGGTTAGACTGTTCAGTCAAAATCATGTTGTAAAAGATAAATCATGTGTTGGGAGACTAATATCCCTGGGGAGAGATTTGGATTTTCCTCAGCTGTAAGCATCTGTCACAGGAGGTAGATATTTCCTAGCTGTTTCCCTAGTCACCTTTACATGTTTTTGTACTATAAAGTCAAAAGTCTGTTCCAAAATCATTGTGATGCATCTTCTTGTACATAGCAGTTACCTGGCCCCACAAAGCATATCATTTCTGTTTATGTTCTAAATTAATATCACATTAAACAATCAGACTTTCTTAAGTACTTCACCTGAATGTGGTGAAAACAAAAATTGACATTGCATAGGGGATAATATGTGATGCCTATGGAAAGCAAAGCACCATGGCCACCTTGTGTGATTTCAGCAAGTTTAGTCTTCAAAACGCTGTATATTATCACTGCTGTCAGTGAGGCCAGAAAGCCCTTCCATTGCACTGACCTTTAAGAAATGTGCTTTAAACCTTCCTGGGAGGAAGAAAAAAACCCAGAAAAAACATCCTTTGACAAAACAGTTGTGCATACTAATTCTTCCAAAATCTGCTAACGTTGTCTTCTGGATATGTTTTATTTACATGAGCCATGGAAAACCACTGCTCTTCCCCTTCCCTTGATTCCCACCTAAGCAGTTTTGCTTTGCTTCGTGGTGTGTAAACAGTCAGCAAGTCCTGTTATTTAAAATACGCTGTAGCATTTATCTTTTTTTTTTTTCCTAATTAAAACTTCCTCTTGTTTTGCTTTTGTATTCTATTGCATCTGCCCCAGGTTAGCTAAAACCTATATTATCAACCTAATAATCTAATTAATAATGAGATTCCGAAAGTTTAGCAGTAGGTTTAAAACCAATGGTCAAATCTAAAATGAACACTAGTTTACCAGTCTTAAAGGACTGAATGATTTGCTGAAATACCATTGTCAGAACTGGAATAAATTTTGTGAAACAGACTCGTAGAAAATTTGATGTATTTAGGGGTGAATTTAAAGACAGAGTTTCTCTTAAACAAATCTGAGCTGGGGGGGGGATGGGGAGGGTGGTAGCACCCAGCAACAGCCAGAAACAAACATACTAGGTAATTTAATTATCTTTTGACATTTATGGTAATTTAATGTATACCATCTGTTCTACTAAGAGACAATTAAAGTGTGATGAAAATGCGTGCGTTAAAAATCCTCGCCTATGGTTCTTTTCCAAAGTGGCATCGAGCTATAGCTGCAAGATGCTGGAAATCTGTTTATGTAAGCTGCTCTTAAAACCCTTTAGAGATTGCGATTCCACAGCCCTCCAAGGCAAGCCGTTCCAGGGCTGGTACGCTTGATAAAGAAGAAACAACACTGGAATAAGCTTTGCATGGAAGTATTGACAGAAGAATTCATTAAATGAGGTCTAGGACTCGTCGCAGCCTGCTTTTGGGCAATGACTGTTAGCAATGTAGTGTCAAGATGCAGAAGGCAGTTTGTATGCCACAACAGAATTCCTTCTGCGGCTTGGTGTAAGCTAATTTATCTTCTTTCTCAGCAACTAGTTCACTTGATCGCTAGGCATTCAGGGTGTTATAATGAAGCTGTCAGTACCTTTTTGTTAGGATTTCTGGGCTGTGGTGCTCAGGATCTTCATTCTCCCAAGTTGCTACGTTTGCTTTTTCTGTGAATGTTAAAATTCAGTAGAAATTATTTCATGTGCTCTGCAATGGATTGTGCTGCTGGATGACTCCAGCTGCAGAGCATCTGGACTGTAATTGTTTCCCCGGGCCTCTCATTTGTAGCGAGCTCCTTAACGGTGCCGGCGGAGCGCTCAGGGCTGTGTGGGATTCTGCTGGGCAAGCTGGTTGTATAGAGCTCAGTTCCAGCAGTGCTCTCCTTTCCAGGCAAAACTGCTTTGCCATTCACTTCTGCATCTGCACTAGGTGATAGGCTTAATATTTAATACCATTTCTGATTTGGGTATATGAGGAATACAGTGCTGAAGCAGCTGAGCCTAGTTAAGGCAACTAGCCTCCGTGAATTTCCGAGTCCTGTGGAGGGGCGAGATGTTCTGTATGGCAAGTCCTGAACTTCTCAGAGCTTGCTTCTGTTGTGTTGTTTCATTGCCAACACTTGACACACAAACTCCAGAGGTCTTGTGGAGCTCATTTACGAAGATCTTTTTTGACAGTAATGTAATTGTACAGAGGTATTCAAACATAAGAGTATATGTGTTGAATAAGATTACTTTTTTATTTTCAGGGATATTTTCACTTTAAGACTTTTGTACCAACACTGTTCTATTTTGGAGGGGAAAAATGGATTGGTGCTTAGTGTTTTGTATGCTTCCTGTAGGTAATGAATATTCGAAAAGTTCTAAATCGACTGGATAAACCAGAGGGCCTTTACCCCAACTATCTGAATCCCAGCAGTGGCCAGTGGGGCCAACGTAAGTAGATCACTTCTTTGATGCTATGACCTGTCTATCGGTGTGCTGTTGGCAGTCACTAACTTCTCTCAACCACTGTTACATGTTTTATGTATATGTAAAAAATGTTTATAAAGTATAAAAACTCACATTATATCTGAGGTTCTATACAATGTAAAAAATACTACAAATATAAAAATAATCATGCTACTTGCTGTATTTTAATGTACTTTTCTTTGACCTTTCAGTATGGTTTGTGCAAGCGGGGAAATGTCTGAATATGTATCATTTTGCAAAGGAATTTGTAGACTACAAAAGTCTTTTATTCAAAAATCTAAAGTGCTCTCTGTAGCTGTTTAAGGAAACATTATCAGCTTGTTTGAATCAAATTCCATATTTTTAGAGTGATGTGGCTCCACTGAAGATAAAAAATAAAAATGTCCTTCCAGTTAATACCAGCTGTGATTTCTGTTGAAGTTTAATGCCAACAACTGAGGAAACAAACTAAACAGAACTGTGTCATGGCATTAATTCCCTTGGAACCATTACTGGAGACACTAAAATTAGAAGGGAAAGAGTATAATAAAATGTTTGAAACATTTGAACTTCTTAGCTCCTTCCGGATGACTGAGTCTTTTCTTGTTATATGTTGCCCTCTCCAATCTTCATAACACGTTCAAAGCGTACAACTGAAAACATCAGTGTTATCAACATTCTTCTTGTACTAAAGCCAAAACACCGCAGCTAATGGGAAGAAAATTAACTCTATCCCAGCTGAAAACAGGACAGTAGTGTACAGGATCACAGTTCTAGAGACTCTACTTCTTCTCTTTCCACTTTTCATACTCGGGTTCAGTCTCCCACCATGTGACTCAATGTTCTCGTATTTTTTCCTCCCTACATTATTGAAAGAAAAAAAGCAAGACATGCTGTCCTGGTCTGAAAAGACTCAGGCAGATGAGATGGTCCTGTAGATTATCAGTGTTGGAGCTGGTTAGCCAATACAAGAGAGGGAAAGGACTGGAGAAGTTATTGAATATAGTAGTTTGTTAAGGATGCAGCTACCGTACAAGTGAGGTACTGGAGTCCTTATGGGGCTGGCCACAGTCTGGATAGATGGTACTCTTTGCAAAGGCAAAGAATGAGCATTTTATTGAATAAAATATATTTTTGAATGCTCTGTATCACTTTCTGAATTAAAAAGATGTCCAAAAAGGTTGTGCTGCTCAGCTGTATTGTCCCATCAAGACGCAGGCCATTTCCTTTTATGAATTAGAAGTATGCCTGTCATTATAGAAAGCCGCCTAGTCTGCTACGCTGAGAGGTTTCCTTCAGGTCACCGTGCCACAAGGCCAGTGGCAGCTCAGAGTGCATAACCATTGACTCTGGCTGGCATGTTTGTGTAAACTGACATCCTTCTACACATCTGAGACATGTGTGCCCACTTGTTGCCCATGTCGGTTTAGCACAGCTCTGTAAAACATTAAAACTTCCCTCTGGGAGTGTTGGTCCTACAGCAATAGGCTCTGGGTTTGGTTAGAAGGCCACCTCAGCATCTGTGAGCCAGGTCCAGTTACCTCCTTCCTCAGCTTCAGTCAGCCACACAAACTCAACTTTTTGGTGAGCTGCATGAGAGCAGATCATTCTAGGGGCTGATGCCATTAGTGGCTCTACCTTATTTATTTTAAAGCAGTCAAATACTTACTCTGCCTTACGGCCTTTGCCATTTCCCTATTTTTAATAAAACTGTCTCTTGTGTACTCCTCGTTCACATTAAATGCCAGATTTTGTTGCTGTGCACAGGAAAACTTACAGTTTTATATACCAGCTTTGCTTTTGAATAGCTTGTGGCATTGGCCAGGAAACGGCCTCCTGCACATGCAAGCGATGGACACCGATGTTGATGCAGGTCAGCCCCTAGCATGCTGAAGCAGCAAAAGCAAATTTGATCTTGTTGCGTCTCTTCCAATTCAGTTGCCTCCATTCGCAGACACTGATTTATTAATTTTCTTTCCCATAGCAGAAGATCAGAATGTAAGACTTGAGAGATTTTTTTGTCTGAGATTGCTTTTCTAGGCTGTTTTCAGCTGATTACAACGGGAGGAAAAAACCCAGCCTAGACTCTTAAATCGTAGAAGTATTACCTCTCAAACATCAAGTGGGGAGGGAGGAACAGTTTCTGAACATTTCTTCTCTAGCAGTGCTGTAACTGTGAGGGACACTGCTGGACCACTGCCATTGTTCCTGTCAATTCATCTAGCCCTTGTTATTTTGACAGTAAACTGACAGTGATTTGCTGCAGCATGTGTCAATTCGATTTGCCTGCTGCAATAATGTATGTAATAACAGGGCTTATTATTGATGAAACTGTGCTTGTGCTATTTAGTTTGCAAATGTCAGAGGTTTCTATGGTAATTTATTTAGGAAACCATAAAGGTCATTTAAATGCTGCTGTTCAAAGATCAGACTTTGATCATAGAAGATGTTTTCCTTTTTTTAAGAAGCCTCTTCTGCTTTTGGATCATGAACATTTAATTAAATAAATGGTGTATTCTTTCCAGAAAGTTAATAATCTCATTCAAAAAGGAGGGGGTGGGAAAAGCCACTTATAGCCCAGGTTTGATGGTACAAAGTATTCGTTAGGCAAAGGGACAGGATACATTTGGAAAACTAAATTATTTTCTGTATGTCACAGGCTAGTGGAGGAAAAAGACACTGTTAACAAAGTTTGAGCAGAAAAAAGTATGTCTTCTACATTTGCATGGCTTTGCAACCTGTTCAGCAGGTGAAAGGAGGCATTCCATTAAGAGAAGATACAAAGGAGTTTAAAAATAAATTCCCTGTCTTCTTTTGAATTCCACCAACAGAGGCATAGCTTTGAAGCTAAGATCAGTTAAGTGTTGGGAAGCATGAGCTCTGTCCCAGCAACCCTTCTGCATCTCGCCTTATGAGCCTGGGTTACCCCATGTGTGTTCTGCTTTTCTCATGCCCAGGATTTTGTGGTATGACTCACGGACTTGCTGCATCATACATGTACCCACATCTCCATCCTGGATGTCTCTGGTGGAATTAGCAGACCCCTTCCCTGCTGCAAAAATTGACAGTCATAAATGAGTAGTCCTGGTAAAGCACTTTGTAATCCTTTCACTGAAGACTCAATAAATACCAAATCCCTTAATGTTACCGGGCAGCACCAAGTTAAAGAAGGAAACATCTAGTTAGTGTTCTTAGTTTAATGGAGCTGAAACACCTTTTTTTTTTTTTTTTTTTTT